>Ga0126342_10000752_pt1:0-32500 | contig 39316 bp, 31 predicted proteins | sample Cyp1metagenome_FD_92528 | JGI IMG/M metagenome (GOLD analysis project Ga0126342, IMG submission 92528) | Coral microbial communities from Lord Howe Island, Old Settlement Bay, Australia - Cyphastrea 1 metagenome | ecosystem: Host-associated > Invertebrates > Cnidaria > Coral ...
AGTCAAACTTCCGACAATATGGACAGATGGAAAAGCAGAGGTGGGAAGAGTCAGAGAAGAGAAGAGCAGAAGAGAGAAGATCAGAGAAGAGAAAGAGTGAGAAGAAAGAAGATGCAGGTGCGCGAAAAGGTAGCAAAGTCGCGAAACACAGTGTTTTTCCAATGATTTGTGGCTCCGGAGGGTCGAAAAGTAGGCTCGCTAAAGCGGCGGGTGCGGAGCCATGTGGCCAGATGAGAGATGAAAAATTGCTTGCCGTTGTGGCGCGAAGCACATTTCCAAGTCAAAATGTACAAAACACACCATTCTCGGACCACTTTTGGAAGTTGAGATGTTGAAAAAGAGCATGTGGTTGTGGCGAAGCACGTTTCCAAGTCAAAATGTATAAAGCACACCAGGTTCGGACCACTTTTGGAAGTTGAGATGTTGAAAAATAGCACGCCGATGTGACGCGAAGCACGTTTCCAAGTCAAGTACAAAGCACACCAGGTTCGGAGCACTTTTTGAAGTTGAGATGTTGAAAAAGGGCACGCAGTTGTGGCGCGAAGCCCATTTGCAAGTCAAAAGGTTGAAAACACATGAAAACATCACATGTTCGGACCACTTTTGGACGTTCAGATGTCGTTTTGCGTGGCAGGCGCAAGGGATTGTGCACCTTGCCAAAACTCAACAAAACGTGAGGGTTTTGCAGCAGTTTCAACTATAACCACCACTACACTACACCACACTACACTCCACTCCACTACATTACACTACAACTACAGCTACAACTACAATTACACTACATTACGCTACCTTACACTACTTGCATTGCACTACACTACACTACACTCCACTACACTACGCTCAATTACACTACACTACACTACACTACACTGCACTGACTGCACTGCACTACACTACAGCTACAAGTACAAGTACAACTACACTACACTACGCAGCATGCATCGTTCGGCACGCGTGTTCGGCACGCGGGCCGGCACGCAAGGATGTTCATGATAATTTCAGATGGAAAAATATATTGTATGCATTTAGGGGCTTAAACAATATGCACAGAAGATGTGGTTACAACTGGAAAACTATTAAGAATCCCTGATGTTTTTTGGGGTGGTTTTAAACGCATTTAAGCAAACATGCTAAAATGGGTCTGCCCCTACTACCTCTTGCCGTTTCTGTCGGAGCAAGCAACATTTTCGGGATATCATACTAATTGCTTGTCTTTGTAAGGTGACCGAATACCAATCAGAATCCCTGATGCTTTTTGGGGTTGGTTTAAAAGCATTTGGGCAAACGTGCTAAAATAGGCCCATCCCTGCTACTTAATTGGGATATGACACACAGCTTCAAAAATCTTCATCTTTTCCGGTCGACTTTTTCAATCAGTTTTCGTCGTCTGACGTTACGGGGACGGTGCCAGATGCAATTTGCCAGCCCCCAAAAATACATTTAGGGTGGTTCTGGGTGTAATTCGGCGTATCCCCTAAAGACTTGGTTTTCGGTTTCTTTGGAACAAACGCGGCTCATCTTGACCTTCCATGCGCAACGTGCATTGATGGCAAAGCACGGGGAAGAGTCTCGGGCTCGTAAAGACATGGTTCTAGAGGAAAACCACTCACAAGTACAACTGCAACTACATTACACTACACTACACTACACTACACTACACTACACTAACTACATTACACTACACTACACTCCACTACACTACACTCCACTACACTACGCTCCGCTACACTAAGATTATTACACTATACTATACTACACTACACTACACTACAACGACAACTACACTACATAACACTACACTACACTACACAAATCACACAACGCCACGCTACGCTACACTAACTACAACTACAGCTACAACTACAACTACGCTACTTTACACTACACTACACTAGACTACACTATACAACCCTACATTACATTACACTACACTCATTACACCAGCACAAATGCAACTGCAACTACACTACACTAATTACACTACAGCATAAATAACTACAACTCCACTACACTCCAACTACAGCTACAGCTGCACTACACCACACTACATCCAGCCGTTGTTGGGTGAGGTGACCGACCAGGTGACCACTGCAACCATTGTAACCACTCCAAAAAATACAACTCCAACCACCTTTCAGTCCATGAGTGGATTCGCTCTGCCATCCGTGATTCCGCCACCGCCTTGTGCGGTACTACTGGTAGATAGTTGTATGTTGTATATGATAGTTTGAACCTATATTACATGCATAATTAGTAATATAGTATAGTTATAGGGTTATTCATTGTTATTCACTATATATTATGGTTATTCAATAACGTTGTTGAGTCACCAAGTAATGTTGAGTCACTAGGATCCATTGTTGATCCTTCAAATCCCAGATGTATCACAAGCCCCACCATGTTCAGCACAAATCTGAACTATGATAATTCACAATTGTGGTTAAAACAATGCCATAAACCACCCATTTGGGAATGCTTTATACCACCTATTCGAATGATAGGTGATGAGTAATAATGATTATCTGATAATTCACTAACGTGTGTGACAATCTGAACATCATCTAACCTAAAATTTCAGGTGCGTAGTGATAATTCACTAACGTGAACACACCTGAAACTTGCGGCCTTGCGGCCATTTGTGGATGAGTCCCCTTACAATTCAACCATCATTCCAGTGACGTCGCAGTGAGGTCGTGAATGGTCATTTTGTGATGCATCCAGATACATCCAAACAAATCACCAATTTTAAGCCATTCTTTATGCATTCTCTACAAGCTGAGGCTCCCAAGTTGCAAGTTGCTTTATAAAGACAATGAATACTATAGCTATTAATCAGTTCCCCCAAACCCAACAAACCCAACTGCAGGTATTGGTGGTGCGGAACCAGGGGTTCCATTTCCCGACCCATGACCTGAAATACCAGCTGGTTCATTGACCAGCCTCATTGACGGAAGATTTGGTCAAACTCAGCAACTTCACAGAAGCTTTCAAACATAGCTATTGAAAATGGTGATTTATAGCGAATTTACCCATCAAAAATTGTGATTTTCCATAATGTGGGTAAAACAATGCCAAAAACCCAGCCATGACTGGGAATGGTACACACAAAACATATTGGAATGGTGATGACTGGGGAATGGTTTATGACATTGTGTTACCCATTTTTTAGCACGTTAGCACACATCAATTATTATTGCTTTGGGTCAAAGCCAACCACTATATTTCTACAGTATCTGGTGTGGGGCAATTTGATACAGCAAAGTGGTTGGTTGCGGGCCACTTCCCAACTTCATCTGTTTGAAAGTGAACTCTGGGATCTTTGCTGGAATCCCGTTGCCAACGAGTGGTAAACTGGTTGAAACGGCTAGATATAGCTGGAATGTAGCTATAACATTTATAGTTGGGATATGTTGGAATATAGCTAGGTATATATAGTATACATCCACTATTTGGGGATGATGGAGGGTGAGCTTGGCACTGCTCATTTGGTGTGGACCATCATCAATCTCCAGCCAGCAAGGGTTCCAGTATGGTTCCAGCAGCAAGTCATTCAAGGGTCATTTCAGGTTCTTGAAATCGAGGGGCAATAACATATAAAACCACAGGTATATCGGTATATCCGGTGTATCCCCTTACACCTTACATAGACCTTACATCAAATGGCCAGTACCAAAAACAACGGATTTCGGTACCTGAAATAGCCAATTGGGATCATCCATTAGAAGAATGGCTGTGTGTAATGCATGAGCTGGTTTTTGTGAATACTACACAATGACACTCTTTAGTCAATGGCTATCAATATGTGATGTTTTACTGCAAATTCTGTAGATTGTATATTTTGAATAAACGATACACGGATACTACATATGGAAACTGTATTATAGTCGAACTCAATTAGTATAAATAGACAGTTTCCATGTGTCATGGGTTCGTCAAACACCCATTTGAAATCGCATCCGACCAACATCACTTCATCAGTCGCACACAGGCCTAACACAATGAAATCAACTGGTTTTGTACCCAATCAACTGGTTCTCTCCCCAAATGAGGATTGGGTTTCACATGACACATGTTTCTTGCAACTAAAATGAAACATATACAAATTATATAAACATATATCCAAAATAGATGAAACTAGCCTATCTTCCATCCTGCATTTCAATCCATCTTTCAATAATCTTCAAATCAGGATTACCTGATTCGATTCTTAGTCGTTATCCATTCCACTAGAGAAACCATCAACCACCTAGTGGAACTCTTCCGACAAAATCCCACCATCCATCTTAACAATTGAAATAGCAAGAACTCCGATGAAATTCCAGTAAATTATCATTAAATCAGAATTAAATCAACATAAAATCCATAGTTTCCCATGTTTGAATCCCAGCAAATCACCCATATTTCATCCATGAAATCACCATAGTTCATCACTCGCCTCTGGGTTTCCCCGGCAAAAACCGTCCATCTCTCCGTCGGCAAACGCACCAGGAGAAGGTCTGAAAGGGTGCGTGTGGAGGCTCACGCTCCTCGGGCCTAATGGCGACAAACATGGAGGATTTGATCAGCAGAAATGGTGATGTAATCCATGTTATAAGAGCAACAAATAGGATTTAACCGGCAACAAATGGTGAACCAACGAATAGTGACTTTATCAGCAAGAAAAATTGGGATTTATATAATTAACCAGCCAAAATTGGGATTCAATCAACTCAAATTGGGATTTCACTGGCAACAATGGTGATTTGGAGGACCTCACAGGCAACAAATGGTGCTTTAAGCAACACAAATTAGGGTTCACCAACAAAATCAGAATTTAACTGGTATTTCACCAACAAAAAATTGGAATGAATCAGAAATTCGGATTTAACTGGCAAAAAAGTGTGATCTTATCAACAAATACCGGATGTAGGCCGGCGCTTAAGCCACCGCGGGGCACAACTACCTATGCATTTCAAATAGTAGAAGTAAGAGTGACTCTGCACTTTGCTTTTAGCCACTTTGCACAAAACCACACCATCCTGATCCAATCAATCAAGCTGCGGTCCATGGTCGTTGTGCACGTGCACGGCGAGGTTACCGTCTTTCTTGCCACAAATGGGGCAAGGTCCCTGGCACCAAGAGACGGGGCAGAAGTTCCCAAATGCTCCATGTTTGGGTATGCTACCCTCTGGTAATTTAAAATAGCTATTGAAAATACCACATTTATACTTGATTTACCTATTGGAAATGGTGATTTTCTATAGCTATGTTAGTTTACCACAGATCCAAAGGGTATATTTACTCATTTTCCAACAGTTGCCCACAAAATTTCCATTCATGTACTTCATGTAGGTAAAGATACCACATGTATCCAAATGTACCATACATGTGCTGGCAATTACTATAGGCTTTAATTCAATGCAATGGCACATTTAGGTATCTCTACCGGCGCCAAAGAGTATATGGATGTGAAATCAAAGAAACGCGCTGGGAATGGGGTAGACATCATCCGAGGTCGAGAAAATGACAAGTCGCAGATATTTGAAACCAGCAACAAGTGAAGAGAAGGGATGGAAGCCCTTTGGTTTCCCCTAAAAATTGGGATACCCTCCGGTAAACTAACATAACTATGGAAAATCACCATTTTTAATGGGAAAATCCACTATTAATGGTCATTTTCAATAGCTACGTTAAATTACCAGAGGGTATCCCATTGATACCCAATGGTTTTTCGAAAATGGCATCTCCATGGTTTCCTAAGATGTTTCCCACTTTTTTTTGCTCCACACATTGCCGGTATACCTCACCCCAAAGGCCTCCTTCAGGATATCTACCGAGTGGTGTAGCTGCATGTGCAAGTGCAAGGCATTTTCCTTGATGGGAGCGACAAATTATAACGTTATAACGTGGAAAAAAATGCTGGTGAATTATGGCTAGTAATTGACCCACCTCAGGTTTCTCGTACCACGTTGGCAACCATGGAGCCATGGTTGCAAAAATAATCAAACATATCATTACCGGAAAAACAATGTAAACAGGGTGTACGATTGCAGTTGCTGCAGCAATTTTCTTTTCTGTCCGTCGCTGCAAAATTCAATCTGTTTATAGATCAATAAGATGGAATATGGGAGAGACAATGAGGGAGAATCACTATTTCGGTCGGTTAAATCCCGCTAAATCCAGTATCCCAATCACATCCAACCACCAAACCAACTGGGTTCAACTGGCCACTGTTCGGCTCACACAGCCGAAGCTTCTGAGAGCTCTTCGAAATGGTACATCCCGATAATTGATATTCCACTGAGATTCCATTACGCACACAATTACACACACATATCTATATATATAATTATATATATATATAATTATATATATAATAATATATATATATATATAATAATATATATATATATATATCATGTTAAATTAAGACATATTTCACTACAAATGGTATGAATCCCCATTAGACCACCATTGTAATATAAATTATATGCTTAAGTCTTTCATGTCAACCCTGGATTCATAAACCCTGACTATTATGATCTTTGGAATGTGGCCATTTGGAGGTTTCCTAAGTCATAGGGGTACCTCTAAGTCATCCATTTATAGATGGAATTTTTCATGAAATAAACCATGATAAGCCATCAATTTTGCGGTGCCCCCATTGATATGGAAACCTCCATCTACAGGAAACCGGATTTTCCAACAAAAATCAACCATCCAGCGATAATTTTGTGGTACCCCCATATCTCTCAAAATCCCATGATTCTCCGCGTTTCTCACCAAAATGAAGCCTGGATGGATATGACCCCTGGATTCATAAGCCCTACACTCTGGTGAACTAACATAGCTATGGAAAATCACCATTTTTAATGGGAAAATCCACTATAAATGGCCATTTTCAATTGCTATGTTAGTTCACCAGAGGGTATCACTAGTATGATATTTTTGGCAGGGTTGATTATACTAGTCAGGGTATATGATCCCTGGAATCCCTGGGCTGGGGATAATCATGGGGATACTAGTAATTATCATGATATCATAACCCTGGATACTAGTAATCTTGGGTTATTTTTGGCTACCCTGGATTCATAACCCTGGATGTCAACCCTGTTACATATCTATCATGATCCCCATTATGAATCATTGGGATTATAACTAGTCGGATTATCCCCATGATTGAAACTTCTGACTTCTGGACTCATAACCTCTGACTAATCTGACTAGTATGATTCTTGGATTCATAACCCTGGATCCCCTTGATTCTCCCCATGATTCTGCCCTTTTTGGCCACAGCTTCTGAGAGTTCTTCAAGGCCACAGCCAGGGCAGCTGAAAACGCCACGGTCATGCACCACTGCGGCTACCTGACGGAGCCGCTGCGGAGCCATGGCTCAAATACCCCCAATTCGATGAATGGAAGATCACCGGATATGGAATTCTATGGGTTTAATATATATATATATATATATAATCCATATATATATAATTATATATATATGGATTATAAACATTTATAAACCATTAATTGTATATATATATATAATGGTTAACTATACATATATTCTATGAACAATGGATTATTATATTGGTTGGTGGTTTCAGCCCCTCTGAAAAATATGAGTTCGTCAGTTGGGATTATTCCCAATATATGAAAAGTCATAAAATTCATGTTCCAAACCACCAATCAGATGAGGTTTTCCTAAAATTGGGATACCCTGCTCGTCACCATTGGGGAACCCCCTTGTCAAACATGACAAGAAAAAATTGGAGCTTGGGCCCACCTTATAATTGGTTAATCAGTTGGGATTACTATTCCCAATATATGAAAAGTCATAAAATTCCATGGTTCCAAACCACCAACCAGATTAGATACCATCTATATCAGATACCATCTACATATCATGGATTTCTGGATGGTTTATTCTGGAAAACCCTACATTTATGGTATATTGGATACCAGTCACTTGTTGCTTCTTCATTGGATAATTCAGTTCTCCCCACCTTGGCCAAGGCCGCTTCTTCCGCCATCATGCTGGGCGCCAGCATGCGCGCCCCCGCATCGAACATCGCCAAGCGCAGCAGGGGATCGTCAGCCACTGCCTGACCGAAAAGGCGCCGGCGAGGTGAAGACTTGGGAATGGAAAAGTAAGGATTTAATAAGGTATTCTACATCTGATACACACATGTGTATATATATATTATATACATAAACACACATATAAATATATATAATATATAAATATATATATATACATAAATAATATATATATATATAAATCCATTCACATTTTACATATTTTTATATACACTATATCAACAGGCTCCCGCACCTTTAATGGCTCAATTCACACCCCGGGCCGTCCTGATCCACTGCGATGCAAAAGATTTGCTTGAAGGCGCCTCTGAGGTTTGGGTAAGTTTGGTTCAGCACTAAGCTATCTATGGATGGCACATGGCAAACATATGCTGGTTGGTGGTTGAGCCCTACCCCTCTGAAAAATATGCGTGAGTAACAGTTGGGATGATGACATTCCCCACTGAATGGAAAAATAAAAAATGTTCGAAACCATCAACCAGTAGTTACAGGGGTAAAATCATATCAACCCAGGATTGAAACATCAGAAAATTACTGGTTCTGATAGTGATTGGTCACTAAGCTTTCTAAAAACCCCTCTCATGAATCTTCAGAGTTTATGAATCACGGGTTGCCATTACTCATAGAGGGTATATGTATGTCAAACTTCTTGTGACTGATTGAAGCCCGTGCAGAACATGTTCCTTGTCTCAATGCTTGTCATGCGTATAGGATCAATTCTGTGCGACACCAAAATTCGAACATACAACCCTGAACACCAACATTGTCAGCAAAAAAAACGAGGATAAGGATGTTCTATCCACAAACATGGTATATACATTTATATACATGTATATACCCTCAAGTAGATGAAACATAGCTATTGAACATGGCCCATAAAAATCGTTGATTTACCTCTTATTTTAGTGGTGATTTTCCAGTTTTTTTAACCTGTACCAACGGGATGCCCCTTTGGAAGACGTGTTCAGTTTCAACACCATCTGGTTATGACTAACATAGCGAACTGGAAAATCCATGGTTTAGTTCGCTGGGAAAATCATCTGTTTCTATGGGCCATGGCTTCCAGTTCGCTATGTTAGTCATAACCAAAGGGTATATCCATGAAATCAGTAGCCTCAGATTTGCCGGTGCAACGTCATCTTCGGTTGATCGAAGATAATCTACATTCTGGGTTGCAGACATGCTCAGTTTTGTTGCTTCTATCCTTGATCCCACTTATCTATGGGTAAATTTTCTCTGTGATGTGTTGTTTTTCCAACCCTTCACTAAGATACACCCACATCATCCGGCCCCGACATGTTTAACCACGCAAAATTATCTGAATTCATGGTCAATCTTTGGTAGTCCACAAAAAATTTTATTTTGCTATGCTTATTTTCCATTGATAGCCAAAAACTAAAGATTAATCCCATCTCGCCAATCTTCAACACCCATCGACAGAATTCACACGTATTCGGGACCATTTAGGTGATCAAAAAATCAGGATGGATTCGATTACCTATCCAGTTGTTAGTGATGAATCCCCATTTGTATCCATTTCATGGTCCATCGACGCCATGACCTGACATTCTCTGGTCCAGTCAGTTCACCCTATCAGTCATTGGTGTCAAAAGATATCTCCATACAATGACTAAGCCCTTAAAAAATGTTGATTACCAACACGGCATCCTAAAAATGCAAGAGATTAAACATATCTAAACTATACTAAACTACCCATGGCCAGTTGATTTATCATGGGGCTGTGTCTGGAAATGGGTATCATTTCTAAGTTGATGATTTTTATCAATGGCTATTCCCCATTCAATGGCTACCTGGTACACCACATCTTCCGACAATCCCCAAACTGTTTGGTCACTTCAGACGAGCCGTGAAAAATACCCCTATCCCATCCCATTCTGGTTGGTTGGTAGTTATCCCTATTATGGTTTATTATAATCCTCATTAAACCAGATAGTATAATCCCCAAAATAACCTATCAACTATGGTATCTTTAATGGCTAGTCATCAGCGCAGCGCAGCAGCTGTCCTCCTTTGAGCTCCTTCAAGAGTCGCTGATCATCGAAGATCACGCAGGCCAACTGAGAGCTCAAATGCCTGACACAAGGATAAAAAACATGGGATCTTTTTGTGGGAAACCCGTGGTCATAAACCAAAAAAATGTAGGGATAATAGTTCCTAATAGTTACCATCCATAGTTTGGGGATTATATCCCCATATCCCATTTCCATGATATTATAAACACGGGGTATGGTCAACATTTTGACGCTTAAATTCTAGGTTTGATGCATCATGCACGTTTTTCGGGTATATGTCTCTCGATTCCTTTGGATAAATCGACCCCACATATGCAAATTCAACTGTCATTTTTGTCAAGAAAACATCCAAAAACCTGGAACCATGGACCCCAAAAATCAGGGAATAATGGGCATCCCCAAATTAAAAGATTAATCGAATCCCACTGACTTTACCATGGCACATGTGACCAGAAATATCACTGGAAATCAGGCACACCCAATAATAAACCATCACCAATTTCACCAGAAATGTGGATGAAAAACCCTCCAAAATTGGAGATTTATTGTTTGGGTTTACCGCAATACGTGGCTGCACTGGGTCAGACCCCGTACAATCTGAGAGAATTCCACTAAATTTGGGTTGTAAATTCCACATGCGATCCATTACCCCATTCATATTCTCATACCGCTAGTATCGCTTAAATCAACTTAAATCATAATGTTCATTGACCGTAGCCCAGTTGTATTCCCATTTCATTGCTCGATTATTTCACATGAGCCATGAGCGATCATCCCATCTCATGAAAAACTAGTTGGCTGATAGGTTTCCCACAGAAACCTCTATTTCACGACCAATCAACAAAGGTATAAACATATTCTTGATTAATCCCCATAAAGTATTGCAGAATTATATTCTAGGCTTATAGGCATAAAACATTTAAACTGTTACCCTCCAGTCCATTAACATAGACCCTGGCAAACAGAGCTTGGAAGATCCGTGTCCACTAAAAGTCGGTGATGTTCAGGGTCTAACTGTTAATTTACTCTTACAGTATTTTATCCCCATTCAAAGAGACCATGATTTATCATACTATTTAATCACCATCTATGTTAATTTTAGTACTACGAAAACTATTGTATTCAAATGTATTCAATGGGAATTCCAGGATCCTAAAATGGAGGTACGTTAGTACCATATTTTTGGCCATATGAATTGTGGTGATATTCACTTGCATAGGCCTGAAAAATAGGTGGTACCTCCAATCAATCGGATCCTGAAATTCCCATTGATCTGGGTAAATAATAATAATTCACTAACCTGAATTAAGGCCATTTGATGTATCCCCATGTTTAATGGCTCCCATATGATGTTTTTCCGCCTGAGCTTCTGCACAGCATCCTCCAGATGCTCCGCCACCTGAGTCTGGGGATGCCAGGATCGACCGACGTTGGAGGAGAATTTCCATGGGAAAATACCGAAATCTTCGGGGAATAGTTCTGATGAACAGAAAGTGAAGATTCTGATCCGTAGATTTTTTGATGAAATTTGAATGCTTTTCATGAAACATCCTTATTTTCAGTGAAGTCTATTTTTTCTCTGGGGAATATTCTCAAACAAAACGCAACAGATTTGAATGTTGAGTTGGTAGGTTGCTTTGGAACTAGGCTAACTGTTGGGCTTAAAATTATGGTGGATATTTATCTACCTAGATGGATTTCTCAACCAATGGTCATAACTCCCCCTAGTCAGGCTATTCCATTTCAAAGTGGCGCATCCCAAAAAAACGCATATCCAGTACGATTGGTTGGATGATCCTCCCAGTATTTATGTTTGTTGGTTGATTATTTGATTTCTTTGATCTTATTTGTATATATTCAATGGATTGGTTTAAGGGAAAATCTACAGGAAACCATAGATTTTCCCATGAAATATGGGGTTTTCCTGTAAATTTTCCCTTAAACCAATCCATTGATATAATGATCAAAGATGGGGATTTCATACGAGTACTACCGTCAATGGTATAAGGAGCTATATAAAATAAATGGGCATAAAATGGGGGTATATATCCCAACGAAAGGTTTTAGTTGGTTTGTAACTGGGCTAACTATGGTGGATATTCAATCGGTGGGGTTATTTGGATCCATGTGAACTAACCCCAAACCAAGGATTCAAATCTTAAAACAGATGCATGGAAGAACAAATTTTTGGGTTTCTTCAAAAGTGGGATATCCCCCAAAGTCATCATGGGGTTTCAATATGTTTCAATACTAAGTCATCTGCACAATTTATAATATTTCGCAGGTCGTCGCTTATTTCGAATAATTTTACCGCTGAAATATTGACGTCGTCGGTGACGTCGTTTTAAATTGTCCAAAGTCACAAGGTGGTGCCCCAGTTCGTTAGCTAAGTTGGTTTATAACTCCCATTTCACTATGGTTTATGGCAGATATAACGAACTAGTTAATGGGGTTTATAAACCAACAAACATCACTGGGGGGCACCATCCTGCATGGCCGAATGACTTGGATAAGCTGGTTTTTTTGTGCCATGGATTTTCAGGTCTATGGATCCCTGGGGTGTTGACCTCCGAAAATGATCCAGAAAAAACCTGATGCTTTCTGAAGAACATGGGATTTTCATAGATTTTCATGGATTTTCATGGATTTTCATGGATTTTCATAGATTTTCATAGATTTTCATGGATTTTCATGGATTTTCATAGATTTTCATGGATTTTCATGGATTTTCATGGATTTTCATTGATTTTCTGAAGGACATGATCTGTAAATGGGGGATTTTCCATGGGATTTTGGGTACCCCTCAAACCCTGCGAAAGTCGTCGCAGCTGGCGGCAGGCGCCTGCACCCGCAGCTTCTGCTGCTCCGCGACGGAGGCTAAGCTGGCTGCCTTGCCAGCCAGCAGGACCCACACCTGGGAGATGTCGCCATGGCATCGCCAGAACCATAGGTGTCCTTTTTGTATAAATAGACGGTGCCATTTACCATCATTCACCTTTTGTTGGTTTATTTGGGATACACCCTCTATTTATCAACCAACCAGTGATAAAAGGACAGCCATGGCCACAACTGTAGCAAGTTCGCCAGAGATCTTCACGATGGATTTGCGTCAGGGAGTCTATGGGATTTCACCAAATGGAGGTACCGGAAAAGCAGCATCAACAGGAATGGAGATGAATGGAGCTTGCAACCATTTGTAACCAACAAACATGGTGATTCATCACCAAGAAAAAGGGGTATAAGTCGCCATCACGCCATCAGCACAGCGATCAAACGACGATGACCTTGATGGTTTGCAACTAATACCCTCTGGTAGGTAAAGTGAACTAGAAAGCATCATTTTAGCTAGGTAAATCATCCTTGTAATCATCTATTTCCATGTGCAATTTTCCAAAGCTATGTTAAATCAGCAGACAAAATGGAGGTTTATCATCTATCTCTATGGGCCGAGGGCTTCCAGCTCGCATTGGTCATAACCAGAGGGTAAACCAACTCACAACTGGGGGGCACCACATTGTAAGCATCATACATTTGTTACATTGTGTTTATTCCTGTGTAAACCTGCTGAAACATAGACATTTACTAATAGAATATGGTGAACATAATATAATCACATCAATAACGACAAAAACAATTATATACGTTTGTATGTTTTCTGTATTATATACTGTAACTAACTACAGTACTAGTACTGCTATTATCGTGATGAACATTATCAACAATGATATTCGTGTCATAGAGATTGGAAGCAATGCTGATCTACAATCGCAACATGGGCCATAACACATATGGCTATGGATCAATACCTATTAATACCATTTTTAGTGGGATGAACATCCATTTACCAGCTATTTTGATGTTCACCAGGGGTACAAGGTTTTGACACACTGCCATATTAAGTTTGGATTACTATGAGGATCCAATCTTGGGATGCCCTTTGTGATTCTTCGTCTCCACTGCATTGGACGATTGTTCGATTGCGACATGTTGATCGCCAACTGACGAACATTTTCGGGATGGAACCAATGAGAACCAACGTACGTACCATCTGGTTATGACTAACAGTTCGCCATGGAAAATCACCATGCTATTAATAGTGAGTTTTCCCATTAAACATGGTGATTTTCCATAGCTAAGTTATGAACTATAGAAAATCACCATGCTATTAATAGGTAAACCATCTATCTCTATGGATTATTTTCCATGGCTATGTAACAAATAACCAGAGGGTAAGCCATAAGTAACCAATGGCAGCCAACATAATAATCTGGTTGGTGGTTTCAACTATCTTGAAACATATGAACGTGGGAAGGATTTTACCTTTTTTATTATGGAAAAAAAACATAGTCCAAACCAATTGGTTATGTATGGATATTTATGGGGATAATCCACTGGTTATTTATGGCTTATCCCCATAATTAATCAATGGCAGCCCAAAAAAAATAACCCATAATCTTTACATCATCAAAAATAAGCCACCAAAATTGTACTAACTGGTTGGTGGTTTCAACTATCTTGAAAAATATGAAAGTCAATGGGAAGGATTATCCCTTTTTTATTATGGAAAAAATCTTCCAAACCAATTGGTTATTTATGGATATTTATGGGGATAATCCACTGGTTATTTATGGCTTATCCTCATAATTCATCATTGGCAGCCAAGATATTGGGCCCCATAATTTTAACATAATCAATAATAAGCCACCAAAATTTTAGAACCAGAAACATGTATATATATAATATATATATATCATACACTCGCCTTTGTAGACTGTATATTTTGAATAAGGAAGATCTCTCAGGCGCTCGCTCGGGTCAAATCCCTGGTTGCTTTTTTAAACTGAGCTTCCAACTCTCTGTGACATCGCGACACGTGTGGCTGATGCAAAAAATGTTGCTACAAGTAGTCTATCGATTGATATATGTATATCTATATATATATATATACATAAATATACATGTTGTTGCTTTTTCCTCAGGAACCTTTTTCCAAGCAAAATTCACAGGTAGTTATTTGAAGTGTTCGTTTCATGCATCTCCGTGTATAGATCACTAAAAAGAATGATCCATGGATGTCCACTGCCATCATGGGAGCTGTGCATCGAACGAAGGCCAAAAAAATCCGGCATCCACGTGGAAATGGGACATTCCTCAGGATGAATTTCCCATTGATAAACCTCCATTTTTATAGGGGAACTAGATGGAACAATGATGGACCTGGATGTCAAGGAAATGACAATTCTGCAGATGGCGGTTTCAGCCTTTGCAACACATTGAAACACCTTGAAGCACCTTGGTCTTAAATGGGGATCATCATTCGAAATATGGCCTCAAAATAGAACAAACACGTTTTTTTTAAAACAAAATGGTCATTCTCAATCGATATCATACTCAATTCCGGCCCCACAGTTTGGCTCAAGCGCACTTGAGCCCCAAATCCGTCGGCACATCAATTTGGAGGGGTGCAGGTTTAGTCTCTCCTGTAAACGTGGCTGGAAACTACCCGGTAAATAGCTGGGACAGTTATTTATGATTATCTATGAATTGAAGATTTTCCAGCAACCCATGTTTGAATACCAGAGGGTAACCATGGCAATACTTCCCTCAAGTCATGGTCAATTTTTGGTAGTCCGCAAAAAATATTCGCTGGTTGGCTAATTATTTTCGATGTATAGCAAGAAAAAACTAAAGGAATTTCGACTACGTATCCAGTTGGTTGGGGATAAAGTTATAAGCCCTGCATAGCCCTGCTTAGTTCACTATCCCCTGACTTCACAGTTACTGGATCAATCCCCTGAAGCAACTTGGATTCCCATTGTTTCATGGTTGCATTCTGGTATTCATTTGGAGAATGTCTCAAGTAAACCATGTATGCGTTCCTCATGTCTACTTGGATTTCCGAACGAAAAGTAATGATCATTTTACCTGGATAAATTATAATATTTCACTAACCTGAATTGTTCGGCCATTTGGGGATGATTTCCCTTATCAACTATGATTCCAGGCTTCGGGAGAAAAGGCTTCGGTCGTGAATGGTCCTTTACCCAGATAGAGGTTTCCCAAAATGGGATATTCATGGTGATTTATAGTGGACCTTATAGGATGATAAATGGGATATATATATATATATGTATACCCTCTGGTAAACTAACATAACTATGGAAAATCACCATTTTTAATGGGAAAATCCACTATAATGGCCATTTTCAATAGCTATGTTAAATTACCAGAGGGTATATATATATATGTAGCCCCATATCCACCAAGGCATTTTTCAAGGGACCAACCATCAGTCAACTCCAACCTCAGTGATGCGATCATTGATGGCCACTTTCTGTCCAGGTGGAGCTGTCTCGTTCCACTCCTGTGGCCGTTATGGCAATTTATGGCAATTCATGGAGCTTACCCTCTGGTAAACTAACATAGCAATGGGAAATCTCCATTTTTAATGGGAAAATCCACTATAAATGGCAATTTTCAATGGCTATGTTAGTTTACCAGAGGGTAACCATGGGTAATAATGCTTCATACTGGTTTATATGCTTCATAACCATGGTAAATATGGGGAGAATGCGTTTTCTGTCATGGCTGGTAGCCCCAAATCATCCAAGTCATGGATGACCATTGAAGTATTGAACCTATGGCGACCTCGAGAATACACCATGACTTAAGAACCCACCCGGCTTTGGGTGAACATTTTGGGGAAAACTCCAGAATCCAATGGTGAATCATCATTTTATGATATTTTCCCTTGGAACATAGTCATGAGTCACGGCCAAAATTTTGACACTTGGAAAAATCGCTACGCGATTTAACGGATGCTCCAGAGCTGAACAACATATTTCTAGCAGTTCTATCTGGGTAGAAACTGGAAATGCTGAGGCAACTCCAAAGGGTTTACTATTTCTTGTGTGGATCAAAGAATTCATACACAGCCATTTTAGTCACACCAGATTCCTTCTTGGGGTATCCTCCGGTAATCAAACACAATGGAAAATAGCATGTATAAATGCATTTTCCCCACTCAAGCCTACATGTATAGGGTATTTTCCATGTATTGTCCACATTTTTCCATTGCCCGAGGGCCCAAATTGGCTAACAATCAGCCCTTTTTGGTATTTCAATAGCTTCAATGGCCAGGCTGGCCAGGTCACCCATATCTCGATGGAGCATCCCTGGAGCTTGGGGAAGATCAATGGATTGGTTTTGTTGGGAAAATCTTAACCGGAAACCAGAATGATTTTCCCATGAAATATGGGGCTTTCCTGTAAAATTTCCCTGAAACCAATCAGCTTGGGGAAGTCTGACAATTTACCCAGACATACGCTTTCAATGTCTAAGTTGACTGGAGGGTATCCAACATTCACTGGTGGATTACAATTTTTTCTGCTGGAATTTGTCAATATGGACGATTGAATGGACATAAGACATGTGACCACATGTTTGATAGCTAAGTTAGGCTAAGTTGGCTTAAATAACTCCAATAACTGTCAATTTCACCATGATTTATGGTACTTATAACATCTTACTGCCATGGGGCCCCCACTTTGCGTGGGAACACGTAAAAAACGCCAGCGAACTGAGCTTGGATTCTGAACTCCTTTGGAATCCCATCCATTACTCTCTGGTGTCATCAAACATGATCGAAAATCCGCCTTTTACAGATGATTCACCAAGTAAAACACCATTTACATAGGAGTTTCAATTGCAATGTTTGATGACACCAGAGGATATTAACCAATATTCCATCACCATATTGGAATGATATGTACTTCAATATTAGTGGAATATCGATGATGCTGTATGGGTAGATATCTCATTATATCCCCATTAGACCACCATTATATCCTTGATTGCTAAGGCCTTGACAGGGCCTTAGCGCCAAAGTCGGGTGAATATTCCACACCCCGCGCCCCTTCTTCGTCCTTCACCAAACCATCATTGATACCTCAGCTTCTTGGACGGCCATGCAGTGGGGATATGATGGTGATTTAATCAATGGGAATAGAACAGGATCCTAAAATGGAGGTGCGTTAGTACCATATTGTTGGCGATATTTTCTAGGGATATTCCCTGAAATTAAGGCCTTATAGGCCTTATATATGGTAGGTACCTCCAATTTAGGTTCCTGAAATGGCCATTGATTTAATGGGAATATCATGCAATTATCGCGGTGCCAATTCATTATGTGAAGCTGTGCAGGAGTTTTAGAGCGGTCTAACTTTTGTGCATAGGCCTCAGGCTTTAAAATGCACAAAAACAATGAAAACTGACTCTACAATAAAATGCCTTGCCACCAAATTAATGCTTGAATGTGCATCCAACATCATCCAATTTCATCCAATTTTGAAGACCCTCAGAAACGCATCTTTAAAAAGAGGTCAGGAAATCCATTTTAGATAGTTGTATTTTAGAGTGAAAGTGCCCAAATATTTAGTGTTTTTTTTTTTAAATAGCATTCTACAGCAACAAAATACGGTGGCATTCTTTCGTGGCAATTCCTGAAAATTCCTTAAAAATCCTTTAAATTCCTTAAAATTCCAAACAACTCCTTGAAAATCCTTAAATATCCTTTAAAATTTAAAAACATTAAAGATCCTTAAAAATCATCCGAATTCCTTCAAATTCCGTCAATTTCCTTTAAATTCCTTAAAATTCCTCTAAGGTTCCTTAAAATTCCTTAAAACTCTCTAAATTCCTTAAATTTCCTTACAATTCCTTTAAAATTCCTTAATATTCCTTATAATTCCTTTAAAATTCCTTAATATTCCTTTAAATTCCTTAATATTCCTTAAAATTCCTTAAAATTCCTTAATATTCCTTAAAATTCCTTAAAATTCCAAAATGACATGCCCAATAAACTCGATATAAAAAGATCCTGGAAAAACACTGGTTCCATTCTGCAATAAAATGCTCCAAGCAAACATTTTTTTTGCAATAAAATGAGAATGGAATTTTAACATGTTAAAAATCACCAGGATTTACCTTTACAATAAAATGCTTAGCCCAACGCCCCAACAATAAAATGACTAGCCTGACATCAAGTTTAAAATTCCAATACATTAAGAATTTCGTTTAAACTATGCACAGGTTCACCAGTTCTAGAGTGGAAATTGCCACGGGGATATGCAATTACCATTATCATGAGAACATGATGGAATACTCAATCTAATTATCATGGAATATCATGGAATCTATGGGAAAATTAGATTAACTGCGACAAGAAAAAACATCGGGATAGTTTTCCAACCAGTTGGAATGGGGAGTTTTGATAGCGATTTAATGGGGATACCCTCTAGTACTCACGTGGCTGAGAGATCAGAGGTGGGATATCTTATGGGAAATTTGGATGACCACTGTGATTGTTCAAGTCTGACAGCTACGAGATGGTACGAATATGCCGGCTAGATCCCAGGTTTTATTACGTGGTTTAATCATGTTTTTTGGCTGTGTGAACAAGCAACTGTTTCTGCCTGAATCCAGATTGGCACAGGTCAAATTCCAATCTCTGGTGGCTAAACCCCACATTTCTTCTGGTCAAAACACCATGTCCGGTGGTGAAACCGCCATGTTTGGAAATCACCTTTTTGGGAGGCAAACTCACCATTGTTGGAAACTAAATCACATTTTTGTTTTGGTTCAAATGGTACTATGGCCTGCGGTCAGGTCGCACTCGATGAGCAGAGTCTTGCCATCTTTGTGATCCACATCGATGCCCATCCTGTGGTGCAAATCCAGGTGAACAAAAATAATTCAAAGGTGGATATATGTCCCATGCTCAAACACGGTATATGGATTGTAGGTGGTTCATAAGCATCCATATCCAATATCCCATATTGGGAATTCCTACAATGGGTATATTGAACCCTATCAATGGGTGCATTACCGTCCCCTTCTATGGGAAAACAAACTATGCTTTGACTATGGCACAGATGATAATGGCTAGAATGGATTCAGAAGATGGATGTACATGTATGTGTGCATGTGTATATGATTTCAAATGAATACAAATGCCGCAATATATCCTTCGTACATACGCCAAATTATGATCAACCATTTTATGGATTTTTGCGTGAGGTAAAACGGACCAAACATTGGGCCAAGTGGTTTTGTACCTGGGTCAAATTTAAGGACACCTCCACATAGGTTTTGCCCTAAACATGTTCAAACTTAGCTTCGTCGTGGTGAGGTCCTTACAAATTTTCCATCGCCCTATGGGTGTTGTTGACGATGTTAAAAGGTGATGTTTGGTGATGGTCAAAGATGGGGCCTTGCGCGTCCCACCATCTTTTAATGTCTCCGTCTGTGTTTCTGAGTTCACACTGTGAGCAACATATGCAACTGAAATGGCGCCTCCTGGAATTGGCGACAAAAATGGGCGGGCGCACGCACACGCACAGGCGGTTTAGTAGCATGGTTGGCTAATCTTGGTTGCCCGGCATGGTTAGCTCGTTGGATCTGGGTTGTATAAGTCCAAATTTGTGGCCTTGGTTGACGTCACTGTGATTGACAACCATCATTGCAGCGCCAGCGCCGATGGTCGGAAAAAACCATCCAATTTGCAAGACGCGATATTGTCAACCGTGGATTAATGTACCCCTAAGCTGTTGAATTGGGGGGTAACAATTAAGTATCACATTTTTCATATTATCACTATTTGGAGGGTGCCCTCTCAATGAATAAACCATGGTGAATTAATCCGGGCTTGACTTTTCGTTTCATTTTCACGAAACCAACATTCATGGTAATCGGTGCAGATTGTGCTGACTAGCTGAAGGAAATGGCCCAGACCATTTTGTTGGGGGATGATGCTAGGGCGGTGCCCCAAGATGCAAACGCCCGCGGAGTTCTTTTCCTTGTTTCCTGAAATGTGCCAAATGTATGTTCTCGCTGTATGTTTCTGTTGTTGGATGGGGCTATCAGCGGCAAAGGCCAGCACAACCCGCCTATCATGTCCTGAGGCTAGCAAAGGAGGAATTCATGATCATCATGTTGCAAATCATTCCCGCGCTAGCGTGATCTAGTGTCCCTACTCATCCATGCAGAACAGGTTGTCTTGTATAGGTGCAATTTGCAAACAGTTCTTATCATGGATCCTTTGGCAACTGTTATCGGTGACACGATTAGTGAAAAGAAAACTACATAAATCAAATCTAATGGTACGTAGCACTAAATACGATTATCGCCAATGCCCATTCCTGATGCCGCTAGCGGAAACTGAGTGGTTGCCCACGAGTCATCTGGGATCATTTTCCAAACATCCCTTGCAGCACTCATGCATGTTGTTAGCCAACTTAAGGACCCTATCGTATGCGTCGCTGATGACTGCGAAGTATTGACAACGCTAAAACTGCTGTGTCGTGATCTTGCAAGAGTGACTGCCCGGTCTCAAGTCCATCACAAAACCCATGATTTTATTTGGTGGCCAGACTGCAGCTGCAAACGGTTGTGCAGGGTTCAAGATTCATGGGCCACTGACAACTACTTGTTACATGCTGATCCTATCTATTTGGAATTTGGAAGAATTTTACTCAATAATGTGATTCGGAGAAGCCTACTGATGTCCATCTCCGGATGAGTTCTACATGGATTGTGTGACCGACGATCGTGCCGCATATGGGTATAAAAATGACCACACATTGCAACCAACACCTTCGCCAGAAAAGCCTGAAGTTTTTTGCCAATATGTAAATAAATAAATATATAAATATATATATATAGATACATATACGTCAAAAATTCATGCCAACGAGAAATGTATAACATATATTTTGTACCATTGCTTCGAAATCCATGAGGAAAGGGGCTCCTTGATATGTATGTATGTGTGGATGGATGTATGTATGGATGTATGGATGTATGGATGTTTGCATGGATGCATGTATGTATAAATGTTTGCATGGATGGATGGATGCATGGATGCATGTATGTGTGTATGTATATATAGAAGACAGTGGGGGTCTGTCAGGGGACATCCATTTGGTAAAGATTGGTAAAGCCAACTAATGTTAGTCGCCATCCCAAGTTTTACTGTAAAAAATGGGTGATATAAACCATCAACATATGGGGTTTTCCATGGGGGGCTCCCCAAAATCGATAGTTGACAATGGACAATCGTGTCAAAATGGATGATTTAGGTACACTCATTTTGAGGAGACCTTTAAATATGGATGGTTCATAATTGCTTTCCCAAAAGAGGAGGAACAATCGAAGAATCCAACAGAGTGTCTGGCAAGACATGGCAACCCATCGAACGGCCGCCTTTTGCCCGCGCACTTGTCCAAAACAACCTCATACTCATTGGCTCGTCCTGGATGGCTGCAAGCTAGGGTAAAATAAGGAGGAATACGGAGGCGATAACTAACACGAATGGGAATAAACGCAAAGTTAGTGGGGATGTAGTTGGTACAACACCAGGAGATGTAATTGAATTTACCTTACTGAGAGGTCCAGTTGGGATTATAAGAAGCACATCCGGATTTTTATCCCTTTAACTTGGGATATGGGGACCCTAAACCATGGAAAACAATGGTGATATGCCTGTTTAGAAATGGGACTGCGCCCCAAGTAGAGAATGTAGAGGGATCTTTGGAAACAGCACAGCCATAGCTGGCGTCTTCTAGGCCTAAAATAGTTACTAGGACCTCGATCCGACATGCATAGAGTTGGAAATAAGGCAGGTCTTAACTTTTTACAACACAAAATCTGGTTCGTGGTTTCAACCCCTCTGAAAAATATTAGTCAGTTGGGATGATTATTCCCAATATATGGAAAAAAAAAAATGTTCCAAACCACCAACCAGAAATAGCTCTCCCAATAAACTCAGAACTTCATGATTGAGGCGACTGAACTCCGACCGCTTCAGCGATTAGGTCATCAGATCCTGCATCTAATTGGGAGTGCTACACTCAAATACATAGCTTCGTCCTAAACGCAGGATATGTATATTCTGGGTAAATGAAATAATATTTCACTAACCTGAATTAAACAATTAAGGCCCATTTGGGGATGATTTCCCTTATTAACCATGATTCCAGTGAGGCTCAGGGAGGTCGTTATAATTTACCCATATATATATATACAATCATTTTCAAAACCGAGGGATTAATCATAGTCTTCCCTATTCAATCTGCCAAAAACTATGGCATATGAATCCCCAGTTCTAGACAAAGCCACATGGCGGAAGTTCGCATTCAACCCAAAAACAATTGGATTTTAATCACTGGAAGTAAAGTTGGGATTCTAATCAAAATCATGCTGTACATTTTAAAATACTCTGCGGTACATACTTTAAAATCATAACCTTCCCTATTCAATATCCCAACAATAGTAATTACCCTCTGCACTGGTTATTTGTTACATAGCCATGGAAAATGGCCCATAGAAATAGATGGTTTACCTGGGTTTACCTATTAAACATGATGATTTTCCATGGCTATGTTAGTCATAACCAGATGGTAATTCTAGTCATCTTAACCAATGTGGGGGCCACCCAATGCCACAAACCATCCTATCCACCAACCATGACTTGGGGTCACCATGAATCACCACTATAGGAGGTTTTTTTTTACCAACGACAGTAGTTGGGGATCTATGGCATTTTAAAGTTGGGATACCTAATTACTATTGTAAGCTTATAACCCATTTAAGATCTAAAACCAAGAATCCAACGTTTTTTTCCCTGTTTCTAGCCATCTGAAGTAGTTGTCAGATTTGAGACCTTCCCAATCCCAGGGATCACGGAGAGCGCCCCTCAAACGATAGGTATATCAGTTGGTTTACCCAGACAAACCATGAATTCTTAGACAGTGTGTAAGCAACTCTGCTAACCTAGTTTAGTGAAGATTAAGAAACCAATGTGTAGATTTAGTCATCAAGAAACGGGAATTCACCACTAACATCTTAGGGATATGAGCAACCCACATTGCAATACACAGGATGCGCACTGGGGTTCAACAATAACTTTGAGACAACTCATATCAGCACTGAAAAACAGAATACTCAATTCGTTTTTTTTGGAATTGCTGCAGATGTTCCGAACAAAAATAGGAATGTTCCAAAATATTGTTCGAAACTGTGTCTGAAGATGGGGTATACCCCTTCAAGGTGGCCATTTGCTATTGAAGATGATGATTAACCACTGGCTTTTGGGGGGAAAACGGTTTTCAGGCAAACCAAGCTTAAGGCCCACTAGTTATAAATCAGTTTAAAATCCCCTGTGAATATATTAGAAGTCAATCCCCCCCAAAAAAAACACATCTAACCAAGTTATCTTCCTCAACTTAGCTATCATGGATGTTGCAATAACGTTCGGCATCACAGCTTCACGAGTTCCTGACCATCCCTTGCCGGCGCCACGAGGCCACGAGGGATCAACATGGATCAACCATGGCTTCCCTGGAGAAGCTCTCCTTCGAGATAGCCATCCAACACTCGCTGACATCGATTCCCTTGCTGCGGTATCCTGGTTATTCATAGCTACCACCAGATTTAAAGCCAGAAAGGATTGACCAAGTTGGGATATGGCAGCCCTATAGCTATTGCTATCCACTTCTAATTAACTGGAACTGCACCTCCTAGTACGGCAAAAACAGAAACAATCAAACTACCTCTCCTAGTTACTGCTGACGACCTCTATTCACTAAATACTCTTACAGCGCCCCCACTTGAGGATCTCAAAGGGGACGGGGGTCAGATTCGCCCCTACCCCAACTAGGGTCACATTTGCCCTACCTCACAATCCTTTCCATTGAATCCTTTTAGGGTTTGACCTGGGGACAAGGGACATTTAGGGGAGGACTTGGGGACATTGGTTAGATCACTTGCCTTTCCGTTGAATAAGTCAGTCAACCTTTTAGGGTTTGACCTGGGGACAGGGGGCATTTAGGGGGGACTTGGGGACATTGAAATTAAGGGGACTTGGGGGAATTGGTTAGGTCACTTGCCTTTCCATTGAATAAGTCATCCAGAGCGACTTGGAAGTGACTTCAAGTGGATGTTACAACGTAGCATCCAGAGCGTCTTGGAACTGACTTCAAATGGGTGTTACAACGCAGGATCCAGAGCGTCTTGGAGTTGCTTGAAACGGATGTTACAACGTTGCATCCACAGCGTCTTGGAAGTTGCTTCACATGGCTGATACAACGTAGCATCCAGAGCGTCTTAGAACTGACTTCAAATGGATGCTACAGTGTAGGATCCAGAGCGTCTTGGAGTTGCTTGAAATGGATGTTACAATGTTGCATCCACAGGGTTTTGGGAATTACTTGAAATCGATGTTACAACGTAACACTTGAGAAAGACGTCGTAGCTGACTGTCACAGCTGGAAACGATCCTTTCGAGACTCTGAAACTATTGCGCCAGCCACGCAAAATGAGGTCGGGTCACATTCGCACCTACCCTAGGGTCACGTTCACCCCTACCTCCACCTTGAGTAGGGGCAAGTGCGACCCCACATCAGGTAGGGGCAAATGCAACCCCCGTGCCATCTCAAAGCCCTACCATAAGCACTCTCACGGCGATCCTACCCTATTGAAGGTCTCACAGCCCTACCCCTATTTCTAAGCACTCTCACAGCACCCCCATTTGAGGATCTCACAGCCCTACCCCTATTCACTAAGCACTCTCACAGCACCCCCATTTGAGAGAGAGAGGGTCTCACAGCCCTACCCCATTCAAAGGTCTATCCTCGAAAGTGGGCATTGAACTTTTTAGGTATCTCCACCAACATAAGCCATGCAAAATACCACTTTCCCATCCCATCATACTGGTTGATTGGTGTAAATTACTATTGTTGATTAATAGGTATCCCGCGAACGAGGGATTATCATAATCCCAACAAAACAGTCTGTATAACAGAATAATCTATCAGTGGATATCCAAAAAAAGGCATTGGGGCTGTGACACGATTTGGTTCTTTGGTGTCGATTGGGTTACAATCATCAGCAAAGCTCATTGGCAAGTTTGGATGCATTTAAAGCCACCCGGCAAATAAGGCAAATACAAATGAAACTAAATGCTATTTTGTCAAATGATTGCTATCCTGCCAAATAGGATATTGCTATCAGCTAAGTACAATAAAGTTATTGCTATCCTGTCCAAATAAAAACTCCCAAGAATAAAGTCAGGTGATTGCCATCACCTATCGACGAAGTTTTCGCCAATAGTCATGGTGGGAATTCATGTCATTGCAGGCCATTACCACGGCTAATCTCATGCTGCAATAATATAAATCTTTTGTCTGGTTAGTCTATGTTCCAACGTATGGCAACATCAATCACACAAACAGGGACACGGTCCGCCGCTTGTAAGTTGGTTTATGATCCATCCGAGCGGAGAGATGTATATATATATATATATACAAACAGATATTTAAATGTATACCTATATATATAATTACATACATATGTATGCATTTATATATATATATATATAAATTATAAAAAATATATCGTACATCCTTCTTATTCAAAATCCACATTTTCGTACAAGGTGGTGCCCACCAATTACAAGTCGGTTTATGGATATATCTGATTTTAATCTAGTTTATAAATCATCATTAAGTATAGATATATCTACCATAAACCCAACAGTTACTGTAGTTATAAACCAATGAGGTCGGTTCAAACACCATTTTTCTTGGTCAAATCTTCCATTTTACCCATTGCCCTTGCCGGCCCATCTTCTCGGCCTCCGCTGCTCTTCCTGATGTTTTTGTGGAGGTGTGAGATCAAGATGAGGAAACAAGATCTATTCAATGGGACTTCCAGGATCCTAAAATGGAGGTACGTTAGTACCATATAAGGCCATATTTTGTGGGGATTTTTCCTTACATAGGCCTGAAAAATAGGCCTTATATATGGTAGGTACCTCCAATGAATCGGATCCTGAAATGGCCCTTGATCTATTTGGAGGTTTCCTAAGAGAAAGGAGTATTGAAACTCATGGTGCCTTAAAGATTTTTAAGACACCCCCATTATGGTTTCCCCATTTCCGAGAGAATCGAAAGTTACCAGCATCTTTAGTAGAATTATGACTGGAGTCACTCCACCCAAAAGTAGCCTTCTGTTCAAGCAAAAAAAGCTGGTGTTTATGGATCATCCACCAAAAATATGATTGGCTGAACTGTAATAATTCCCAAACTTGAAAAGTTCGGCCAATTTGGGATGATGGATGGTCAAGTTACCCCCTACTATCAACAATTTATAGACCATCTCCCATGGTTCCCATGATGGCTGAGAGTTGGGATCATCCCGCTGATAGCTGAACTTTTGATTGAAAACAACACAGAAAAATACAGCTTTGGATCCAACCCCAAATCCAAGCTAAACAATTTTGGTGGTTGAGCCTGCCCATCTGAAAAATGATGGAGTTCGTCAGTTGGGATGATTATTCAATTCCCAACTGAATGGAAAGTCAAAAAAATCCATGGTTTCAAACCACGAAGCAGTAAAGTCCTAGTTCCATCGAGTTTTTTTGTCGCAACTTCAGCTGGAGGATCATCATCGTCAGTGGTTCATACAGAAAGTCCCTCCTTGCAGGGCGATCCTCGATGTACAAGGTCCCCCCTTGCAGTGATGTGAACGTTGCTTTATGAACCCATTCGAAGACTATATACTTAATGTCATTTACTCTTGACCAAAGGACTGAAAAATTTATTGACCTAGTAAAATGGAGGATTTATCTATCATATATACAGTATATATATATATATACATGTGGAATTAATCTTTCGTTACCAACAGGGCAAAATATGGAAACACAACTTGATTGCCATATGAGCATCACAGCATCACCCATAAACCCAACCGGTTCACCGCCGCAACTTTGGTAGTCCACAACATTTTGTAATCTTTTGCCATTGTTATTTTCGATCGAAAAAAAACCTCAAGGATTAGTCTCTACCTATCCAGTTGGTTAGGGATGAAGGTCCCATTATCTCCTCATTCTGATTAATTATATTTCCATATCCATATAAATCACACTATTTCTTGGTTTATCCCCGTAAATCACCCCAAACAACTTGAACAAATCAATGAAAATCCCAGAATCTCCATCCTTTTCCATCTGGGCAATTCGTCTCAGATTTTCCACTAGCTACTAGCTATCCACTTGGGGATGTGTATTCATCACCATGAACTTACTGGTGCTAAACGTAGGGAATGAAGGAATGATCCAGAATAACAATTAATAATAATCTCAGCAACCCCATTCCCATCCATTCCCTACTAAGCACCAGTAAGTTAATCACTATTTATCACCATTCCTGGTTATCAATCACTGTTAAACAATCACCCGATGCAAATTTCCAAAATCCATCTATCTTCCTATTATGATTGGGGGATTTACCATTAAATATCATTAATTCATCCAGGAAATTCTCAAAATCCAAGTGCAGTAAATTCCCCAAAATTGAAAAAACTCCATGAAAATCTATGAATTTTTCCCTCTTCCATCCTCTGACGCGATTTTCTACTATCCAGTTGGGGATGTACCCTCCAATGAATCAACAAAGACCCTGCCAGATGGGGCTTGGAAGATTAGTTTCCACTAGAAATTGATGAGTTTCAGGGTCGAACTCTTAATTTACCAGAGGGTATCAAAAAATAACTGCAAGGTAAGGTTCCAGTTATAAAGTTAAATTATACCCCCCATTAACTATAGTGATAGGTTTGAATTTTTACGGGTACCCCAATGCATGGTTTTTGTTAGGCTAAATCCTATGTAAATCCATTGCCAATCAGCCAGATATTTGCTGGTGAACGTAGATATTCATGATATTCCCATTCATAGCAAAAGACTAGTTAGGATTAGTTTGTATCCATCTAAGATTAACCTACTTTATCATCCTCATCTGGGTTTTTCCCATAAATTAATACCTCCATTAATAGAGGATTTTCCCATTCATTATCCAGCATGTTCCATTCATTTTCCATGATTTTCCTATTCATTAATATGACCTAGAAAATTGAATAAACCGATTATAAACAATTTATAGTGGATTTTCCCATTAAAAATGCTACCATCTGGTTGTTTAACAGTTCGCCATGGAAAATCACCATTCTTAATAGGTAAACCAACTATTTCTATGGGCCATCTATACCATGGCTATGTTAAATAACCAGAGGGTAAAACCTATGTAAATCCCCCCAGAAAATCCAACATGGGGCCCTCCGCACTCTCTCAAGTCATCTCTGGAGGCTGCTGGAGGAGGCGCGATCTCCTTGGAGATACAGCGGGAGGTTGGACCAAACATGGGGCTTTTACAATGGGAAAGCTCCAAATGGTATATGGGTGTATGTGGTATATATACGGTATAAATTTTATGGTATATGGGGAATAACCATATATATAAATTGGAGCCATCTATAAGATCAATGGAACTTCCAGGATCCTAAAATAGAGGTACGTAAACGTACCATATTTTAGGCCATATTTTGCTGGGATATTCACTTACATAGGCCTGAACAATAGGCCTTATATATGGTAGGTACCTCCAATGAATCGGATCCTGAAATTCCCATTGATTTTTACAATGGAAAAAACTGGGGATTCCACCACCAAAAACAAACACTTTTACCATCTTTTACCATGACAAACTGTTAATATATGGTTAATATGTTGTTAATATGTGGTTAATGATGGTTAATCATAATCTGGTTGGTGGTTTCAACCTACCCCTCTGAAAAATGATGGAGTGAAAGTCAGTTGGGATGATTTTTCCATTCCCAACTGAATGGAAAGTCAGTCAAAATTCCATGGTTCCAGGCACCACCAAATAGTTTACCATGAAAAGCTTGGATTTCATCAGATTTTTTTGAATTTTACAACTCAAGAGTTTCCCTCTGGTAAACGAACACAACTATGGAAAATCACCATTTTTAATGGGAAAATCCACTATAAATGGTCATTTTCAATAGCTATGTTGACATAACCAGAGGGTTGGTTTTGTCAGCATAGGCATCGATTTTATTGACCAAGAACAGGGATCATCCAAGCACCGATTCTTGACGACAAAGATTTCATCCACCTTTGGATGGTAATGTAGATTTAGTTTGGGGGGCACGGTATATGGTATATAATGGTATAACTATATATATATACAACTATATATATAATATATAATATAATGTAATATATATATATACCATCTGGTTATTTAACATAGCCATGGAAAATCCCTTATAAATGGAGGTTTCTAGCTGGGAACATCATCTATTTCTATGGGCCATTTTCCATGGCCATCATGGCTATGTTAAATAACCAGAGGGTAGATACCACAAAATTAAACATGTCATATGAGCCTCTGGCATGTTGAAAATCCACCAGTTTATGATCACTTTCCGGCACGGCTCCAGGTTCGAGTCTTTCAACGGTGGCTCCTGGGGAGCTGCGGATTCCCTTGAGGCTTTGATGGGGAATAGCCCTAATTGGTGGGCAAAAATGGAGGAAACTGCGGATGAAACCTGAGATTTTGAATGTCACTTCCGGAGATGAAACGAAACTTTAAAGGGTTACCTTCTGGTAATTCGTCTCAGATTTTCCACTATCCACTTGGGGATGTGTACCCTCTGGTTATTTGTTACATAGCCATGGTATAGATGGCCCATAGAAACAGATGGTTCGGTTTACCTATTAATAGCATGGTGATTTTCCATGGCTATCTTAAATAACCAGAGGGTTAAGTCTGGTTAAGTCCTGTATAGCGATTGCTGTCAAATTTTCCGTCGGCACAGTATCAAGCGCGGTCACTGTAGAATGTAATGTTTGGCTACTGCAACAGGGATCTGCATCCTCCAATAAAAAATAAACTACTGGACGTGAATGGTGTAACTAATGTGTCCCTCCAAATAAATAAGGAAACCGTTGCAATAAGGCATGCCCCAATTAGCAAGCATTAGCAAGGCATGCCCCAATTAGCAGTCCCCAGATAGATCCTATAGACAGAGTTTGCCGTAGCCATGGGAGATCTACAACAAGAGTCTCCACCAATTTGATATGCATACCGTTGGAACAAATCTGCAGGTACGGAGACCCAAATTTTGACACATCCCATGAGACAACGTTAGAGTTGAACCCATGGCACCCCAACATTTTTAAGGCCCCCTCCATCCAGATTTGGGAAAATCATGGAAAATCCATGGTCAAGCTTTGGAAGTCCACAGCACAAATTAATATTTTGCTATCGAACAACTAAAGGATTAAACAGCCGATCCACGGTTGGGGCACAACATCCCATTACATCGTCATTATTGGTTATAAGTCCATCTAAATCCCAACATTCCTGGGTTTATGCCATGAAATCCATTAAATCCCAAAGAATCTTTGGGAAAACTAAGGAACATCCATGAACATAATAATCTTATCCCACATTAAATCATATAAATCTCCAATAATCTTTGGGAAAATCTAAGAAAATCCCATTCCCCCAGCTCCTTCTCCATCTTGGATTCTCGTATTTCAGATTCCAAGTTTACATCGCTGCCACTGCAGCAGCTTGAAACCGACCCCATGGTGCCTGGGAAGATTGTCAGGAAAGCCATGGGTTTTTAATGGGAAAATCCCCGTTCTAAATGGAGGTTTAAAGCTGGAAAAAATCATCTATAAATAGGGGGTTTTCCATTGCTCTGAACTAATGGTTTTTCCATGTTTTTCCCATCCGTTCTAAAGGTTTAGATAGCTCTAATAATGTTTCCCTGAAAGCAAGTCAACGAATCTGGGTGTGGTTTGGCGCCTCATAATGGCTGTCGCGTGGAGTGTTGTGCTTCGTTTTCTACTTAGGGGCCAAGGTAAGAGCAAGAGACAGAGGCAAGAGCCTGCCTGCAATGCAGTGGAACAGCACTTGTCTCCTTGGTAGCCTTGGTACAGCTGCGGATCAAGGGGAAGATCTTCTTCCACGTTGAGGCGATGTGGAACTGTGCCCTTCTCTCTCCTCCTTTCCTCCTCCGCCTCCTCCCTTTCCCTCCTCCTTTCAAATGGTCACTCCCCCACGTTCCTCCGGGGTTTCTCCCACGCAGCACACTTGCAAGTCTTGGGGAAGTGCTGCTTGGTGCTGGCTGTCGGGATGCCAGCAATCCATATCTCTCCACCGCTGAGCAGCTTGAACACCATGGAAGGAACTTCTGTGGATTTGCCCTTGATGGTGGCCAGCTGGTCGCAAGTGGTTCATGGCATGGTCTGGAAGGAATGGAATCCTGGAAACACACGATTATAGGGATAGGACCTAGAAATCCCACGACCTACCCAAAACATCAATTCACCATTGGTTCAACCATCTTTCCTTATCCCTCCTTCATTCCGCAAGTTTTGTGTGGGATACTCCCATCATTGAAGCAGGAACAATTCATAAGCTAGATATCCGATTCCTTTAACTTACAACCCTGCCCCC
>Ga0126342_10000752_pt1:35000-39316 | contig 39316 bp, 31 predicted proteins | sample Cyp1metagenome_FD_92528 | JGI IMG/M metagenome (GOLD analysis project Ga0126342, IMG submission 92528) | Coral microbial communities from Lord Howe Island, Old Settlement Bay, Australia - Cyphastrea 1 metagenome | ecosystem: Host-associated > Invertebrates > Cnidaria > Coral ...
AGTTGTGGTGAGGTGACCACTGCAACCATTGCAACCACTCCAAAAAACACAGCTCCAACCACCTTTCGGTCCATCAGTGGATTCGCTCTGCCATCCGTGATTCACAGCAACCAACCTCTCCTGTAGGTTTCCTATTTTGAAAATTCCGCCATCGCCTTGTGCAGTACTACTGGTATATATATATACTGGTAACTCATTATATTATACTTGGGATATTATACTGGTAACTATAACTGGTTGGTGGTTTTAACCATCTTGAAAAATATTAGTCAATGGGAAGGATTATTCTATATATTGTGGAAAAAACAGTTCCAAACCACCAGCCAGATAATTATTTATGGCGTTTAAAAACCAACAATGGCATCCCGGGGGCTTCACGTTCGATTTTCTCGGCACCCAGTTCTCCCGGCACGATCATCGGAATCGCCAAAAGGGATAAAATGCCGCGTTAGTACCCCATACCATGTATGAAGCAGCAGATGTTCCATTCAATTGGCTTAAACAATGCTAAACAGTTCGAAGGAAGTTACTCTCCATGGGATAATCCAGATATAATTCATCCAGATTGTCCCTGAAATCCCAACAAATATCCCCATGAATTTTCGCACTATTAATTTTTGGTGGTTCAATCCTAATCCCACAAGGTGGTGCCCCCCAAGTTATAAGTTGGTTTATAATCCCATTAACTAGTTCGATATATCACCTATAAACCATAGTAAAATTGGACTTATAAACCAACTTAGCTATCGCTTGGGGGCACCACAATGTATTATAGTATATAAAATTATATTATGTCATCTCCTAACAGTTATATCCGAACGTTATCCCTAAAAAACCCATGAATTTTCGCGAAAATGGTGGTTCAATCCTAATCCCAGGTAAACTATAGATATATCACCAACAAAAACCATAGTGAAATTGGAGTTGTAAACCAACTTAGCTATCGTTTGGGGGCACCACAATGTATTATAGTATATAAAACTATATTATGTCATCTCCTAACAGTTATATCCTAATTATCCCTAAAGAAAACCATGAATTTTCGCGAAAATGGTGGTTCAATCCTAATCCCAGGTCAACTATAGATATATCACCAACAAAAACCATAGTGAAATTGGACTTATAAACCAACTTAGCTATCGTTTGGGGGCACCACAATGTATTATAGTATATAAAATTATATTATGTAATCTCCTAACAGCTATATCCTAACATTATCCCTAAAAAAAACAATGAATTTTCACGAAAATGGTGGTTCAATCCTAATCCCAGGTGAATTTGGATTCATTCAAGGTGGTGCCTCATAGTTAGCTAAGTTGGTGAACATAACTCCCATAAAACCTATGGTTGATGGCAGATATAACGAACTAGTCAATGGGATTTATAAACCAACTTATCACTGGGGGGCACCATCCTGTACAGTTATGGCCATGGCTATTAGTTATAACTGGTTATTTAACTATGGGATTATACATTCTATAAATGGGGTTTTGTTAGTACTTATAACTGGGGGGCACCACCTTGTTAACCCTTCAACTTTTCGAAATTCCGCCTTGAAACGCTCCTGGAGAACCTGCGGAATTGCCCATCCCCGACCGGGGAGTTGATGCCAGATTTTTTCCAGGGCTTTGTTCATGGTTACCATGGGAGTTTTTTTAAAGGATGGACCATATAAATTAGTGGTTGATATGTGGTTAATATACTGTTAATGATGGTTAATATGTGGTTAACATATGGTTACTGATGGTTAATAACTATCTGGTTGGTGGTATACCTACCCCTCTGATAAATATGAGTCAGTTGGGGTTACTATTCCCAATATATGGAAAATAAAAAATGTTCCAAACCACCAACCAGTATAATGAATTGATAGTTATAGTTTTATGATCTAATATACTGGATTGTTTTATCACAATAACAAAAGGCTTAATAATAACAATAGTATGGTGAGATATACGAAAAAAATGACCATGTAGAACCTAATACTGAATCAGTTTGAATCGTATAGTTAGCTGATCCATGGGTTTCACCCGAAATCTTGGCGGTTGCTGATCCCCTGCTAACAATTTCGGCTTTAGTGGTGTAAATGATAAAAACCATCTAGCCCCCAAAGCTCAAAAATCGAAGTATGTTGCTATGTTATAATCCTTCCACAATAATATACTTATGAAAAGTTGTGAATAGCTATGACAACAATGATAACACAAAGAAACCACACCAATTTCCAACCCATATCCATCATCATCCATAATATACATAAAATATAAACCATCACCATTATATTGGGCTTGGTTGATGTGAGGTCCTTGCAATTTGCCAAAATTTGTCGGGCTGCCCTGGCCCCACAAAAAGGGGATGGTCCGGAATAACTTCGCGCCAGGGGCTGCCCCCCCCCGTTGATAGCTCAGTATTGACGCACAGTGTATTGCTGATGTCACTGTCGATAATCCTCGTTAATGGGCTAATGGGGTTTATAACTCAACTTATATCAGGCTGCCTCACCTGGAAAATGTGACATCTCTCATCCACAAACCTACTGGTTGATAGGTGTGAAGGCACAAAAATCAAAAGCTTGGCGATTTCAATTCTGATCGCGAGAGCATACTCAAAGTCAATCGGGGCTATCCCATTTGCTTCTGAAAAGAACAAGCTAGTTGAAACGACCATTCGGGGGTAGCCCCCAATATCTTTGTTGCTGCCAACACAACAAAGTGGGTCCATGTGAAACCAGGATGGATCCAGATCTCACATCAAGATCCACCGTAACCATGCGGTTTCTCCTATACTTCGGATGGTTTAACCTGGAATATTGGTTGGTCAAAACATATCTTTGTGGGTAAACTACACATTCTATAGGTAATTTTCACTCTTCATGATTGATCTTAGATACCAAATGTTTCTTTTCAATCTGATTAGTTTATATCCCCATGAACATGGCAAAATATTTGAGTACTATACTACCAATAACCATGCATTTAGTGGGTTTTCCCAAATTCACCATCATTTACCCCTATCTTCAATGGCTTTTTTCACCATATTTTCTTGAATAAACAATGTTAAGCCTTCCTTTTGATCCGTTTTTCATGAGACAGAATCACAAAATACCCATCAAGTCAAGGTTTCCCCAACTTACGACTCTTCAACAGCCTTTTCAGCATATTAAACCATATCAAACCATATCAAATCACATTAAACCACATTAAACCACATTAAACCACATTAAACCACATTAAACCACATTAAACCACATTAAACCACATTAAACCACATCAAACCATATCAAACCACATTAAACCACATCAAACCATATCAAACCATATTAAACCACATCAAACCATATCAAACCATATTAAACCCTCATTTATTCATTGTTGATGCTTAAATTCCCTACTTCGCCGTGGAAGATGCCATCATTTCTCCCTACCGTTTCTTTCGACGCGCCACACCTCGCTCCGGAGTCAACGGCGACACTGGAGGTTTGGGCCACAATTTTCCCATGGATTTTCTCCACATCTTTCTGGGTAATCACCATTACCCTCTGGTAATTTAACATAGCTATGGAAAATCACTATTTTTAATGGGTAAATCCACTATAAATGGCCATTTTCAATAGCTATGTTAGTTTACCAGAGGGTAAGTAAATTAGTGATAGTAAATTTACGGGCAAACACCTCGATTTGCCCGCGCTTGTCGGCGGCCATCTTCGTATGTGCTGAACACGTGGTAAAAATGGGAGTTTATTGCATCATGGCCAACTTCATGTTGTATATCGGCACGCACAGCATAGGGACCTGTGCGAGTCTCTTACACATCATCATCATCATCATCATCATCATCATCATCATCTTCAAACCCTTATTGAAAATCTTCAATGAATGTAGAAGTTTAACGGGGGTGGGAGAAGTAAACCCTTATTGAAGACTTTCAATGAATGTAGAAATTTAACGGGGGTGGGAGAATTAAACCCTTCTTGGAGACTTTCAATGAATGTAGAAGTTTAACGGGGGTGGGAGAATTAAACCCTGCTTGAAGATCTTCAATGAATGTAGAAGTTTAACGGGGGTGGGAGAAGTAAACCCTTATTGAAGACTGTCAATGAATGTAGAAGTTTAACGGGGGTGGGAGAATTAAACCCTTCTTGGAGACTTTCAATGAATGTAGAAGTTTAACGGGGGTGGGAGAATTAAACCCTTATTGAAGATTTTCAAAAAATGTAGAAGTTTAACGGTGGGAGAATTGAACCCTTATTGAAGATCTTCAATGAATGTAGAAATTTAACGGGGGTGGGAGAATTAAACCCTGCTTGAAGATCTTCA
>Ga0126342_10000753_pt1 | contig 39312 bp, 35 predicted proteins | sample Cyp1metagenome_FD_92528 | JGI IMG/M metagenome (GOLD analysis project Ga0126342, IMG submission 92528) | Coral microbial communities from Lord Howe Island, Old Settlement Bay, Australia - Cyphastrea 1 metagenome | ecosystem: Host-associated > Invertebrates > Cnidaria > Coral ...
AAAAAATATATATATATATATATATATATATATATATATATATATATATATATATATATATATTATATATATATATATATATATGTATATAGATATATATAGAGATGTAACGGTTCTTGTTCATAGATTTCAGTGATTCCTCATATATATATATATATGTGTGTGTGTATCATTGAATGAAACAATCGGGATCCAAGAGCTGAAGGAACATGGTTTTTGGAAGTTCAAAGTTGGCTCCTTTTTGGATTGATGTACATTGACGTGATTTCAAAGGGTTTGATCATTCAAACAAGTCTCAAGCAAATTCGAGCAGCTGAAAATGGAACAATCCCATACAGGATGGCAGTGGATCAAAAGACACGTGTTTTCTGCTTGGTGGTTTTTCGCCTACCCCTCTGAAAAATATGAGTCAGTTGGGATGATGACATTCCCAATATGATGGGAAAAAATAAAACTGATGTTCCAAACCACCAACCAGTTTTCAGATTTCGGTACTGCAAACGTATTTTTTGGACTGGGACCAGCATCCAATGGGATTTGACTATATCCAGGCTCTGCATGCTTAAGTACCATAGGTGATCCATAACCGACCGGCGCAAAAAACGGTATCAAAATATGTCGCGTATCAAAAGTGCGGCAGAGTGAACTTGAGTCATTTAAAATGATGAATTTGAGAGTTATTTCGCGGGCACATTTTTTTCCAACATGAACAAGTGCTCAAGTGTTTGATGTTAGGCTTCATCCACGGGTGATCATCAAGTTGGCACCGCTCATGTTTAATAGATTTAATAGGTAAATCACCATTAAACATCCAACTATTTTCAACATGGATGGTTGAAATTAAAGAACATTATTCAGTTTAATAGGTAAATCACCATTAAACATTATGTGTTCATCCATTTTCACCATGTTTAATATTGTTTGATAAAAGAAGTTCCATAGTTACCCTCCAGTAAATTAACATAGACCCTGGCAGTTGTCGGGGTTGGAAGACTAGTTTCCACAAAAAAAATTGTCATTTTCAGGGTCCAACATGTAAAAATGTACCACGGGGTAATAGCTAAATGGTGCCATGTTCATCCATTTTCACCATTGCTTGAGACACATCCCGGAGATCCACCGCCGGGAGACGTAGGGATGAAAATTGCCTCACCCTTCTTGACCGAAGCCACCTGGGGGATCCATGGCAAAGGATAAGAAACTTGGGTATTAATGGATATTATTATATATGAATCAATATGAATCATATAGTTAGATACTCGTTGTTTTTCATAGTTTTCGTTTATAATAATATTAGCCACCCAACAATAGTTTAGATGGTTCATAAAATTCCGTCTCTTATATATTGTATGTACGGTATAGGCTTTACAAAACACCTCATACTGGTTGGTGGTTGAGCCATCATCATCCCATTTCTAAGGTTGAAATGTGGAGTTTTGCCCGACTTCCCAAGGTAGAAACCATCAGTTCTGCGCATAGCAGGAGGGTTTTGTTCCATCTCTCGTCGCAAAACATATCCAAAAAGGATAAACAAGGTAACACATCTAGACTATTCCCTATTATCTAGACTATTCCCTATTAACTCCCCATTTTCCATTCATATTTTCATTAAAAAAATTTAAAAACGCACTCATCAGCCATGTCACGAACATTAAACATGAACCCTGCAATGAGCCCAAGAACCCCCTGTTGCACAAAGGAGTGCTGTTAATCCTGCAGCAGGGAAGTCTTGCAGGAGATGAAACAAAAATGAACATCACCTGGAGGGAAAGAGTTTCGGAGATGGCGCCGGAACTGCGTCAATTTGAATGCGACTCAAAATGGACTGCCCAAAAGAAACATGGTTTTAGAGTCAAAAAAAAAAACAATTTTCGAGGTCGACTGCTAATTACAATGTTGCAGGTCGCCATAGTCACATGCCTGCCAAGTTGTGTTGGTGAAATAATTTAATTAGTGTTGCTCAATATGTTTTTGTTACCTCAACATCTTAAGTTATTTCCCGGTTTTTCCTAACTCTCTCCCAGTTCTTGGTACAGTACTACACCATGTTTAAAGACCCTTTTATCAGATAAAGATAGTTCAGACCCGAAGTAAAACCTCATCAACCAATTTGTATCTAAAACAATGGTTGTTCTCCACGTCTTTGTGTGGGGTTCTTGTTTTTGTTTCTGTATCCCGTCTGCTCCCCCTCCCGTCCTCCTCCCATCCTCCTCCACATAACTTTGTCACACACGCAACTTTGTCACACACCATCTTTCACACGGCACTTTGCGTGGCAGGTGTATGCAGGTGTGGCGCTTGGTCACATCAAACTTCGTTTTGCGTGGCAAGCGTGGCACTTGCTCACATCAACCTTCGTTTTGCGTAGCAAGCGTGGCACTTATGACACTGGGTTGGATCTGGTGGCGCGCTTCCCCGCCCATTAGTCGCCCGTGGCGCCGCGGCACTTTGCGTGGCAGGCGTGGCACTTAACACATCAACATTTGTTTTGCGTGGCAGGCGTGGCGCTTATGTTGGATCTGGTGGCGCGCTTGGAGCCCGTTAGTCGCCCGTGGCGCCGCGGCACTTTGCGTGGCAGGCGTGGCACTTAACACATCAACCTTCGTTTTGCGTGGCAGGCGTGGCGCTTATGACACTGGGTTGGATCTGGTGGCGCGCTTGGAGCCCGTTGGTCGCCCGTGGCGCCGCGGCACTTTTCGTGGCAGGCGTGGCACTTGCTCGCAGGCTCATATCAATTTCGTTTTGCATGGCAGGCGTGGCACGTGGCGACATCAACGTTGCATTTGCGTGGCAGGTGTGGCGCTTATGACACTGGGTTGGATTTGGCGGCGCTTTTGGGCATGTGCAGCGGTGGCTGTTTGTGCAAGCCACTCTAGCATGTTTGATTGAAACTTGGTGCAAGCCATGTTGAACGTACTTGGCACGTTTTACTGAAACTTTGTGCAATCCATGCTGCCATTTTTTACAGAAGCTTGATGACAGAACTGGCTTTCACCGATGGCCTGTGAAGACCCAGCGTGGGAAGAAACATGTGCAGCGGTGGCTGTTTGTGCAAGCCGCAGCCATTCTGGCATGTTTGACTGAAATTTGGTGCATGCCATGTTTAACGTACTCTTCGGCCTGTTTTACATAAACTCTGCGCAAGCAATTCTGGCATGTCTTACAGAAGCTTGGCGCAAGCCATGTTTCAGCCATGTGTTATCGCAAGCCATGTTTTAGCCATGTTTTGCAGCATTGCTGTACCTTTCGTCAGTCCAGCATTGCAGCCAGGTACCTTTCTGATCTTTCATGGGTGTCGATCAAGTGGATGTAGGCTTTCACCGATGGACAGTGAAGCTTTGACCCAGTGATTTGCAGCGTTGGGCTGTTTGTTACTGTCGTAACACTTCTGTTGCAGAGTATGTTTCTGTTTCTACTTGGTCGTCTGTCACCTCGTTGGCCGGGGGTGCAGGATGATGCGGTTGTGTGTGCTTGGGGCCAGCGCTCGGTTTCCAACCGAGTATGACAGCAAGGGCTATGGGCAAATGCGCCTTGCTCGGCACACACCGAGGCAGTGGCCGGGAAGTTCACGTCCTTGCGACTGTCGAACGTCCCGCTCTGCTCTTCACCGCGTCGCTTGGGAGGCCGGCTTTCTCACGCACAACTTTGGCACACGCAACTCTTGCACACGCAACTCTTTTACACGCAACTTTCTCGCACACAACTCGTTCACACCCATACACAGCTATTTCACAACTTTCTCACACACACACACAACTCTTGCACACACAACTGTTTCATCCTCATACATCACACCGTTCTAACACACATACACACACAACTCTTTCACACGCAACTTTCTCACACACAACTCGTTCACACACATACAACTATTTCAAAACTTCCTCACACACACACACAATTCTTGCACACACAACTGTTTCACCCTCATACATCACACCGTTCTAACACACACACACACACATACATCTCTTCCACATTCAACTGTTGTTTAACTTATCGATCCTCCACCACCTCCTTTGTCTTTCCTTCCTTCCCCGTCCCGCTTCAACTTTTGTTTCTAATTATTGGAAGAAGCTGACTTGCGGGGTTATCCGGTCCTTTAATTTCTATTTTTTGGCTGGTTCATTAGTCCCCATCTTTGACAAACTGTGGAATATGAAAAACTGTTTGAAACCACCAACCAACTGTCTGTAGTCTGAATTGGTTGAAGCCCTACTTCGGTGTCTAAAAAACAACATGTTTGTGACTTAAATCTCCTTGTTTGCTGGTTAAATTCTAATTTCTGTTGCTTAAAATTTATGTGTTGATTAAATCCCAATGTTCATTGGTCAAATCCTCATTTTTTGGCCAAATCGCCCATTTTTGCTGATGAATCCACGATTTCTGGGCTGCCGCACCATCCCCCGGCCTTCCAAGGACCGCAGCTTGGGGAAGGACTGAAGATCTGGTTGTTCCAGGTCGACCTCAGCTCCAGAGACACAGATGCCGGGTTATTTCTCCATTTGAGGAGGGAAGGTGGGTACATATTCCATGCATGAAACAGTATGAAACATATAGGATATGTATAAAATATGAAAAACACATGTGAACAGTGTTCAAAACCCTTCACACTGTTTGGTTGAGAACGGGATTCGCCCTTCATGGATGCTTGCAATAAACTAATCATCAACCAACTGGAGTTTTGAACACCGCGCAAATACTGTTCGGAATTGATGAGGCTTTAATATGATTTAATGGCATCTTGGTGTGATGTTCATGGAGAAAAAGGGTGGATTTACTCGATGTTGTGGCACATGTTTGTTGATTTGATAGGAAACATGATGATTTTAATGGGTGTTCATTGAAATTTAAGTTGGTTTCAGAGGGGCGATCCCAAATAAATGATTGATTAAACTAAGCATTCATCAGTGGAACTACATATTGATATTGGGTAGACTGGATGAAGGGGGATATCTGCAGGACACCCCTACAATTCGAATAACTGAAAAAAAAAAAAAACCATGGATGCCCCTAGTTACATGTTGGCTTAGGTTGATGTCATATGTTGTTTTGTCAGAACATGGAGTATGCTGTTATGCATCAACTTGGGAGGTACTCTATTTTCAAACTGATATGGCCTGAGGGTCAAAACCCTGGTGAACCATGGCGAACCCGCAAATTGACTTGCAAATGGATGTTCAATGCCCCAATATATGGTATAATAAGTTTTGAGCCATCCCCATATGTGCCATGGTCAATTGCATGGGATTAATGAGGCCAGCTGTCATCCATCCCAAAATGGGAATCCAAACATAAGTGCTGCACAAATCCCTATTGATGGAATGCTGATGGGGTTAACTACAAGGTGGTGCCCCTCAGCATTGTTTTGTCAATTCGTTTATAAATAGTTCACATTAACTAGAGGTATATCTACCATAAACAGTCATAGACCATAGTGTTGAGAGTGAAGAAGAGGGTTTGCATTACTTTTCTCTTAAGTTTTTTGAAATGATTTCGCTTCGACAAGAATCTAGTAAAGTTTGAGAAAAAAACAAAATTAAACAAAACACGTTATTCTGTGTTTTGTTTGTGTTTTTTGGTTTTCCTGTTTTTGTGTTTATCGATTTTTCGTTTAAGGGGGAATGGGATGGCTATTTGCTAGTTCATTTGCTGAAGGTTCCCACAACAGCATGCATAGAAACTCACAAGTAAACGTTTGACAGTACTGCAACGGTATGTGAGGTTATCTGGTCCTTTAATTGGGATTGTTTTTGCTTCAACCAGGAGCAGGCAATGAATCTGCAAATCAAGTCGACAACACAAAAAAAAATGACCATATTCTGCAATCATATTTTGCCAGTTGATGATATCATTTACCAAAACGTTTTGAAATTCTGACTTGTGATGATTTTCTGAGGTACTGGTTATGTTTACACTATATTTACATGTTGTATATGTACTTCTTGTATCATGTTGATTTTGCTCTGAAGCATCCCTTGGGCCATATGCTTGGAAGTCCGAGAAGATCCATGAAACTGGTTCAACTACACCGCTGCCAGCATGTGGTGAAGCTAAAAAAGTAACACAAAAAATATATGCAACACTAGTAACTACCAAAGAGTTGAATGAGGCTAGCTTCGAGAAAATCCCGTCCATGAAGATTGGCTGCCGCAAAAAGCCGGAAGCCATATTCAACTGTACTTTCTCATGCTGGTGCAGGCTACCTGCAACATGATGAACTTAGAGATTTTCCTCGCTCGGCCTAGGTGTTTTCAACCATTGGTGCGGATCCCATTTTATATATGATCTTCCCAAACCACGGTCAAATGCGGGACAAGTACTTCAACATGCGCCCGTCGCTGCCTGACAAACGGCGCCCTGCGTCTTGTCGAGCTTGCTGTTCAACGAACCGATCTCTTTCTTCGCTTCAGCGAGCCCAAATTTTAACGCCTAGCAGGGTGTTGGCAAAGGCTTTCCCGCGCACACAATCGTACTCACCCACAATCGTATCCATTATGATTGATAAAGGTGGGATTATCTCTCCGGAATGGGAAGGGTAGAGGTAGAACTATCAACGAGCGGGCCTCGACATCCGCTGCCAGCTTCGTGTTGCCGGCTCCTCGCTCAGGGTTGGTGGGAAGACGTGTGCGGTTACAATCTTCATGCTCCTCCTCCCCCCTTTCCTCCTCCTCAAACTGGCAACTATCACCATGCAAAGTAACATCACATTCGTGCAATCATCAGGTCAATCTTCAATACCGCAACATCACCTGCAACTTCCATTGATACTCAAATTTGTGTCCCACAGGGTGTTCGATATCTTAATCCATGTTTGGTCATTCAAACAAATAAATCGTCATCTAACAAAGGGCCACAAGCATAAATCAACAATTCGTACCTTTTTCATGTTTTGGGGCAATATGTTGAGAAAGCCATGTGAGATGCTGCGCATGCATGTGGAAGCCCGCATCACCCCTTTGACACCCTTAACCATCCAGCCCTGCCAACACATCTCCGGCCCAGGTGAGACCGATCCTTGTGATGAAGATCCAGTGGTGGAGCCTGAGCCAGGCGCAAAGGCGGAGCGGTTGGGACCACTTCGCCCAGTGGATCGGAGCTGAGACATAGTGCTGTTCATATACTTCTGCATGATATGCATATGGTATCCGTGGTACATGATACAGAAATGACATACATGCAGCAATTCATGATGATCTATGATGGGTGCACTTCCCACATACCAAAACTGATATGTATAAATTCCATGAACAATGATTAGTGATTTAATACATCAAGCTAGGACCTCCCGTGGAACTTCGCAGCACTGAAAAGCTACCCAATGACCGTCGGGTTGAAGGGCCTGCTGAAAGTCATGTTGCGAAAAAACAGGATGTTGGGTATGTTGAGGGTCCCAAGTCCGCTGATCAAATGCAAATGGATGCCCTCTTGCTAGAGCAATCTTTGCCTGAGGAAATGCTTGCCCAGGAAGAGTTGGAAATGGAACTTGCCAAGTTCGAAAAACTGGTTCCTGTTTTGAATGACCCATTGGAAAAAGAAAGATCCCTAGTCAACAGCAATGTTCCCGCTTCCAGCGATTTGGCTCCTAGTGGTTCGGTCCATATTTAGTACACTTTAATTTCTGTCTTTTGGTTTGCATGATGTTTTCATGGTTTCATCTTTTCTCCGAGTGCGGTCTGACGCAAAAAATTGGAAGGAACATAAATCTGACTTTAGGCCCAGGAAAACACGCTACTCAAATTTACATCACTTCGGATGTCACAGGCGTGAAGTAATCACACACAATGATCATACACAAAGGAATGCCAACCATGTAAGCCTAGGTTGAGTGGAGAATGATGGGCCCAACGGGATCCAAGAGGTTCGCCAAGACACCAGGAAGAGCATGAAGCTCGTGGGCACCGGAAACCTGACGACGTGACAGGAGACGTGTATCCGCATCAGTGGGCATGACATGATGGATGGCTCCACCTACTCTCCAAGTCACAGCTGACATCTGAATGGTACCAGAGGCAAATAGGGGTCGTCGGGGTCGTCACCATTTATGACATCAGGGCTTTCTCCAACATTTCCCACCTGGGCAATCTGGCGGTGCGCTCCCGCTCCAATCCATGGCACCTGCGTGCCTGGGAACCAAGAAAGGATGGCCATCTTTGGCTTGACTACCAACAATGAGTGGGCTGGGTGAAAATGTACATAAACGATGCGAAGTTACCTGGAATTTCCAATTTCGCTGCCCTGAAGGTAAACCTTGTGGCCTCATGCACCTAGAAAACGAGAAAACCTTAAATTTTCATGGTTTTGGATGGTCCCGGAATAATACTATGATTGCCAGCCATGATTACAGCGGTGCAGGCCTGCTCTCGCGTACACAACGGGTTGACGGAGCCTGGGCAGGCGGCCAGGGAGGGGGGTGAGGACAACGAGGTGCAGGTGCTTGGGCCCCCACGTTGGGACAATTCCCTGCGTGTACGCCATGGAAAAAAAACGTGGGAGCCGAGAAGCCAAAAGACTGGAGCCAAAACACTGAGGTCAGGTGATGCTGCCCTACCTACTCAGAACATGGAGATCCTCCGACGTCGGATTGGAGCATCTTCCTCCGATACCAAACATCCGTTATATATTGTTGAGGGCTCCGTCATCTGGCTGAAAAGTCTTTGCAGCTTTCCGCAGTGAACACAGCTTACCTTTGCCTCGTCAAAAAGACCAAATGGCCATAGCAGAACAAACAACTCAAGAGGTGAGGTAAGGGAACGAACATATGCGTGAATACGTACCTGCATGGTCTAAGCAACACATTCACCTGTGCCCCAAAACCATTTACCTAAATTGCCTCAATCCCACATGCTTCCCAAGAAACACACCTAAGTGGGGTGGAAGAGGGACGGAAATTCTTGATTTGCAAACATGCAAACAAAGTAGTTTACCTTGAAATTTTGGAAGATGACGGGAGGAAAATAGAGAGTTCACCAAGTTTACCACTTCTTTAGAGACAAAAAACATCCGAAGTTCAAAGGTCTCGCCTCGCAAATCAGTTTGATTGTAATTCAAACATTGAAATCAAACCTATATAATTCAAATTACAAAAAAAAGTTTACAAAAAAATAAGCCCAGCATCTTGACTCTCAACCATAATTAACATTGATATAAAATAGCTGGTAAATGGACACCCATTCCCCCATTCATGTAGGAACACATTTGTTTTTAACGGATCCCAGAATTGGCTAAAGGTAACCCGCAGGAAACCCACCAAATCAACAGCCAATCACAGCACTTGGTGAAAATTCCCCAAAAAATAGGATGGTTGGTAAGAATCTCTCCAATTTGTTCAAACCATCCAAGTTCGCCATATAGAAACCACATCAACCACCACCGTTGGCTGGCCCGTTCACGTGCTCTCGGGCCCCTGCCATGGCATACTCGTCATAAGGGTGCGACACTGGAAATGGATACAGCCTCGGACCATGGGATCATCTCAGTGGAACATCTTTAAAAAATATATTGACACATAAATACAGATGTATACGTATAATATGTACATATATATATATATATTTAATGTACTATATGTATATTATACATATATATATATATATGAGTGTATCTTATATTATGTATAATATATATGTATATACACACGTAGTGAGATTATGTAAAATACGCATGTTCTCAATGTCTAGTGTTCACGTGACATTGGCAGTCCGGCCCATCAGCACAGCGTGGGTCGAAGAGGAGGAACCTCTTTTCGCCCGCCACCTTGGCGACCCGGCGCCCGGGGAAAGTGACCCTTGAACTGTGGCAGAAAACCATGGGATATATGGGATTCAAGATGTAGGTAGCATTTGAGATGATTGGTTTTCGGTTTTTCTGTAAATGCTCCCTTCATCCAATTCTCCAATGCAGTTGAACAAATGTATGTAGAATAATGTATATCACCATTTGTTTACCATTACAGTTATCAAGTGGGTAATAGAATTACCACATATAAATATTTATCTTCATTTGTGTACATTATCACATATTCTATTAACTGTTTACTCACTATATCAGTGGGTATTGATGATATATCATCATTTATCACCATTACCCACTATTAACTGATGTTAATCACTATCAACCGATGTTCACTATTATTGGTTAAATCACCATAACCATTATAATGGGTAAATTATGACATGTCACAAACCTGAATTGTTGAGCCATTTGGGGATGGTGTCCCTAAAATTCACCATGAGTCAAGTGAGGGAGAACAGTGAGGTCGTTATAATCTACCCATATATATATTTAGCATACATACATATGTATGTATATACTCAATTCTATTCTATGGTGTAGTCCCGTTTACATAACCCTTCGAAATTGTTTTCTTCGAAAAACAAATGAGACACCCTCAAAGAGGCTTAGCAAACAACTATATCATAATTCATAAGGGGGTTTTACCAATGCCACCTAAGAAACCTGCCGGAAGGGTAATAGTCTTATGATAACTATGGTAGTAAAAGGATACCCCGGGCCCCAGCCGTCTTCCTGCCCCAGTTTTCCCCCATCAGCCCTGTGCACCCTCCCGCCTGCATGTAGATGTTGTCCTTGGGTCCCAGGAAATGGCGAAGCTCTGATTTTTTGGGCAACGCTAATGGGATCGGCAAAAAACGAGAAAGCCATGAATGTACTAGATGTACATCATAAGTTAACCCTATGGTAACACAAACCCATAGCTAATTATATAGTCGTTTAGAAAGTTCAGAATCATTAGAAAGTTTAGAATCAGAACCCATACGAATTTCCGAATTACTTAGAACTTGGATGTGTTTAAGGACAGCCCCAAAAATAAAAACACCTCCAGGGAAAATAAACACTCTATCTATCTTGAGCAAATCCAGGAATATGTTGAGATATACTATTACTGATAGGTGAGAACAATGACATAATCTCATCTCTACCTGGTCTTATCTAATATAGAAACATATAGACCATGTTGATGTTTCATATTTGCAGGATTTTGCAGGCACACTATGTAGGGATGTATTGATAGAAGGAGCAAAACTAGGATGTTGGTGGGTATAACCAATACTCATTATAAACCTATATGGAGGTTTCCTAAAATGTGGGTACCTCTAAATCATCCATGTGATATAAATCTGCTTGGTGGTTTGGCCCCCACAAGATGAAAGACAGTGGGTATCATGATCTCAGGTAGCTACCATGACACACAGAGAACCACCAACAACATATATGAGCAGCAAAAATAAGGACTGTATTTTACCGAGGGTACAGTGTATGAACAACACAGCAAAGGAACCAGCAACGCGCCCCGATCCCAGATATTTCCGGATAGCCTCAGCTAATCAGACATGACAATTGACACCAAGCATCAAAAATGAAGGTTTATAGCTGGGAAAACCAACTATAAATGCTGGATTTTCCAGCTAGTCATGTTTGATTTCCGGTATGTCCAATGAAAACCATCATGTCCGTTGCTTCAATCCCGATTTTTAAATCACCATAAAATCACCAGTGTGTCCCGTTTTCACATCACCTTAACATTTCATAAAATTACCATAAACTCAGATAAAACATCATAAAACCATATAAAACCCACATCTTTGTGATCTTCAAACTTCCCAAAAACACTGGTGCTTTGCCAAACATTCGTTGCCTCCAAACTTCCATCGGATCACCCGAGCTCAGCTCAAGGGACGTACTGGTCATAGTGCACCGGTGACAAACCTCGCCGCGAAACGGCAACCGATCGGTGTTTTTTCACCAAAAGACATCCTTGTCATCCCGGGGTGTTACCCTCTGGTAAACATACAAAAAGCTATGGAAAATGGCCATTTATAGTGGATTTTCCCATTAAAACTGGTGATTTTCCATAGTTATGGAGGTTACCCTCTGGTAAACAAACATAGCTATGGAAAATTACTGTTTTTAATGGGTAAATCCACTATAAATGGTGATTTTCCATAGCTATGTTAGTTTACCAGAGGGTAACCTCCATCGACCCGCAGTTGAGGCTTATTCAGCTAAATGCGTTCAGACACCGAAATCATTCTGCACGATTAAACAACTCCTCTAAGCGGTTCAATCCACATGTTTTTGTTTTTTTAAATATGAATAGACCTCCGCCAAGAAAATACAATAAACATGAAGAACATATTATTCGTTCTAAACACATAGTGAACACAGATTCTCAGTGAAACATGGAACTGATGTTTGTAGCAAAAGATGAACGTCGATACCCAAATATCCAATATGTTTGCTGGTCATATCCCAATTTTCCCATATTTATGATGCTTTGGATATTCAACATCCCATGTCATCGTTTCACCCCGTCGACTAGTTCGATGTATTGTGTGATACCTACCATGAACATCCTTAACCCATAGGTGATACAAGTATTTGAGCATAAGTTCACCCTATGGTAACATAAACCCATAATTAATTCCTAAGTGCTTGTAATCTTAACCCTTAGTCAGTCTAATTACTGGATAGCTTGGATTTGCTAGGGGTGGGTCACGCAGGATTTTTGATGATGAATGATGATGACCCACCAGTTCGATGCTCAATCCCACCATCCAAATCACATCAAAAATCTCAAGTCTCAGAGGGCATGAACCCAATCACTGGCGACGTCAAGGGTCCCTCAGGATGAAGCTGCCACCCGAGTGTGGGCAATCGCCCAAGTAGGCGGTGTGTCGATGATGTTCGCGATCTCTGAGTTCGGTTTTTTCAGACCCCGTGTTTCTGCTTCAGCCATGTTCAGCCATGTTCAGCCATGTTCATTCTATTGTCCAGGAATTTCACCTTCAAGACAAACTGAGGAATAGCGTGCAGGGCCGCCACTCAAGATACCCGCAGAACCAGACGTTCGCCCAGGCTCACATAATATCCCCCCATGTTTGCCACGGTTTTGACAGTTCTCTCATCCAAATCCACAGGGTTTAACCTCCATTTGTCCATCTTTTTTAGCATTGGTTCCATGATGTCCCATTTTCCCACGATGTACCCTATATTGAATCAAAATCTGAGATATTTTGTTATATGTTCTCCCATCATATTACATCATTACAGAAGGATATATATCTGCCACCCCCTCAAACAATACGTATAAAGGTCTTATAATGGATATGTTATGTTATATGTTCTTCTATCATATTACATCATTACAGAAGGATCTAAATCTGCCACCCCCTCCAAACAATACGTATAAAGGTTGTCTAATGGTTGTTATATTATTTTTTTTCCATCATATTAATTACATCATTACAGAAGGATCTAAATCTGCCACCCCCCCCAAACAATACGTGTAAAGGTCTTATAATGGTTGTACCTGTACTATGTTATTTTTTCTTCCATCATATTACATCATATTACCTCATTACAGAAGGATCTAAATCTGCCACCCCCTCCGAACAATACGTATAAAGGTCTTCTAATGGTTTTATTCTATCTTATTCAAAATACAAGTGGTGCAAAAGGGCCGCTTTCTGCGAGAAAACCTAGGATCCGGGAGAACCAGAAATTTACGTCAAGAACCCTTCCACGACTTTGTGGGGGTCTGTTAAGAACTCGGGTCGTTTTGCTCGAAAAAACATAGGCTCCGGGCAAACGTCCGGATTTGTGCGTAAAGATAATCCCCGAGAAACAAACAAAAAAACATGTACATCTCAATCTGACTCAGAAAATCAAAGATAACACACAATATTCTGATATACATCATGAAACTACTTAACGATTCACCTGCTTGTCCATTCACCATTGCCATCAACCATAGTTAAACTATGGTTTTTCATAGGTAACCGTTAGATAACCAGTAAACCATAGTTTCCCATAGTTAACCATTAGTTAACCATTAGTTAACCATTAGTTAACCAGTAAAGTTGACCACTAACCTACCTATAAGTTCACCAATAAGTTCAGCATTAACCATAGTTTAACCATAGTTTAACCATAGAATTCAACTACTTATATAAGGCAACTTATCTTGAACCATAGTTACAGTAAACCATAGTTTCTCATGTGTTTTCCCATTTTGGAGCCCCTTCCGACGTCTGCCCGTTGCGGCCAAAGCGACTCTCGCTGGGGCCCACGAAGAGCTGCGAGCGCGACCAGTAGCCAAAGCCGCCGGCCGCCTACGGCTGCCAGGGTTTTCCATCAGGTTTCCTTTGAAATCAAATAAATTTCCAATCAAATATCTCCAATCAAACATCCCACATCCATATATATCCAATTTAAAAAAAAAAAAAAAAATCCCGGCAAGAGACGCCAAACAGTGTGGGGCTGGGAGGATTATCTATGATACTGTTGATGATGATTAAAAGATGGAGAATCTCCTTTATATGGAACACAAACAATTGTTGATGATGATATATGGATATTTATGGTAGGTGTATCTCTATCTATATATATGGTATATATATATATGGTGTATATATATATGGTGTATCTATATATATATATGGTGTATATATATATGGTAATATATATATATACATATATATATATATGGTGTATATATATATACATATATAGTGAATGGCTTTATAAACCAACATGTCTATCGTTTGGGGGGCTCAGCTTGTTTCAATCTCCGGGGAATTTTGGGGGATCATTCCGAAAATCTGACTGATCATTTATGCGCATCTACGAGAATAATCAATGATATGTATATTCCACAACATAACCATTGTATTAAGAAAATGATATACATTGATATATGATATAATGGTTATGAATATGTATATTCATTGTATTATTCCGAAAACATTCCACAACATAACCATTGTATTTGCCATTAATATATGGAGAGATACAGTCGTACTGAAAAATATACTGGGGATATGATACAAACTATGGAAAAACCGAGGTTTCAACCCATGAAATTCTACGGAAAACCTATGACACCATTTTGTCCAAATGAAAAACACTTCTGAAAGTTGACAAAATGTGACAATCGATGAGCTAGTTCGAATCTCTGAGAGTCAGGATGTTTTTGTTTTCTGGGAACATGATGTTCAGAGTTGCTGCCAACACCCCAGATACACTTTGGTTGGAGTTTCTCCCGACTGGAAATTCAGTTGGACACATGGCCGATTTCGCGACGTTTCTTAGGGTTTATTTGAACATTGGCCAACAACCCCAAGATTGCCATCACATAATGGGGACAATGAGAATCAACTTTGATGAACTTTGGGGGGTTTTCTCGCAATTTTCAAACAACCCCTGAACTAGAGTTCTTAAAGTTCCCCCACTGCTGAAGATTGATCACCCGATTACCCTCCGGTGAACTAACATAACAATGGAAAATCACCATTTTTAATGGGAAAAACCACTATTAATGGCCATTTTCAATAGCTTTTTGTAAGTTTACCAGAGGCTACTGCCGAAGATTACCCCCACTGAACAACCCTGCGCCTGCAAGGCTTCGAGTCTTTGCCAGTTCACCCTGCTTTCACAATCCTTGGGAGCGCGAGAAACCAATGCGTAAGGCAAGACCAGATCTTGTCTTCGGCATATGTATCCTAACATATCCTAACATGCGTGTACGTTGTGTATTACACATAATGTATAAATACATATATAATAAGATACACAGTACTTAGACACATATGACTGATATGATATCCAGGTTTACAATCAATTACATTGACATCTCTGATAATTGTTGAGGAGCTTTTTAGTGTACTGGCATGTGTCAGTTCCGGCCACCTTCTAGAATGCAACATTCAAGCCAAAAAAAAAAATAGTCGTTGAAATACCGGTATTGTACTGAAATATCCAGGCCCTTTGTGGGAACCCCCTGCTAGCTTTGGATGCGACTTCTTGAAGAAAGGAACACGAGTTCCTCTATTGGGCAAACTCCAATCTTGGGTATGTCATCCCGAACAGTTGACGTTTCCCAAGTCTTGCAGTTCGTCTACCTTCCGGTAGTCAAACATGGCAATGGGAAATTCATGGAGAATCACTTATACCTTACGTGTATATATATACGTATGCATATATATATATATATACATACCCAGTATGTAAGACTATGAAACCTCAAATCATGTACCACTATTCTATTATTATTACTAATTATTGTTATTATGATGATTATCATGTATTATTGTCATAAATATATTTGAGACATATACATAAGTCATAACTGGAATTCCTATGGCCATCTGAAGAATAACCGGAGGGAACATCCATAGGTTTACTGTATCAATATAAACATGACATTAGTCATTTCTATAAAGTATGACTTCACTTCTCAAATATCTCATTGACATCTGGCAGTGGGTCAAAACCTTGTACCCCTTCTGTTCACATCAAAATAGCTGGTAAATGGATGTTCATCCCTCTAAAAATTGTATTAGTAGGTATTGATCCATAGCCATATAATAAGATACACAGTACTTAGACACATGACTGATTGATTTTCCATAGCTATGTTAGTTTACCAGAGGGAATTCCAGAGGGTATCTCATTGACATCTCCATGTCATTATGCGCTTCGATCTCCATGTCACGCGACGCATCCCACGAGTCTCGTCCCGGCCAAGGAACGGCACGGAGCTCGGCATCCATTCCCCGGTTCCAGGTCTCCTATGGTAATGGAAAAATCACCGGGGCGACGGTAATGATGTCATCGCGAATTCTTGAAATGTATTGTTAAATAGCTGAGAAAATTAAAATTGATATGACATATTAATGACATATATATATATATATTGAAATAGTTCTCGAAATATATTGATTGAAATAGCGTTGATAACTGAGGTTGTTGTTGTGAGATGTTTTTAGGAGTTATATATAACATTATATAACATGATATAACGCACCTTTTTTTTGATGGCTTTAGAAACCAACGTATAACTGGGGCCCACCTTGTACCAAACATGGAGGAATTGCCGGGAACGAATCTGGATTTTTGTTCAGCAATGATAACCGAAATTGAGACCTTTTTCAGGCTTGCAGCATCTCATCAAGAGGATATAACATGATATACCCTCTGGTTATTTAAGGTAGCTGTGGGATGTCACAATCTTTAATAGGTAAATCATGGTAAAGCCATCATTTTTATCATCTATTTTCATGGGCCATCTATACCATAGCTAACCAAAGGGTAAGTCTCCGGTTCCGAAGCCAGTTTCTCCTGCAAGCCCTGTTCCGTGGCGTTGCGCCTGAGGGACGACATCATTCAGGACCTTTCCGAAGTCATTCAGGCTCTACTTTTTTAGGGAAATCATCCACAAAAAAGGCCATATTGTTAGGGTTGAAATCCATGGTGACTTGGGGATCCAATTTTCCAGAAAGATCAGAAAGCCCAATCAGAAAACCAATGGATTTTTTGATTTAAAACATCGAAACCGGAAACCATGCATGGTTTTTACGACCAGTATCAAATGTAAGGTTCTGCAATACTTCCCTTTGGGAAAACTCTGAAAGATCGTGAAAAACGCTTGAAGCACCCTGGGAAAATGATGAAGATTGGTCAAAACACACTGTGAGACATGGTAGCATTCGGAGTTTAGCCCAAATCGGAGTTGTTTGTGGAAAGCCCCCCGGAAATGGCAGGTCGTGATGGGAAATCACCTATATCAATGGTGGACGTTCAATTGCCGGTCGTAGCAAAGGTTGAGGCTCAGGCAGGACCATCGGTGCTTGCAAGTAGTAGCACCCCTTTGGGTCCTGGTCGCCAAACGTGACGTTTCCCTGGTGAATCCGTGGTTTCCATGGTTTCTGGTTTTGATGTTCCCTTAAACCAATCCTCTGAACGATCTGAATTACCCTCATGGCTTGCTGAAAAAAACCCAAAATGTAGTTTAAGATCATTTTCCCATGAACACATGCCAATTTAAAGTGGATTTCCGAGCTAGCCATGCTTGATTTACTGGAAACGAGTGGAACCATGTTTGGATGACTAATCATTTAGATAATTGCAATCTATGGGTGTGTCTGGAAATAGGGTATACCCCAAACAATTGCTATATTCAATAGGGCAAATTATGATAAACCAGGGGATTTAGGGGTACCATGGGGTACCTAAATATGTTCAACCCCAGTTGTCATTGCTCATGTCCAAGGTACTGACAATCGCCTCAGATGGGTCTGGTTCACAGATATTTCGAGAAATTCCGATGAATTCACGGACCACCATCATAGAATCATAGATATCGAAGCCCATGGGTAAATTTATCTACATTATTCTAAATTTATGTGGGATCTTCCATTAATATGTGCCAATTTACTGTAGAGGAAATCACGTTGTTGTTTTTTTTATACGGCACTCAACAACTTCACCACATAGCTTCAACCTGCTTGCTGCGCTGAAGAAAGGTCTCAAAGGAGAGGCGCAGGTCGGCGCCTAGGTCCGAGCCCGGCTCAAATTGAAAGGTTTCATAAGGGATAGGACTCCCAAACGATAATGGTTAACAGTAGTTAATAATATAATGATCACAATATAATGGTTGACAATAGTAATTAATGGTTAATTAATGTTAATTATAGTAATAATTACTGGTTGATACAGTGGAAACAAGATGGTAAATCATCTACACTTGAGGGTTATGTTAAATTACCCTAGGGTAGTTGCTTCCTAACTCTGATAACTCTTGGATTTATTGCAGACATATCATGACATATCGATGGGGGTTGTAAATCAACAAACATAACTGGGATATGAATTCAAGTCAAACCATACCCTCTGGTAATTTAACATAGCTATTGAAAATGGTGATTTATAGTGGATTTACCCATTGAAGATTGTGATTTTCCGTAGTTATGTTAGTTTACCAGAGGGTGCTGCATCACTGTCAACCAGAGGTTTTCTGGGGATCATCCGCTCTCAATGGGACGATCGTAGTAGTACAAGTAGTAGATCCTGAGCCATGAAAGTTCTACCCCATTTTCCCATCTCAAAATACTAAGTTACGGTGCCTCTGGTTTTCCCTATTGCTTATCATAATCAACAAATTAGATCAAATTTAGGTTGTACAAGTATGCATAAGTCCCAACAAATTCACCAATCAACCTAAGCTATTGATGGGTTGAATTAGTCATCCAAGCTAAATTCAACCATACAAGTTATTAGACTAAGCAATTACTAATCATTAATAGTTGTTATCTAATATTATAGTTATAATTATGCTATCTAATAGATCATTATATTATATCAGTTATTTATGCTATCGAAGTTTTTTAACAATCCAAGTTAAAATATCCAAATCTATAGATGATCTATATAAAGCAAATGGGAAAATCATCTAATTATAAATGGAGGTTTTTCATGGGAAATCATCCAAGTTATTCGAATGGCTCAATGATCTGGGCGTCCGCTGCTCGCTCGCCGCGGCGCAGCCTGGAAGGCCGACATGTCACGATCCGCCTGCTCCTCGGCGACAGGGAGGGGATCCTGACGTATATGGCATGGGAAGAAATGTCCATTGCAATGATTGATGTAGATGAATAAGTAATTCACCACGATTCACCACCATGAAAAAGAAATGAAAAGAACTGATATTTATATTAAACAATACCGTGGATGGTTAAGAAATCCTGCACCAGTTGGTAGATGGTTTATTATAATTAAATTTTATTCATTGTTTATTCTATGAAAAAAAAACATTATTGAAACACTTATTCATAGTTACCAAGAGTTAGCAACTGGTGCAGGATTTCGCAACCATCCACCGTATGTCCATTGCAATGATTTATGTGGTATAATTTCCCATCAATTTCCATCATATGTTCTATTTGTTGTGGTATGTTAGCTACATTTAAGCTAGTTTCCTGAGTAAACGTTGGTACAGTATGTTTTTCATACATGGAGCATTTGGGTATAGTTATATGGTGTTATTTTTGAATTGCATATTGTATGTCTAGATAATTATGTACGATCATTATTATTTGCTCTGTTGTTAATATCATCCCTTTGTAAAACATATTGTCGTTATTTTGCTGTGGTACATTATTGCTGAACATTGAAATATCAACAATATGTGACAATGTGGCATTATTTAGTGTCATCAATATAGAAATGTATTGTTATCAATATATGGTGACTATCACCATTATAACCTAACATCAATGTCATTACTATAATCTATGTTATCTATATAAACAACATGTCTGTGCATGCATGTACAGCTGTGGCATAAATTTCCTACTTCAACAAAGAGAGCTGAATCCATATTCCGGGTCATCAGTGTGTCATGTTTGCCACATGTGGCAAAACCAGTCTTGCATGAGAACAGCAACGTAAGTTGAGGTTTAGAAATTGGATGATAAACTCATCTAAATATATCTAAATCAGGTGTGGCATTTATCCATCTCCTTGGGTGAAGCACATGACCATATGGAGGTGTCTTAAAATGGGGGTACTCTCTGATAATTTAACATAACTATGGAAAATCATTTTTTTCCATGGGAAAACTCACTACAAATGGTGATTTTGCATAGTTATGTTAAATGACCAGAGGGTACCCCCATTTTACCATGGCTTTCAATGCCTAAGGAGGATCAAAAAAGGGGACTCACCATTCACCATGACACATTGGATGACTGTGGAAACCTCCAACGGTTCCAACGGTCCCATGTTCTCCGAGTCCCGAGCTGGCACGTAGTAGAGATAGCGGTTCTCTGTACCTGAGAAGTGCCGGAAACCAACCATGGCTGAAATGGCGAGATAAGAATGGGGACATACAATATCTTACATATGGATATATATATATATATATGATATATATGTACTACGAAATGATACATGTATAAATGAGCCATTGGACTATCCAACCAAAGTCTGCCTCAAAACATCATACAAACAACGCTGGGGTTTTCTGCCAATATTCTGATCCAACTCCAAATCTCCCAGCTTTGCTGCTGGGAAAACCCTTTCGTGAAAGTTTTGTACAGCAAACATCACTTTGCCCTATCATAATCTATCATACAAGTAGTCATGATCGTAGTTTTTGTTCATTATAGTTGTAATTATAGTTGCAAAAAATGGTACTCATCTTCTATCTTTGCCCTACTCATGATAACTTGGTTTATAACTATGAATAGTAGTTGTAATTATCTGGTTGGTGGTTTCAACCAACCCCTCTGAAAAATATGAGTTCGTCAGTTGGGATGATGACATTCCCAATATTAATGGAAAGTCTTAAAAACCATGTTCCAAACCACCAACCAGGGTATTAGATGGGTTTTACTATGGTTTTCCCATGAAATCACCATTTTCCCATGGCTTTAATATAGTGGTAATTATCAGTTGCAGTAGTAGATGGGTGCCTTCAAAAAAAGGGCCCCATAATTCCCATTGGCACCCCAAAACATCGAAAAATGCGGGCTTTCCCATGGTTTTTCCCATGGCTTTTCGCTCTCCTGGGCTCCCACTGTCTGATCGAAGCACGTTCATTCCGGGCCATTCGTTGCAATGACGTCCTTGCTGGGACGACCCGAAGACCCGGGACGTTTTGGACCATAGATGGATGATGGATAGATGCTAGATATATGGGGGTACCCCAATAGCTGGATGGTTTATAAGGGAAAATCCAATTCAAGTGGATGATGACTGGCGGTACCCCCATTTATGGAAACCCTCATATGATGTAATATCATTATAGTTCCCATGACGGATCCATGGTGCTGGCATATAGATGCTATAGATATATGATTCGATGTAATATGATCAACCCCATGACGGATCCATGGTGCTGGTAGAAAAATGCTAACATGACTGGGGTTTTTGTTGATGGGATCCATGTCACCATTAAAATAGCAGCACCATGGATCCGTCATGGGAATTATAATGATATAGTTAATGACAGTTCAACTATAACATAATATAAACACCATTGGCCATTAGCCATTGATAGGTGATAATAATAGTTAATGGATGTTAATGGCTAATGGTGTAACACGGGAAAATCCCATCCGCCTAACATTAAACACCCCCTAAATGGTCCCGAATATGCATCAAATCCACTACTAAGCCAGGGGGTGCTTAAAAAGGGATGGGATTAAGACAGAAGCTCAAGCACCGCAATCTGCGAAGTTGCAGCAAACCAGTCTCTTTATGTTTTTCGAAGTGAACTTGATTCTTGTCATATTCCTTCATCTTTTGCAAACAATCAGCTTACAGTAATCTACCCTTCACCAAGGTGTTGAAGATTCATCTGCAAATGGCAGATCTTCCATCGCCATGTTTTTTTTTTTCGGAGAGCAACAAAGGCTAGGCGATATCTGTGATCCCAAATCTGGGCATACGCAATCCAAAATTTTGGTGGTTCAAATTTTAGAACATCATCTGGTTGGTGGTTTCACCCAACCCCTCTGAAAAATATGAATTTGTCAGTTGGGCTGATGAAATCCACAATATATAGAAAGTCATAAAAGCCATGTTCCAAACCACCAACCATATTTCCTATCTCTACTATCTCTGCCCATGTTTTTCCAGGCTTTCCCATGGTTTCCATATGTCTCAAAAAAAAAATGCCATTCCGAGCCGAGAGGCTTAGGTACTCCACATCCCACTTTCGCCTCAGCTAGGCTGAAGAAACATGATGAAACATGGGGATGGTAGAGGTTAGGCTTTACGGTAGATATGTTAATGATTGTTAATGTGTTACCATCTGGTTATTTAACATAGCGAAATGGAAAGATCCCACCCATTTTTAATAGGTAAACCATCTATTTCTATGGGCCATTTTCCATGGCTATAAAATAACCAGAGGGTAATGATGGAAAACTATAGCACACTGCAACCGGTGCACTTCAGGACAAAAAAGAACGGCAGAACCATGGAAAAACAAACACCATAAGTTGGGATATAACCCCTGTCACTGTGGTTATATACCTTCTGGTAAACAACATAGCTATTGAAAATTGCCATTTTATTTGATTTACCCATTAAAGATGGTGATTTTCCATAGTTATGCTAGTTTACCAGAAGGTAACCACTTATTTATAACTGGAACTGCACCCCCATATACAACAACCCCTAACATGGCCAGCCCATACCCAAAAATTACGCCTTGTTTCGGTCCATCGGTGCCCCGATTGCGACCCATTCAAATATCCAGTTTTGCCAAAGAAACACTACCGACAACTATATGATCAGTAAATTGTGTTCAACATTGACCAAACGACTTGGGTAAATCAAAACTGCGTTTTCTTTTGCCATTTGAATGACGTTTCCACGAATATCCCAGATCCTAAGCCTGAGTCAAGTCGAAATCCAACTACGGTCATGATGGATGAGCACGGGTCGAGAATTCTAGGGACCCCAAAAAAACCATACTGACAATCAACAGTTTGTAAGGTCACCAACTCTGAAATTTCTGGTGAAAAATGGTTGACCTCAATTTCCAGTAATAATTGGCCATATAACTTATGTGGGGGTTAGGGCCTTTTTTTGGGGGGGTTATTACCATGGATACCCTGTCATCTAACATAGCAATTGAAACTCCGCCAGGACCTCCCATTGCCAGCTTTGATTGTCGGTATCCCCATGATATCATCTCCATGAGAATTTAAAATTGTAGATGATATATATTTCCAGGATTTTCCAAAAAAAATGTAAACCATCATTTTCCGAACCATCCTACAGGGCGTAAATTACTACAAATATACCCTCTGGTAATTTAACATAGCTATTGAAAATGGCCATTTATAGTGGATTTTCCCTTTAAAGATGGTGATTTTCCATAGCTATGTTAAATTACCAGAGGGTATAGCCATGTTTCTTCACCTGCAGCCCGTAGATTCCCCAGCAATAAGCTGCGCTTCCCCACGTCGCTGGCATCAGCTCCAAATTCAGCATCACCACGGGCACCTCGACAGTGGCTCCTTTTTTTTTAACGACCATCTGAATACATCGTGGTACCATGTATCATGGCTTTATGGTATCAAAAAAATATCCAACTGAATACATCGTGCCATGGCTTTATGGTATCAAAAACCAAAATATATATAATATAATAATATATATATATAATCTATAGATATGTACAGATAATATAATATGTATATACTGTATATGTATATATATATACATATATGTATATAAATCTAATAATTCTGGTGAAGAATTTCCAGATATTCCCATGATCCAACTTCAGCGCCCCCGAGGATCGAACTCGTCTTCTCACGTAGCGCAAGGCCTGTTGGAAGCCGTCCTCACTGGCACAATCCACACGGGGAACCTGGCGCAACGGCCAGGTAACATGATCCAACTTCAGAAACTTGATGATTGGATATCAGCAATATATATATATATATAATTATATATATGTGTGTGTATCTGTATTATATATATATATATATTATATATATATATTATATATATATATAGATATAGATATATTCTATATATATATATATATATATGTATAAATGGCAATATTTGTAATTATATATGATATATATATATATATATATTGATATATGGAATTTAACCATCAAAGATATGGGGATATAGTTCATGAATGTTCATGATATGATGAATAAATGATGGTTAAAACTTGAAACATAGAGAACAAATAGGATTAAATGGACAAGTTATGAGAATTTGAAAGGACAATCAATAATAAACAAAGGATGCTGGGTATATTTCTGAGCAGTGTTCAAAACCCCGTTTGGTTCATGATTATAGTGATTTAATGGGAACTTAAGCATCATTTATATAGGGGGCTCTAGGGTCAGCATCGGTTCCAAAGCGAACCCCAGCAGCTTCATGGCATCCTTGTTGAAACGTAGCATTCGGGACAAGTGTCAGACACCGATGACCGAAACAAGGACTCTGTGGCTGGAAACTGTCTGGGAAGATGCGTTTGGTGCAATGAATACAAGATTAAGCACGTTCAAATACCTTCAAGATGAATGCAAGTCCTCAAACAATCCAAATCCTCAAAACAGGACATTTACCCTCCAGTAGTCAAACCATTTGCACATGATTTTCCCAGGTAAGATGTCCATTGAGTAAAACCGATTCACTCCCATGAACCGTTACTACGTATACTATAAACCCAAGCATTCACCGAGTCATGTGCGTCAACTTATACCTATACCAGCTATAAATCCCATGAAATCTCAAGCTTTTTGTTGGTTAAATCGCCCTTTTCCGATGGTTTTCCCATAGTTTTCCCATGGTGAAACCCGGGTGCCCACCTGGCCCTCCTTGTACAGCCCCGCCAACCCGGCCTGACCACCCACCAACCAGGCAGCAAAGCGCTCTCCGGATCTCGAGTGAACGTCAGCCTGCACCAGTTGGGAACTATGACAGGTATCTTGGTGGCGAACTACCCACGTTCATCGTGGTTGTGGGTTATAGCTTATCACACCAGTTTTTTGAGTGGATTCACCCGCTCCTTATCCCATTTATAACTGTTGTGGGTTAAAACTAACCCCAGTTTTTGGAGTGGATTCACCCTACCTCCTTATCCCATGTAAATCACTGGGGTTATAACATGTTATAACCCACTTACGATTCGTGGGATGAGCCACCAAGTGCCTATGTGAAACACGGTAAATCATGGGATAGTGGGAAAAACATGGAAAAACCATCTGGATCAAAACGATGTTTTTTTGGTGATTTATGGGGATTTACGACGATATGATAGGGATTTGAGCAGCAAACATTGGGATCTAACACCAACAAACATTTACAAGTAGGACCAACCAAATCTGGATCATTCCAGTTTTTTTAATGTTATGTAGGTAGGGAATGGTACCGGATGGTCATGGTCTATGTTAGCTAGGCGATCTTAAATGTTATGTGTATATATATATAGATGTCCCGCTTTTAATTCTGGACACATTCACCAACCTGAAATGTTCGGAAATTTTGGGGTGATGACCCCAAATCCTACGCATCGTGCGTGATAATTTATCCCGACCATGTTCCAGAGATTTTCGTCGTGATTTGTTCCATTTCTGGTAAGGATTTGGGCATCTTGTCAATGATTTTGAAAGGCTGCTTCCATGTGTGTTTTCCATGGAGTCTTGCGTGTTTTTTTCCACGATTTCTGCGTTGAACTGACACAATGACGAGGCTACGATCCCTGATATCAATTGGGTGAACTGACCACCTTTCTTGGCCAGTTGCCTTATATTTTGGATTATATCATATCTGCACAATTAAGTAGTCGTTGCCTCTTATTTGAGCTAATTTTTGATATCCTCTTGGAAAAGATCAACAAAAAATACCGCAAGGAATCATATTACTATTTTTAAAAACACCACTAGATATATTGGATGTCCTACTCTATATCTTTTCAGTAGATTAGTAGATAGTCAGGTTTTTGATGACTATAAGGATAATAATATCGCTAACTTACCATCCATAGAATTGTGTTCCCCAACGATCTGATCCTGCTTGGAGAGTCATCGCACTTCGACCTTGGTTTATCCATGGCGATCCACTTTGAAAACTGGGCTGTGACCACCGGTCACTTCCTGACATTTGCTCTCCCAAGTTCCAGCATCCATAGCTTTCCCGTAACATTTCGTCACCATCAGCTTAGTTGTTTTTCATGGCCACTACCCTCTGGTAAATTAACATAGACCCTGAAAATAGGCTAGTTTTAATGGAAACTATATAATCTTCCAACCCCAACAACTGCCAGGGTCTATGTTAATTTACCAGGGGGTATCAGAAGGCCAAACTCTGATTGTACTTGGTGGCTCGAGGCTCATCCCACTTCGTAAGTGGCTTATAACCCCAGTGATTTACATGGGATTTTGTAGGCTTAATCCACTGAAAAAATTGGGGTGAACTAATCCACTTACGATTCGTGGGTAGTTCGCCATCAAGTAGCTCCAGCTGGAGACCCCAACCCCAGCCTCTGCCACAAGCGCTACCTCCAAACGCTCGCCCGTTTCCGCGTGGCGCAGCAGCAGGGAGCCACCACGCCTGACTATGGTCATGGGCTTTTCCATATGGGTTTGTATTAACCATTGGAAAACCCATGACCATAGTATATGAAATATGGTATATAACCATTAAATATGGTATATAAGCCATATTGGGAATATGATATGTCCATATGGCTTATCCTATAATGAAAATAGATGGTATATTCCCAATGAAATAACCATTTAATAGGGATAATGATCAGCAAAACCATTGGGTTTAGGGGTACACTATTTTCAGACACACCCATATTGGGTCAGGTCATCATCAAATGAATCCCTTGACCTTAACATCAATTTTCTTGTGGTCAATGAGGCGAAAAAGTCCCCCATCTCAGTTCATAATCCCCATAATCTGTCATCAGTTCGTTTTTTTGGGGACCTTGACTAGGCATATCAACAACCAGGACGAATCTTGTCAGACCGAGTGATAACATATCATTGATAGATAATGATGGATGCGTAGTCATGGACTATCTAAATAGCCATCACAATAGACTCAATACAGACCCTCATATATTATAGACTCATAGACCACATTGTCATTCTAATTACAGAAATTGACCCTGATCGATGGTTTTTTTTTGTAGACAACAATTCGACCATTTTTTGTCTGTCCAATTACATGCGAGCCACATGTTTGTTCATAAGATGTACCCTCTGGTAAACTAACATAGCTATGGAAAATGACCATGTGTTATTGGTAAATCCACTATAAATGGCCATGTTCCATAATTATGTTAGTTGATTTACCCATTCAAAATGGTGATTTTCCATAGTTAATAGTTATGTTAGCTTACCAGAGGGTATCAGAATCCATCGATCACAATCCACAGAGATTGTTCATCGGTTGGGATCTCTCGATTGAGATATGAAGAGCAGCGAATGGGAGACATTGGGAGAACATGCTTTTCGTCATACGAATTGATCCCACTGGTTTTGTAGATCCCATACATATGCATGTTATATATATATATATGAACAATATATGTATATTATATATATATGTGTACAGATATGTGCAAATATACACATATATATACATATGTATATATAATTGTATATATATTATATATAGAGATATGATATATGGGATAGAGGAAAAAACACAGCTCCCAATCATGATGGTTGTATCATGGTATGGCTGTATGACCCATTGTTTTGTGATAGGCCACCTAATGCAAACAATGAATATCAATGAATGCTATATGTCATATCCTATCACGGGCGGTCTGTGGCAATTCTAGTACGATGATAGTATTCAATAGGCAATGTTGATGGTTTCGATTTAAAGAACCAATTATCTACTACCCTCTGGATATTTGACATAGCCATGGAACATGGCCCATTTATAGATTTACATAATAGATGGTTTGCCTATTAAAAATGGTGATTTTCCATGGCTATGTTAAATAACCAGATGGTATGTACTAAATAACACCACACTATCATCTAGATCGGCCATTATGTGAGATGTCTACTCTGGATTGAAACAACATGGCACTGGAGATTAACCCATGTGAAATAAACCAAAATCAGAAATGGGGGTACCAAACGCATCCACAAAAAACATATGACAACATGTACAGTAAAACCATGTACCCTCTGGTTATTTAACATAGCCATGGAAAATTGCTCATTTATAGATGATTTTCCGAGCTATAAACACCCATTTGTTTCAGGGATTTTCCATGGCTATGTTAAATAACCAGATGGTATATCACATTAACATACATTAACTAAGTCTAGATGGGTCTGTCTTGGTACAATCACCATTGTTTTCGGCATTTTCTCGTGAAATCACCGTAAGTGGCGTTGTCTGAAAATGGGCCCCTCCAAATGATTCAATCATCCATTCGGAGTAATGTGGGTAAAACAATGCCATTTTCACCACCCATGACTGGGAAATTCTGGGAATGGTAAAACTACAAACTGTAGAAATGCTGATGACTAGGGGATGGTAAACATGGCATTGTTTTACCTGAATATCATATCCAAGCGTATCCAAGTAGCATGATTATCATTGGATAATGATTATAATTATACATTATATGATCATTGAATAATGATTATAATGACTATAATGATTACAATGATTATACTGATAACATTGTATCCACTATCATTGGATAATGATTACAGTATCTATCATTGGATTATCATATCATATCCATACATCATCCATTAGGGGTACCTAATTTTCCTGCCTCGCCGCCTCCACAAAGGGCACCCGCAACAGCTGCCGCGCTCTCTGCGCCATCACCTCCACTTGATGGGGCGATCCGAGGGTCACATCTCGCGATGTAGTAATGATATTGGTCATCTGGTTGGTGGTATACCTACCATTGGTTGGTAATATACTATGTGTTCATAGAAAAGGTCCATATTAATGGTTAATATTAATGGTTATTATATGGTTAATGATGTTTAATAATGGTTAATAATAATCTGGTTGGTGGTATACCTACCCCTCTGAAAAATATGAAAGTCAGTTGGGATGATGACATTCCCTATATATGGAAAAATAAAATTGATGTTCCAAACCACCAACCAGTCATAGATAGTAAATCATAGTACACCATTGAAGTTGGTTCTGCCGTTCTATAGTTGAAATGGGATTGGACATGCATTACTTAGTTAACTGTATATCATATTATTTATATAATATTAATTTAAACATAAGATAAGCGGGATAATAAGTTTATGAGGCTTTATTGGAGGGCCTGTCCGCTAAGTAGCTTTTTCACTCAAAATATATCGAAATGTGTTTAGATGTTATAAATTGATGATGTTCATATTGACTCATCCGGTGTTAACCAAAAATGCCCATATATTTGGGTAAATTATAATAATTCACTAACCTGAAATAAAGCCATTGTGGGGATGATTCCCCTTAACCATCATTCCAGTGAGGGAAGACAGTGAGGTCGTTATAATTGACCCAAATATGTATATATAATTATATATAATATATAATCCCATAGAAATCACCAGTTATAAGCATCATGAAAATCAACTATTAGTAACGATTTTAACCATTATTCACCATTACCCATAGGATCCATGTATGCTATATATGGTAACATTTACCATCAATATACCCCAAATGTTAGCATATATACCAGCACCATGGATCCTATGGGTTATTAATCACCATTATGTATTAATAATAGCCCTTAAGGGAATCTGCCCAGATGATCGCCCTAGCAAGGATTGCCATGGACCAAGATCCTGAGATGAAGGTTGAAAATATGCAGTGAAATGAGAAAAAGGGAAATTCAGAGGCCAAAACAACGAGGACTCAAACTGAATTTCAGAATTCAAATTGAAATATATTGAAATGATAAATCTTATTCAATGGCACATCTTGAACTATGAATATATATGTGTATATATATATATCTAAATTGGATTGAATTCAAACGGCTGAACTCAGTCGACTCCACGGAGTCCATAAAGGGATCATCGGTTAAGTAGTCTCTGTTCGTTCGTTCGAAAGTGCCTAACAATGGGTTTATCATTGGAAAAATAATGGTTAAGTTTATCTTGAAATTTGATAGCCCAAAAAAAAGTTACAAGATACTGGTTTGGTCATGTTTGGGTGATGTTTGGTGATGTTTGGTTGGATAATTTTAAGACCTTGCTTTGGTTGGAAAATGCTAGAAGGTTTGTTTGCAGTGCCAAAATGTGCAAAAGACCTTTGTGCGAAATCCCGTTGCCATGGTCTGGGGTGGATTCACAAACCACGACGGCCGCTGTTCGTCGCATTTGTTCGTCAAAGCGCGCGGAAAAGCTGGTTCTGCTCGCTCGATCCTCCCAGAGCCTTCTGAAAGGCTTGCATTCATTGGTTCGCACCGTTGCGTTGGGATGACAAAAGATCCCTGGCTGAGGTTGCAACTTGGATCGAATCTTCCCCAGATCTTTACCAGATCTTAGCCTCAATGTCCCTGCTTTTCTGCGTTCAGTCTCGATAGTTGTTTGTTTGAAATCCCCCCCATTGATCACTAGCACATGACATCCTGCGCTGAGGAAGGAGGATGAACCTGATGAACATCCAATTAAATAAACATACACAGTCGCCCCCATAGATAGCTAAGTTGGTTTGTAACTATAGCTAAACTATGGTTTATGGATGTTTATGGTTAGTATATGTTAGTATAATATATATATATATATTAACATATACTAACATATACTAACATATACTAACATATACTAACCATAAACATATAGCTAATGGGTTTATATATTAGAGCTAATGGGTTCTCATAAATCCACTTGTAACTGGGTGGCCTCACCTTTAGCTACCCTGCCCTCAATTTGGGTGATTTGGGTCACGTTTAGATACCAGCTTCAATGGGGTGAGGCTCGATATGACAAAACCCCAAACATATAAAGCATATTGAAGAAGTCTAATGTAGCTCTGTTGTAGATTATGTAGAATAAAACATGGACTTGCCACGACTGTTCATTGTCGGGTTACATTGCTTACTTGGTGGCTCATCCCACTTAGTAAGCGGGTTATAACCCCAGTTATAAATGGGATAAGTAGGGTTAATCCACTCAAAAAACTGGGGTGAACTACCCACTTACGATTTGTGGGATGAGCCACCAAGTACAACTTACAACAGCCGAATCCTTCCGGCTCATCGATTCAACTCGAAGAGCGTGCGTCCCAAAAAACGCGGGAGTCACGACCGTTGCCGTTGTTCCGATTAAACGGCTTCAGCGTCCTGGCAAAGTGTCGCTGGCTTCAACCGTTGTGCCAACTACCCTCTGGTTATGTCAAAATAGCTATTGAAGATGGCTATTTATAGTGGATTTTCCCATTAAAAATGGTGATTTTCCATAGTTATGTTAGTTTACCAGAGGGTATCTGTGAAATGAAACGTAGTTGAAACATGTTGAAACCACCAACCGGCTCACAGTCAGCTACCCTTTCAAGGTAGCCCTGTGCTTCTGTTCGCTGTGGAAAATGAGGGCAACTGGGCGAAATTCAAGTCAAGATTCATGATTGAACTGAGTGAATTCCTCATTTGGGTCATTGATTCAGCCCTCAAGTCATTGTCTGTGTTTTTATGTTTTGCGCAGTTGCTTTCCACTTTAGGACAACTTATCTCCTGCGAAAACACTGGGTAGAATCGGAGCTTCAGGTTTCCTAGCCTAGATGTCTTTAATAATCAGTGTACAGCTTAATTACCATTCAGTATAATCATGGTGATTCATGGTGCTAATCATCACAATTTTCATGTTAGTACAGCAATGACACCCAAGGGACCCATATGGATCCTGGATAGAGAAACCACCCAGTCATGGTCATGGTCATTTTGGGGACGGTGGAGCGTGCTTAGCTTACTAACATTACTGAAACTCATGTGAAAACTATGGAACCCAAATTCAAGATGTGGAACCATGTGGAACCCCATGTTTTTTACCGTGAAAATCCATGAAAATCCATATCTGGGACTTTTATGTTCTTTTTTTGTCTCACAAAGACGGTGAATAGATGCTTGAAAAACTTACATGATTCAAGATGAAACAATGGAACCCCAATGCCATTGGTTTCTCATGATTATTCAATGTCGGCATTGCGAGGCAAAAAAAAACCTACCAATATATGAAGAAGATTTCAATATGGGCCGATCATAGATACCATGCAAAGTATCATATTCCCAGTGATGGCAACAAAAACGAGCCTATCATAAAACTACCCAACCAAGGTTTACTAAAGTTTACACACATGGGCACAGCAAGTCTCAGTCGATGTTTCAGAGTGTTTCTGTAACGAAGCCTGGAGAGACAAAGAGATGTACCCTCTGGGAATCAAACATGGCTTGCTGGAAAATCCATCAGTTTATGATATTTATGTTTAGACGAATTTCTGATGAAAACCTCCATTAACAGGGGATTTCCCAGCTAACCACGTTTGATTACCGGAGATCCACGATTTTTTTAGCTCGTCAACTTTCCAAAAACTTGGATTTGCTCAAAGAACCCCCCAAAAAAAGAAAACGCGTTCCCTATAGATTCTATATGCCACGGTAAATACAACATAATACAACATCACCTTGAACAAACCCAGGAAACAGGCTACAAGTTGCGACTCATCGTTCCAACTTGCCACGCGTTCAGCGTGGGAGATCATCGTGGAAGAAACACATCAGGCCGGCGTCCAGGAGAATGGTCTCTGGATCTCTAAACATATTGGGCCCGGGCTGTCTGATGTCATAAACGCTCCCCGTTGTGGCAGTTCTATAAGGCAATAATAATGACAATAATACAATACTACTAATAATAATAATAATATGATAATAATAGTAATAATAGTAATAATAAGTAATAATAGTAATAATAGTAATGCTATGGAAAACTCTGATCAATCGTACAATTGGTGGCTACCCTATCAAACAAACCAAAAAAAAATCCCCGGAAAAGAAACACAATTGATATAATTCATAAATGGTACAGTCATTCAATTGGTACACAGATGTTTCATCACAGGAGCTTCTCCCATCCTCAAATCTGCTGTCCCCAATGGCTGATTTGCAGAACTGACACAAAAAATCCTTTACAAAGTGGGGCCCCTTATAAGTTGGTATACTGGTAAACTAACTCCCAAATCAATGGGAATTTCAGGATCCTAAAATAGAGGTATGTTAGTACCATATGTTTGGCCATATTTTGTGGGGATATTCCCTGAAATTTAGGCCTAAAAAATAGGCCTTATATATATGGTAGGTACCTCGAATTTAGGTTCCTGAAATTCCCATTGACCAAAGTTGGTAAACTAACTCCCATCTAACGACCTTCTTTTGTTACAGCTACCATAAACTGTGGATTCAGATCTGTTGTTTCTGGCCATGGGGGTTTCCAACTAGTCCCTGGGGCTATCCCCAATAGCTGGATGGTTTATGTCATGGAAAATCCCATCTATAAATGGATGATTACTGGGGGTACACCTATAGTAATAGGACCTATGACTTAGGAAACCTCCATATATGTCGAACCATTACATTTCAAGCATGCCCTGATTTATCAGATTTTTTCAAGCCATGGATCCAGTTGAGCAGAAAATCGGACCCAACTCTTTCACATGGACAGACAACACCAACGAACAATGTGAGTTTGACCCACGAAATTTGGACTTTACCCTCTGGTAAACTAAGATAGCTATGGAAAATTGCCCATTTGTAGATGGTTTACCTATTAAAAATGGTGATTTTCTATAGCTATGTTAGTTTACCAGAGGGTAACAAAAAGGGGGATCTGTCTATACGACAGCTTCGATAGGATTCAGAATCTGCTGGGGGAAGCTTTTGAAACTAGCCACCATCCCATTTTCGCTGAGGGTAAGTGTTTGTGAGTTGTGGCCTCCTGGAAACCATGTTTCTCTACACAGATTTGGCTATTTCATGGTGTGCTGAGGTGGTGATACAATATCCATCCCTAGCCGATGTTTGAGACCCTGATCCATTCAGGTTAGCAAGCATCTCCGGCTACAGTAAGCCCCGCCGCAACAAATTGCTAATCTTAGATCATGAGTCAACAATCCAAATTCATCCAAATTCTCCATTGCTGGGCATTGCCTGGCCCTTCATAGACCAGCATTCCTGGCCGCCGATGCACAGACCTTGCATTGAGCCTTTGGGAGAAAGCAGCCAGATGTTCCATGAAGCTTCGATCGTGGCCTTCCATTTCCTTCGAGGCCAACTAAACCTCCATGTAGTCGATAGGGCCGGATAGGGGATTTCCCAGCAGCAGCCCTCCTAGTTTGATTACCACACGATCCAAAACACGACCCAAAAGTGGCTGACTCTCACTGCCACCCGATAACTGCTTGCTCTGGTCATTTGCATATTCTTCACGCGTCACTTGAGCGCGGCTGCGACTGAACGACGCCCCACCTACCGTTGCGACTGGAAAAGACATTTGAATTTTGATATATTTTGGTGATGTTACAAAATGATCGATCAACATGTTGCAAAATGCCCAAAGATACCTTGAAGTATACCAAACTCATAATTGAAATCGGGTGTTTAGGCTATAGTAATCGTTTACTACGTATCATTGTGTGTCTATGATTGTTTATGTATATTAATCATATTAACATACTATAACATATTATAACTATATACAATATAATACATATGGAGGTTTCCTGAAATAGGGGTACCCCCAGTTATCATCCATTTATAGATGTATTTTCAACCAGCTATTGGGGATACCCCATGTTGCGAAACCCCCATATGAAAGCGGGTCATCTTTGTCCATAGACACTTCTGGATTCCTCAAAGCTGTTCAATAAAAACGACCATTCTCCAAGTAGGACAAGTATGGAACAGCGATTTTGATTGGAAAATCAACACTAAGAATGGCTTACAAGTACTGGTTATGACTAACAGTTCGCCATGGAAAATGCACCCATTTCGAATAGGTAAACCATCTATTTCGATTAGGGCCATGGCTTAACCATGGCGAACTGTTAGTTTACCGGAGGGTAACTTACATGGATGATCATGGGATTTTCACCAAGATTTGGTCATCAGAAATGGGATTTGATGAACCGTAAACGCACAAGAAGATGTGGTTAAAACCAATGTGTTTTTTTTTTTTTCGGAGAATTATCTACATTCATGCTTGGTTTTCCACATTCTTTTTGTATGTTTACAGGAGGGTATATATCCATATTTATCCGATTATCTGTTGCATCAAACGCCATGATACTCTATGTTTGTATATTGGTTCCCATCATTCAATGGCAAGAATCACCCCATACCGAAAAAAAAATGCATGTCTTAAAATTACATTAGCGAACTATAGTTGAAGCAGCAACCACAACCCATTGTATACCGCTTAAGAATTCTAGCTATGTTCAACCATGGAGTCCAACCAATTCCACTGCCGTCCACTGAATCAGGATCTTCCCAAACTCGTCCACCCAAGGGGATCACCAGAGCTACCCTCTGGTTATGACTAACAGTTCGCCATGGAAAATGCCATGGCCCTAATCGAAATAGATGGGCCATACCGTTCTTAAAAATGGGTGGATCTTTCCATGGCGAACTGTGAATGTCATAACCAGATGGTAGATCCGCTAGATCATTCTGGCTGAATTATCGCTGAAAGCATTTTGCGATGATTCCCCATATCCAGCCGTCCCATCATTCCAGTGACGGAAAACCATCGAGCAACAATTATCATTCATCCAGATCATGGCTAACAAAAGCCGTTATATACTCATGTGAGATTGTTATCCCCATGTTCGCTGCTGGGTTAAAAAAAGGCAATCATCAACATCAACCGTATCAGACCGTATGGATTTCTGGCTTTCCCAAAATTCAAGATTGATTTGATGTATCACTTCACTGTTTCATAACGACACTCATCAACAAATTGGGGACAATACAGAAAAAAACGATGAACATTGGAAACCGTTTGGAAAAAGATCCATATATAAATGATGGTCGATGTTGATGCTTATAGTGATTGAACATGATTTTCACCTGTTTTTGAAGCCTGCCTCACACGCGCATGGAGTGCACCACTTCCCTCTGTCGCTGCGACGCCAGCGCCATCTGCGCTGGCGCCATCTGCGCTGCGGGCGGCGGTGGCGAAGGGTCAGGGTCCTGAGCGCAGCATAGCGCAGCGCTGTCCGCGGCAAAAAAAAGGTATAGCCTTTCAGATCATTCAGATTCATTCAGGGCATATTCCAGGTGATCTATGATATCTATGAATGATCTTACCTCATTTCAGGACTCAGAGCTACTGACGTTCGCCAACCTGGATTAAAAAACTATGGTGGGGTGCAAATAGTGACGCAACTATAGCATACTATAGCTATATAAGTTGGTTGATACTGACTGGGTTATAGTATATACATATATGTGTGGGGCTATAATATAGGGATATGATAGGGATTTGATGGAGAAATATGTATATGTATTTGCGTGATAGGGATATATGATGATATGGAATATATTTGCAAAATAAGCATACCATAACTATCATTTATTTGTGTGAGTACTAGTCAAACCTCTAAAATTTATTTGCGTGAGTAAGTAATTACTTATCAAAAAATCTGAAAACATGCATTGCGCGGTGAAGATCATTGCATTGAAGGGCCGCTGAAAAAAAAACTCTCACGTCGCACGTGTTGGTGGGAGCTAGTGGATTTACAAAGCTACGTAAATGTGAATGTGATTAAATTACCCTCTGGATATTTACTGTAACATAGCCATGGAAAATGATGGCCCATAGAAATAGATGGTTTACCTTTCCATGGCTATGTTAAATAACCAGAGGGTATATGTGATTAATATTTGAAGGGCAAGTGAGTAAGTACGCATGAAACATCTGAAAACTAGCATCCATTATTTACGTAATTTGTGCGAGTACTACTTCATTTGTGTGCGAATAAATTACGCAAACCCAGAATATCATGTTGTTTAATATTATACAAAACCGTGCTTTCTCACATCATGATACATCTACACCACTGGAAATTCAAAAGGACATGTTGGGGGCTATAAGTTCATGAAGAAACAGGGCAAAAAAAAACATAGTCTGCAACAGCATTCCCAGAAAATCTGCCTTTTTGCGAAACGTGGCCTCTGCTTTCACAATCCATGGATTAATCATCTATCCTCAGAGTGGCGGACAAAATTACTTACTCGCAATGGATATGGCCAAAGTGGGTGGTGCCCTATCGGTTGTGAAGGTTTTCACACGAAGTTGAACATCCCAAGTCCACTTCCTACTACTTGAGTCTTCCGCTAATTTTGTCGGTTACTCATTTCTTTTGGTGTCCTCTACCTGGTTGTTTGTTGATCTCCTGCTAAAAAAATACGTTCTGTTTGTTATGTAGTACATAGATTTAACTACAACCCTCAACACACAGACACACACACACACTAAGAAAAATATATGCGTCATCTGTATCTTATAATATCGTATAATATATTCTTATATCAAATTGCGTAGTTGGCCGATTTGTCCGCCAAGTTCTCTCTGGTTCCTTGCTGACCAACAAACTCCCTGCTCTCCATTTTTCTCCGCGTCTAGTGGCGGAAACCACCGGTTGTATCTTCAGGACAAAGACGAGCACCACCAGCGAAATCAGCAAGATGAGCCTTGGAATCCACCAAGATTTTCCCCAGGCAACGAAAAAACCGGTTGGTGGTCGCGACTCATGTAGATATTATCATTATTATTATCATTATTACTGTATATAGTATGATTTGTTATTATGTATTGTTAGTTATTATATAATATTACAAATTTCATATCATATATCATATAGAATAAATTGTATATTGTATAAATCATTACATGTTTTATATTAAAAATCAAATGTTATATTATATACAATAATATATATATCATACATCATATATTATATACTATATATCATTTATATATATTATATATTATGTGTTGCGGATGCCCAAAAACCCAACGCTCACAGCGCTCGTTTCTGTATATGTTATATGTTATATAGTATGTATTGATATTATTATCGATAATTATTATCATAAGTACTATTAGTATTACTGTTAAATATAAAATAATATAAATATATATATATCATATACATATCTACATATTCTGCTGTCCCCTAGGTATGAATTAGTGTGTATGTAATATAATGTAATATATGATACATCTAGCATTGAGTCAAGTTATTAGAGCTATGTTTACCAACTTAGCTAACTATGGGACACCACCTTGTATGAAACTGCAAAGGCACTATGTTCAAAATACACTTGCCATTTTTGTACTTCAACAACTCGCAAATTACAGGGACTGGCTGTAGGGTCATATGTGTTCGAGGCAATTCGTCAATTGGGTAATTACCATCAGCCTAAATAGCCCAACTAAGCATGAAACATCTTTGAATCCACCAACGGCTAAAATCTATATGCCAGATATTCAATAAGTATATATATATATATAATATACATTCATATACTATTATATTATATATACATCATATATAGGATTTACAAATACAGTCTTTGTCAAAATGTCGAAGTCTCGTTGCGATCCAGGGCCCTCACTCACAGCTACCGAAGACGAACATGGCACCTTGACAGTCCGAATGGTGATTAATGGGGGAATAATGGGGGTTACTGGGGGTTAATGGTATATTTACCTACAAAACTGGGTCATTTCTAAGGTAAATGTTGGTAAATCTTCCAGCACCATGGAGCATATTCAGCATATGGCCATGAGAAGGATACGATCAACATTGATCAACCATGATGAAATGCATGCATGATAGCTATCAATCAAATTGGCTACTTGGTGGCTCATCCCACTTAGTAAGTGGGTTATAACCCCAGTTATAAATGGGATAAGTAGGGTTAATCCACTTATAACTGGGGTTATAACCCACTTACTAAGTGGGATGAGCCACCAA
>Ga0126342_10000754_pt1 | contig 39304 bp, 31 predicted proteins | sample Cyp1metagenome_FD_92528 | JGI IMG/M metagenome (GOLD analysis project Ga0126342, IMG submission 92528) | Coral microbial communities from Lord Howe Island, Old Settlement Bay, Australia - Cyphastrea 1 metagenome | ecosystem: Host-associated > Invertebrates > Cnidaria > Coral ...
AGGAGGACGAGGCAGGAGGAGGCGGAGGAGGAGGAGGAGCAGGAGGAGCAGGAGGAGGAGGAGGACGAGGAGGCAACTGACATAAAATCTAACAACCCTCACCTGGCAGGTGGGGAAAAAAAACTACCATTCAACCTCCATCATTGGTGATTATATCATAGAAAAAATCTCCGTGAAATCCCAGGAACAGATGGAACAGTCCCTATTTGTTGATGGTTAAATCCCATGAAACCCCGCTTTCAAGAGTCCCATCGCATACGCCAGTCCTGCTGTTTGAATCATCTCCTGGCTTCACCCATGTGGAACAAATATTGTTATTGAGATGGCCCACCTACAGGGCAGATAGGTGGCAGAAATGAAGCAGCTTGTTGATACCCGTGGCTGCTGAAACTCCCTACCCTGGCGGAGCGGTTGTGTTTTCACTCGCCCTTTTCGAGAATACGATGGAGAGAGAGAGAGAGAGAGTCCCATCAAATCCATTAACACCTCCATTAAAGAGAGATCAATGTCCTTATATAAATATATAAACATTTCTATTTAACACATATCTATTTTCCAGAGAGATTTTGCTGGCGATCAGATTAACACCGCATTCAAACTCCATCGATTTTGCGGGCGTCAGGATAGTGCCTCAAGTTGCTGAGAGCGACGTTGAGGAGTTCATCCAGCAGGAGCTCGATTCCTTTGCCCCGATGACCCCCAGGCGGTTTCCGCGGACCGCGGCGCAACGGGAAAGAATCATGGGACATTTTTCCCACAGAAAACCCATTGAAATTGATGGATAATGTGGATAGAAATTGGAAATTGATGGGATTTTGATAGATTTTGATGGATTTGATGTTACCCTCTAGTTTCATGACAAATTGACGAACTGTTTGCGAACTGGACACGCTTGCCATGATTAAAACCGGCAAATCATCATAAATCATCGAACTTAAGGTGCTATGGCTTCTGTAGCTTTGTCAAATAGCCAGATGGTATAGCATATTGCCTTCTATCCCGTTATTTGTTTGGTTCCCTCCAGCAATCTAACATGTTGAAGATCACTTCGTGATTGAAAAATCACCCACTGGCTCCTTACAAAGCTCCATTTTTGTATCAAATGTTTAGCGTAGCGTCTCCCGTCTTACTGTCATGGGGATTCGAACAAACCCAAAGGTGTGGGCCTCTGAACCACCTACAACCACGTTTTTTTCCGGGCTCATCAGAGGTCCATTGTTGGGAAGGCCATACTTCCTGCCATATTCCCATGGATAATAGTTGTAGGAATTAGGAATATTCCATATGGTTCAAATCTGTTTTCGGCCACTGAATCCCATTAAGATATCATGGTTGATGCTTAAATCACCCACGTTTTGACCGTGTGGTTTGGATTTTCCACTCATTTCCACATTTCCCGGGAGGCCACTGACCATGCAAGAGGTCCTGGACATGTTGGACCCGCAACGCATTGCCAAGTTCTTGCACGTAGAGGTGCCCATCCGTATCGCGGAGCGCATCCGCTGGATCCGCGAGATACGAAATTGGCAGGAGATTCCGGAGCTGGTGGAGATTGAGGATGCACATGTTAATGTGTTTCTGGCCAAGATCTATGAATATATATTTTTTTTTGAATATATATGAGGATTATGAGGATTAGATTATTCATTGGGTCTGGTAGGGATTAGATTCTTAGATGATTGACGTGTTCATATGTGTCTTTGTCTGAAAAGTGGGATAATTCAGAAATATTAAGATTAGAGATAGGGAGTTTCATGGGTTTTGACATGTTTTTACCATGTCCATGTGTTCTTTGGGTTAAACCTTGGGAAGAATGGGAAGAAACAGATGTTTTTTGGGAAGTTTAAGCTCACCATGTCCATGTAAAAGTGCGCTTTGACAAGGGAGGCTCATCTACCATGGCTTCAGTATGGCTAAACCGCTTAAAGACATTGGGGAACCAAGATTTTAAACATGATGAACATTGGCCTTTGAAACATTTTGAAACCATGTCCCATTGTTCTTTCCCTATAAAAGACGAGGAGAAAGAACCAACCAATATGGGAAATAGGTCGTTTCAGCCCACCATGTCCATGCGTGTTTTGGCTGAAAAGGATGTAACGTGTTAGACTGTTAGACTAACAAATACGATTGTTGTTGTAGTATTTGGAGTATTTGTAGTATTTGTATTTCCGTTTTTTTGGTCATTGGTGGGAGAATCTGGGCCCTTAATCGGCTGGCCTTAATCGGCTTTCGTATGGCAAATATATGCAGATATAAATGCTTTGCAAGGTGGGCCCCACTAACTAGTGCGTTATATTTACCATAAATCATGGAAATCGCCTACTTACAAACTAACTTAGTTATCTTTCAGGGGCCCCACCGCACGTAGAGAGCAAGTCAAAGACCTATCAAATATCCTATCAAACATGGTGATTTTCCGTAGCGATGTCAGTTATTACTGAGGGATCCCGAGTGTAAATTCCCATTACATCATTAAATCAAATCCCATTAACCTACCCGGTTCATGACCTCGATAAACTTTAGATATGTTTACCATAAACCACAGTTAACTGGTTCAAAAATATCGTGATTTGAACAGGAAAAATTCGCAGGGGTGAACAAATCAGTTAGATAATGTTTCAACGTTCAGAACGGCGCTTGAGATTTTGAGCCATTGTGTGGTGCTCCATAATGGTGGTTTTGCAGTTTCGCCCATGGAAAATACGGGGGTTGGAATATAAAACTTAGCGTATGTAAGTCAAAAACTTGCCAAACATGAAAATCCGACCAATTGGAATGAAGAGTCTTGTTCACCCTTTGTCCAATGTATTTGAAGCACTGTCAATGTGAAACTGAACGGATCCCCAGTTGGGTAAAGCTGGGTAATATATCAGGCACCGTGAACTGGTCATGCCAAACGAAATTCGTGTTATAGAGCTGTTGGGCATTTTGAGATCGTCTTGCTCCACACGACTGGGATGGATGATTGGTTGAAAACCACTAACCGTAGAAATGGGATCACCATCCTCAATGACTTTTCCGAATATTTTTCGTGGTGGCATGGAACAACCTGAGTTGGGCACTGGAACAACCACATTTGTCGTACCGTATAGACTATCCAAATTGTACTTGGGGATGATGGCTGAATCTAATAAACGATCAGCAAGTGGGTGATAACGGAACATATTCCAATTACAAGGGAATAAGATATATCAATGAGTTACAGCATGTTGTGGCGCACTCACTAGTTGGTTATTTTGGTTATGGATCATCCAGTTCGGCTGCATATTTGATTTGCATCTTTGAGTGGATTGCTTTCTTTCTTACAGGCCAAAGGTCCAATCCAGTTGAAAGAAATTTGCAGGAAACACTTTGAGATTGATAGTGCTGACCATGGTTTCCCCAAAAAAGATCCCTCGACCGAAACCAGTGAAATGGATGTGCTCCAATTGTTTGGAAACTAAAGGCATCTAAAGGGTTAGTTCTAGATACATTCATTTCAGTTTTTTATGAATGGCAATGAACTGGGGCCACCCCTGTGCTGAGATAAACCCAAATAAATATTTAGATTTAGATCATCAATATACATAATTACCTCATGGATCATGGATGTAAGAATATCTATGCCCAACAATAATAAAGCCGCTACCAGACCAATGCCAATAATATACAGCAGATGACCCAATTGGTAGTTGACCCTGTATATAATATATAGTATATAATATATATAATTTTTATATAATATACCCCAATGGATGTAAACCTTGCAAACAACTATGCACAATATGCCTAATATTACCCAATGATATACTAAATTCACATCAATGAGTCGGTGTATACTGCCGCCTTGCCGCCTTGCCTTGGCCTGAAGGCCTCGCCCTGAGGTTCCGGGACTTCCGCTTGGTGCAGCGCAAGCCAACCCTTGATGCCTTCACAGCAGTCGTGGAACGAGCCATGCAAAAGCCATTGGGATTGCGGAAGAAATGTGGATTTCCATAATGGGGATATAATGGAAATGTCATTGGATATCCTTCACCAAGAATCTAGGTGTGTGTGAAAATTGGATATCCATGGATATCCCATAAAATGGTATAGCCATTTACTGTCATTTATTAGCTGATAAAGCATGGGCTTTGTGGTACCCTATTTTCAGACAAACCTATCTGCGGATGAATTACAGCCTTTGTTTTGTTTTTTTCTTAAACTATATCGGAATTTGTTTGGAGCAACATCGATTTACCGTATATTTTATTCTGCGAGTGTTCAGCAGAGCACAAGGGTTTTTGACCCATAGCTATATATATATATATATAAAAAAATAAACAGTTGCTTCGTATGAAAAGGGGAACCACAAAAGTTATCATCCAAATTGCTATTGGCCAATAGGGAAACCAATGGTTGTGGGGAACTTTAAAAAAACACCCGTACAACTGGTTAAATTGGTTGTTGTTGGTGATCTCGGATATTTTGAAATATGGGGATTCGGATGGGTCAAAACTCGTGACATTATTTTTAAGGGGCTGGACATCCATTTGCCTCCCGTATGTTCTTCAGAAAAAATGCAGATGTTCAATATGAGTTTGTCTGAAAATAGGGTATACCCTTAAATCTAGTAATTATATAAATATCATATAGCACCATCAAATTATATATATACCTATTGAAATGGCCATACCTCAATTTCTGGTCCACATATCTGGATGGTTCAAGTGTCCAACTATGTTTCCCACCAGGATTTGAGAAAAAATATGGAAAACCACACTTTAATAAACTCATATACTCTATGATTTGGAGATTCAATGTACGTCCAAATTATATAAATAGTGGGATGATGTGGGATGTACTGTACTGTATTTTTATCTCCTGAAGGTCGTGGAAATGCACCAGACATGGGAATCCAAAGATGTTTCTGCCAGAATTAGACAGAGAATCAGGAAAGAAACCATCAGTTTGATTGTAAACTGTATAATGTTCAATAGATGTTCCGAACAAGAGCAGCCTATTGATCTTGGCGCTGCTCGTCCAAGGCAACAGCCGGTCCGTTTGAAAGTTTCGCTGGCGATGCATCGGTTGCACACCATGCGACTTGGATCTGTTGAGTTGATTTGAATTTAAGCAAGACAAATGGTGACACAATCGGAATACTTGGGTTTGAAGGTGATTTCTTCAATTTTCCCACACTGGGTCATCCACTAATTTGATCTAATTTGGGGATCTACTCGGATATGTTTTTTCACAAAATTCTGGCCCCCTTTTATCAGCGCTTTTTCATCCAAGGCGAGGGGAGCAGTTTGGGAGTGAGTTGATCGACCCCTGGCTCGACAATTTCCTGCTCAACTGCATTGGCACAGAAATGCTCATGTCGCAGTATCTTGGTGAATCCTGGGCCAAAATTTCATGATGTTTCCAGGACTGGGGAAACCCCGTGACTTTTATGCTAGTGGTAACAAAAGAATGCAGGTGAGAGATCATGTGAGTATATAACAGTGTATATACATATATATATATATATATCCCCATATATATATATATGCATCGGCCAAGAGCGACCACCCATGAACACCCCAAAGACCCTTATTTATGCCCCCCATGAATAAGTGCTCGTGCAGAAAACTGCCCTGGGTATCCCTGGGTGAAGGGGTCCACAAGTTGACGTGTTCCATACTCCAGGCCACCCAGCAAGACTTTTTTTTTGTGCTGATGATGGCTGCCGATATCCCGGAGAATATTCCCACTAATTTATTGTTGGTTCATGTTACATTGGTTGTTTACCTGCATGGTTGCAGCTCATATCCGGCTGAATTGCCGGTTGTCCCTAACCGTTCGATGATTTGATTTCATCTTGTGGCTAGCGTAGCATCCCAACATGTTTTGTGGTTATATTACGTGCTTTGTTTTCTTAAACCAGTTGAATCACCTCAATGCATCTTGCATGATCTAAAATATTATATTGATTTATCTTAATCCGAACAATACCTGGAATCGTCTTAAGTCGTTTACAATCAGATTAAATCATGTTTAATCATCTTATCACAGTGTTAAATGGTAATCTCACATCACTAAGGAAAATCATCATTTCATAGGTAAATCCTCCAAGTAAATCGCCATGTTTCATAGCTTCCACTTTGCAAACCAGGTATTTGGCCTGCGTGAACATGAAATCCGGCGCGGCTGCGCCCCTGGCCGGCATCGTGGACCCGGACTGCGACGTGGCACAGATCTGCCGAGAAACGGCGATGCATGTACAGGAAATTACCGAGGACTGGGTGACTGGGTGACCATGAGATCAGTCATTGGGGCTTGCATAGTCATGGGGGTACCCCGCTCGAGCTGGATGGGCTGGAAAATAAGATGAGAATGGATGATTTGGGGGTACCCCCATTTTAGGAAACCCAGATGTGGGGACTAAGTTTGATGGACATCACTGACCATAAAGAAATTCTGGGATTTCATGTTATGTAGTGGGGATGCACTGAGGATATATTTTGATGGTGGTTTTGTTCATAGTTTTTTGTGCAAGCATATGACGGTGGTTCCAAGCCATTCCCTTAGTTGTTTATTTGTTGTTGTGTGAAATTATACATAACCACCAGCATTCATATAAACATATGAGTAACCGACAAATTTATTGTAATATTAATTTAGTTTGCTTCGCCTTGGCCTTTCCGAGGTTACACAAAACCTTCATCACCGGACGACCCTATACCGATACCCCATTTGTGATACCTCCGGGAATACTGAAATTCTCACAACCGATAGGGGACGACCCTAATTTGTGCATGGCATTAAATTTAACATATAATTTTGTCAGCTACTTTTGGCATGTCAGCTGGGAACCAACCAGATATTGACAAGTGGATGATGATCCCCAATGTTAAACCACAATAGTTTCAAAACTTGTTGGTGGCTTTATTTCATAGTTTTTCAATATGTTCAATCCACAGAAATGGGATGATAAGCCCCAATGACATTTAATATGTTTCAGCTGGATCGAAACCACCAATCAGAGGAGCACACGGGGCGAACACCAAAGATTGAGGCAGGGGGTGAGACAAAAATCGCTTGGGAACTTTTTTTTCTCCGGGGAAGGGGAAGGGAACACAAGATCTAGATTCGCAAATTATATTGGCATTTCACAACCATTCAATTTCAATAATGTGTTTTTCCCCTTGCCAGCAGAATGATCCAGAATTGCATCAGTTTTGGGATGGACGGCTCAACAGCCTAACAAATGTTCAACTATTTGGCACCCAAAACACTTGCAAGATGTGAGGATGGTAGAGATGTCTATTTAACAAAGTTGTGGGATGTTTTTTGGGGTGTCTCAAAACATCCAAAAGGTAACAGTGGCACGCCACAAGTTGGTTTTTGAACACATCCATCTATATGGCATACATATACATATTATATATATACCAATAGGGTTTACCCTCGATGGCCTAGTTGTAAACCATCTTCCGAACCTTTTTTGGGGCATCACGGCATCGCAGGTGAAAGAATTCCACGACAAGGCAGTGCCACGTTTTTCCTACATCCCTGGTTTTTTGCGGTTCATCATGACTGAAGTGTTGAAGAACAGTTGCCGCGCCACAGCAGAAGTTGCAAAGTCAGATCGCGAGGTATCTGGGTTTGAATTGGATGGTGATGTGTTTTGACTGTAAAGATAAGTGAATGGCAATTAATCCCTTCCCCCTACTACTAAACGTTCCCCAGATACTGGAAACTACTCCAGGTGTTTACTGTTTTGGTGCGGGGGGTCAGTATTAGGGGGAAAGTGTATGTGGTGCTTTATCCCACGGGTCGCAAGTAGGTATAAGATGGTTTTTTAGCAGGTTAGTTCACCGCAGACATTAGTGGACTAACCCAACTGATGCTCCAAACAGCACCTAGATATACACAGAGATGACAATTATGATATCAGACATTCTCAGACAATCTCATGAAATTTAAATGCCCAGTACTTTATAGGTGTCCGAAAATGCTGTGAAAAGGGGGTTCAAAAAGACCATTTAGGACACCTCATTTTTGACTCAAGTTTTCATGGAAGGCTTTAGCACTACCTGGGCAATCCCTGAAACACTTCAAGAAATAGCCCTATATTTTCTATGCCCTTTATGATCTTTATGGTGATTGATGGATGCAAGATAGACAGTTCTCAATCTATACCTACAGGCAATCAGATAGACAGTGCGCTCGCTGGTATTGTTTTGGAGGGGGGACAGGACATTTTTTTTGAAATGTTGGATAAATATGACCGAAACTCAGAAGCTGGGGGACAATGTCAAGGATTCTTGTTTTACATATTTTTGATCTTGTATGGATGTTATAGCTGACATCTCCAAGATAGGTTGGAGCCCTGGGAAATGATGTTGATTTCGCATTTTTTTCCGGTGAACCTCGGTGAACCTCCCAGCGGTCCAAAGGGCTATGATTTTAGTGCGGGAATTTCCCACCCAGCCATGTTTGCTTCCCGAAGGATATCTGTTTTGAACTTTCAGGGTTGGGTAATATCCCAATGATTTCATTATATGACAATATCCCATAATCATCACCATGAAATCCTCTTAGGTACAGAAACGACCTATCGAGATCATCGTATGTGCAGATGACCATGAAGTGGCCATTCGCGTGAACGACCGCGCGCGTGGAATTCCATTTGGTGTTGGGCAAAAGGCCCGCGATTGGGCCAAAAATCCAGCTTTAACGTGGTTTAACCGCCAAGAATCAGGAATTAACTAGCAGAAATCGGGGGTTGATCACCGAAAATGAGAAGTTCATGGGAATTCTAACCAGCATAAATAGGGATTTTAATCGAATGGTAGGTTTCAGTCGGGCTTTTTGACAAGTTTCTGTGATTGGGTGGTGGTTTCACCCTACAAACGGAATCACCCAATCGCATGTTTTCAAAAACAGGGTGGCTAACGACCTATCGTGACACCTAATCCTCCAAGGTTCGTGGATGAGTTTTTTCCCTGAGTCGTGCTCATGGTAGGCATATAGGTGTTTATTTGTGTTTACCCTTTGGTGTTTTAATTACCATTTATTATAGGTGGAAAAATGCAATGAAACGTAGCATTGCCCCAATGTTTTATATTGCTACGTTTTCTTTTATGGGTGTTTCAATCAAACGTAGCAATGAAAAATCCACCATTTATAGATGATTTTCCCACTAATCATTAGAAACACAATTCACGATATATCCATGTGTCGGGGACTTCCCAGCTAGCCACGTTTGATGCGCAGAGCGTATTGATCCCCAATTCCCAGGCCGACTGGGTCTCGACGTTTCTAGGTGTGGTCCTACCTATATACCACCGCCAACAAAGACAAAAGCATCAGTTATGCAACGACAGCGACGTCTTTGGCTGGCCACCCGGACCAACCGGACTTCCGTCGGTAACCAGCTAGCTGGGAAATCCTCGAACTAAAGGATCTACACATGGTGGATAATGGTTTTCCATATCCATGTTAAGTTCACTAGAGAGCAACTGGGTAAGCAAGATTCGCATCAAGAGGGATAGGAGGAGTGACTCAACCTTGAAAAATCATAATATGGGTATACCCGGGTAAATGCTGTTTAATAGCAGGGCAGCCCGATTAATTTTGGTTCGGCTAGTTCTAAGTGGGTAGCATGATCCAAAACTTCGCTGGCATGGAACCAAAATGGACTCATTTGGGTGTCAAAATTGTCAACCTCCTAAGGGCATCGTTTCATAGTAAGGAAACAAATAGTGGTGATTCCATTGATGAGTGGTGGCCCATATCAATCCCTACGGGTCGTCCAAGGCTATGGCATTGGTCTCCCCTTGTCCCGGCTCTATGCTCGTTACTTCGGTGGTACACTGAAGCTGGTTTCACTGCCGGGCTATGGCACCAGCGTCGATTTGTTCCTACGACGTGTCAATTCCAAGCAGGTGGAGATTGTGCCTGATAATGACAACTAGCTGATTGGTGGTTCTAGCATCGGACGTGTCTGGTTTTATGCAGTCTGATTACCTCAAATAACCATGAAAATAGCCTTAGCCGGCCAGAAATGGGGAAAAATGATAAAAATCCACCAGAATTGCTGGCCAGCCTGATTCGTATATAATCGGGATTGAATAGGCAGGAATATATATATATATATATATATAATATTATTATTATATATATATACATACATATACATATCAGCAACCATTCGATGTGTGGATTTGTCCGTGAATGGGGTACACCTCCAAATGGCCAACACATATCATGGGGGAAATGATGATGTACCATGGGATTTTGGTGCACCGTATGTTCAGACAAGCCCGGCAAATTGTCGATTTTGGCGTGAATCTGTGTCTTGGAATTTGTTGGAGATATCACTTCTGTTTTGGACGGATCAACATCAAGAACTCCCAAAAATGGTCATGTATTTTAAAGGTGTCCAATTCTGTGGGCCCCTGAGTACTCCAATATCTCCAATATCTCCAATACCCCCAATGTATTCCAATGTGACCTTTTGTGATACAACCACCAACCAGCTGGAGTAGCTTACATGTCGCACAGGAAGCACCCACCTTACGCGCCCGCGTTTTACCGGCTTGGTTTCTTGGGCCTTGGGCGCAGCGGTGCCTCATATCTTGCCGCATGAAAAAAAATCACGGTTGAAGAAGCAGCTTGGGATAGCAGGGAAATGGATGGCAGATAACATCACCAGTGGGATATGTCACAAGAACCTCTATATGTATACATGTATATAGATATATATATACATGCACAGTTATGCGCATATATGAGCACATGCTTGCAAAGAAGACACTTATTTTTTTCAATGCTGGGATCCGAGCGTCTGGACGTGTCGGATGAGTCTGGATAGTTGAAGCTGCAGCATTCCTGGTGAATGTCCCACTGACTTTTCTTGCCTTGGTTTGCGCCTAAAATTTCTGGGAGGAAACCTACCCATCCAAACTTATTTAGTGAAATAAGAATAGTAAATAGCTATAACTGAAGCCAGACAGATAGATATAGATGGATAGCTAGCTAGATAAATAAAACTACATCCATATCACGTCATATCCTCCCGGTTTTTTTTCTGATTGCCTCGGCAGGTTATTTGGTCATCAAGTCCTGTGGCGCGTTGAGTCTCAAGGTGGTGACTCTTGGCGAAGTGTGCCGCTGTGACGTTCCAACGCTCCAACTGTCCATGGTTGGGAAAAAGATGGAACACCATTGAAAACCCATGGAAAACCATGGTTTATAAAGTTTAGAATACTGAGACATGGCTCAAAATAGCTCCAAACGGCTGAAAACTCCAAGATATGGGATGCTTCAGTACCAAAATGGTGCAACTTAGTGGGCCTATTGCTACCCATGGCTGCCATGGCAGTGCTATGTTTGGCAGATGGGTGGCTGGGGTTTACCTGTGTGTCGAACCATCAAACCATCACAGGTGGGGATAGACAAAGTGAAATTTGATGAATTTGGTATTAGCTAGAAGCATGTAGAAGCTTTACCAATGGTTGTACCTGCGCCGCGGCCATTTCTCGACTTTAGTCGGTGTTTAATTCATCGTGTTTCACCGCTGATACGCCAGACATACCTGCAGGTGTTTCAATCCATATGCGAATAACATTAAATGTATCCCTAGAAATATGGTTTCGAATCACAGGTATTGATTTATCAAGACTGAATCACATACGTATACATTTAGAATCACGGATGTCTCTATGTATATATATATATATGCACATTATACATACATATATATATACATACACATACACACATCCATACATATATATGTATATATCAACTAAATCATACATCATACATTTGCATGCATGCATGTGTATAATACAGACACACAGTCAGACCTACATACATAAACGTGCGTAGGTGCAAAGTGGACATACCTAGGAACCACTCGCATATTTACATATATACATTATCCACATAGATTATACACATAGATTATCCACATAGATTATGCACACACATACACATACACACACACATACATACATACATACATACATATGTACATACATACATACATACATACATACACACATACACACATACACACATACACACATACACACATACACACATACACACATACACACATACACACATACACACACACATACATACATACATACATACATACATACATTACATTACATACATACATACATACATACATACACACACACATACATGGACAGAAATACATGTATACATACATAGGCATGAATACATTGCAGTGTCTCTTTGTCATCCAAGGACGACCTTGAGAAATATCGCGCTGGTTGTGTGGCTCAGCTGCAGCGTTCGACGGTAGAGCCTTTGGGCCTTGTTCAAAGTTAAAGAGCAATCCATGGTGGAATAAGGATGAACAAGGAATATATATACTGTGTATATATATATACTGTGTATATATATATATGTGTGTGTGTGATCGTATAAGTATATATAAATTGGAATACAAAGAGGAGACATATAGATGGATGAATACATACATGTATAAATATGGTTCTGGATTCTGGATCTATGCATTACGTACATGGATAGATTTAGATTTCTAGATATTATATAGAATATCATGGAATTGCAAGGGCCGTGGAAAACTCGGCACCAGGTACGGCGCCTTTGTGCTTGGAGAACCAGTCACAAGTAGTCAAGGAGCAGGCAGGGCTCAGGGGGCAGGGGTGGTGAGGGGACGCTAGTGGCTATTTTTTGGGTGCATTGGGTTCGAAAAAGTTATGGAGCAGACAGCGATAGTGATTTTGTAAGTCTCTGCAACTTGGGGATGAAATTGGGGATGCCACTAGCCTACCAGGATTTTACATGGAGAGATGTATTTTCGGTTAGGCAGTTTTAAGAGACAATGCTTCGAAATTAGTCCTGATAGATATGCACAATGTGTACCATTGAAACATCAGTAAACACCAGTAAAAACATTAAAAACTGTTAAACATCACTATCACCATTAAAGCATCATCATTTTATGTTGCTTCTTCGCCTGTGATAGTCCCATTCAACAAGCTATTCTTGGGATTTTCCAAGTACCCAAGACATCCACTACTTAATCATCAATTGATGAATGGATCATTGGAAAGTGGTCATTCTTGAGAATATGGTGAGAATAATCATTGTTCAATCTCATTCGATTTTCTTGAGATGAGTTGGACTATGTTGGAATCTCAAGCCTTCCTGCACTGGAACACCCCGCCATACTATTTTGCTGCTACTCTAAGCTAAGTGTCACGTCGAGTCTTTGCTTCGAAATCGAATGCGTGGCAGTCTCTGATGGTCAACGATCAAGGCATTGCTGATATCCAGCGTTTGAAATCATCGTTGAAGCTGGTGGGTCCATCTTTGGCCCAGGCTATACCCTGGCACTGGTGTGGCACTTAGCCGATCTTCGGGCAGCTATCATCAAATGTTTTTTTCCTAAGTCATGCGGGATTAAAAACATGGTTGTTTCAATACTAAGTCATGGTGTAAGGACTGGGATGATCGAGGGTAGCTCCACTTCGGAAACCTCCAAATATCCAATTATGGGATATTCTTGGTGGGTAAATGCCGGTTACCCAAACCCACCTCACCCAGTCAATCGAATCTGAGCGAAACCCCAAAGGCCATTTCCTGCTTAGTGCTGAGGTCGGGTTCGTAGGCTACTCCTACTATAGCGGTGCTCCTGCTGGGGGCAAGGTCAGTAACTATGTTCAAGTGAGTCCAAGCCAAGCGAGCCCAGACAATGATCACGAGCGGAAGTCTTGACACGCGGAAATCTTTCCCACCAAGAAAGGCCTGAGAACTTGGGAATGTTGAAGGGCTGGCGACTGTTTGTGCCCAAATTGTGTTTTGAGCATTTTTTTTGGGGGGGGCAGGTGAGCAATTCAACATGCCAACCTCCAAGAGTATGTAAGTTTTACGGTTTACGTATTAACAAGTAGCACAGGGTTCACCATGCTTCACACTGACAACTGCCAGCTGAGCTCCATGCCACGGCTTGCCCCAAAAAGGAAAGCTGTGGGAACCTTCAGGTAATTTAAGCTGGCGGTGGGAAAGAGCCTTATTTTTCTCATTGGGGGATGGGTCAAAACCTATTATTACCATAATTTACCATATATATTGGGGAATAAACATCCATTAGCCAGGCTATTTTAGGGTAGGGGTGCCAGGGTTTTGACTGACAGCCATTGGTCTGGATAAATCATAGCGACATCACTACGACATGAGCGTTGTGGTAAGGAATGGTAATATGGTAACATATGGTAACATATGGTAACATATGGTAACATATGGTAACTATCCCCAAATGAGCTTGTTTGACTTTGCTGAAATTGTTATAAATTGGGGATGCTAGATGATTTGCTGCAAAAACTGGGGATGATAAATGATTTTGACAAAATCATGTCAAGGGATGATTGACTGTTTCGCTTTGACAATTTATAAATTGTATTTTATCGAGATTGATAGATGATTTTCCTATCGACCGTACAGATTTGCATTTGCCAGGTCAGACTGTCAGACTATGACAAATTATTTTCAGGAGGTATGCCTCAAGACTGAAAGGTTTCTACTGCTTCAAAAGCGACAAAGTAGTGCCAGTAGGATTAATAATGAAGCTAAGACCATGAACCTACCCGCACTGGTGCTGCTTTGCACATAAGTTTCCGACCTTCTAATGTTAGGTTCCGACCTTCTAATGTTGGTTCATAAACATTTAACACCAATTTTTGATTTCTAGCATGGTGTGACAACCATTTAACAACCATTTTTCGTGATCATTTCGCACTGGGCGTTGCTCATAGCTGGGCCTTTTTTTCAGCCCATCGCTTGTCCCATGCGGGCGGCGTTACCTTGCTGGGTTTGTCCATTGCCGAATGGGATCCATGTGGATCCAATCCCTCTAGTCAACGTTGACCGCTCGCTATTGATTTACCCATTAAAAAATGGTGATTTACCATAGCTATAAATAGGAAAATGATGGAAAATGCCCATTGATTTACCAGCTCGCTATTGAAGCCATGGCCCATTGAAATAGTTGGTTTACCCATGAACAAATGGTGGATCTTTCCATAGTTATGTAAACGTTTACCAGAGGGTAAATGTCATAATTATAGAACACAGATACCCTCTGGTTATTTAACATAGCCATGGAAAGATCCACCATTTTTAAGAACGGTAAACCATCTATAGGTGGGCCATCTATACCACGGCTATGTTAAATAATCAGAGGGTGGATAAATTGATGGTAGTGACATATGTTGAATATCCATATAATTAACGGATAACCAATCTATATCCGTTATAGTAAAATATTGACGGGATAATAATATGGATTAAGGGACAATAATGGGTGATTATGTGATAGCTATACTAAACCATCCCCAATCGAGTTTTATGAAATTGGGTTTGCCCATAGCAAATGGGATGATGTAAACTAATCCGAAATGGTTGGTTAATGGGGTGGTTTATAGCATTGGGTTTATCGGTTTGTCAGTGCCAATCATTGGTTGGACCATTGGTCGTTACTAAATTGCAGCACATCGTAGCACTGTAGCACCCTGTTTCTGGACACACCCATGTGGGCACTCCCGGACTTGCGCGACAGAAAGAGCCACAGGTGGTAACCTTAACATGACTGACATCCCAATCATGGCCACATTCAGGGCGAGGTTACATCCAAAAAATGTGTTTTTGCTCAGGTCTGTGAAAACCGTAAGTTTCCCAGAGTCAGACAAACCCTGGTTGATTAATTGGGGGTGTGAACCCAGATAAGTGAATTTGTACTGAAACGGTATTCTGCAATTAACCAGAAGCGTCTTTACGGTACAGGTACGCAACACGGCGTCTCTTTGCAGGTGGTTGTTTGTCCATGTTCACTGTTGTATGTTTTCATACACGTGTGCAAATACACCTGCATTACTCACAAGAGTTTGCAGCACATATTGCATATGATGTTGCGCTTACTGTACATTTCTTGCTTCCTTTTCGAGCCCCAACCACAAAGCCCCAACCACAAAGCGGGCCTCCCTAGATAGGTTACTGTTGGTTCATTGCCAAATCATGGCAATGAAAAATATTCCATTTATTGCACAGATGATTTTCCAGTTTATATTACCCTCTGGTTATTTAACATGGCCATGGAAAATGGCCCGTTTATAGATGGTTTACCTATTAGATCTATTAGAAATGGTGATTTTCCATGGCTACGTTAAATAACCAGATGGTAATTAAATGCCCTGCAGTGTGGTGGGGCAAATCCTCTGAGAAGCCCTGGCAAAAAAAATAGGTGATTTCGCAGCCATGTTTAATTACTGAAGGGGTTATTTCATGCGGATTCACCCAAGCCTCCAGGGTGATCATAAGCCCTCAAGAAACCAGCTGGTTGATTGCTGTGGACACTTAAATTGTGGGTTCAACCAACTATCATATAGTTGAGATAGATCCCCATGTTCATATCCCATAGACATTCTGGTGCCTGTTGGTTTTGCCGTAAAATCAAGGGAGATTTCGACACGTGCCAAGCCAGGCAAGTGTCGGGCATTTCTTGAGCTATTTGGCCATCTGGGCTTCCCTTCAGCAGGACCCGGGAGATATCGGATGGGGAAAGCTATGAACACGAACAAAGCCAGCTATTGGATGTGCATATTTTCGGCAAGAAGTTTTTTGGGGTCAGAGTCAGAGTCAAATTTCTCTTGGGAAACTGGCTGGTGATGAGGATTGGAAAAATATGTCCTGCTACTTCCCGATTAAAACATGGGCAATTCTCAGGGTCTGATAGTTAGCTGGTAGGATGGCAATTATATCTCTAGCAAATGAATAGAAATTCCAGGTTTAAATCCCAGGTTTGAAGCTGGACCTGACTTTGGAGAATGCCTTCAGAAACACAGACTTTGGCAATTTTGATGCGTACAAGCATTCAGTACAATTCTGAACCAGAAATTTTGGTAGTCCTAAGAATTGATACCAACAAAACCATGAGGTCATGTACTTGTCCACCTTGTCAGGGGCCTTTCCTTGTCCCACTGTTGTTTGGGTAATTCTGATCTATTTGGGTGAAATCCGCTTCGACCTCATATTGAGCTGGAACAACTGCAGCTGGCATCAGACCGGCCTTCGCAGCTAGATACAATATGATACAATACTCTCCCAACAATGGGGGAAGTGTACCTCATCAGTCATCAGTTCAGCCATATAATACAAATATATGTATATATATATATATATACACGTTACATATCTGTGTGTATGTGTAAACAAGTCTTATTGCCTCAGTCCAACAATCCAAATCTGATTGGTGGTTTGGAACATAATATTTCTTTTTCCCATCATATTGGGAATGTCATCATCCCAACTGACGAACTCATATTTTTCAGGAGGGGTGGCTCAACCACCAACCAGACATTTTTGTCCCAGTGAGTTTCCCCGCAGGCCATGGCACAGAACACGACGAACCCCTGTGATTGCGAGGCGTGGGGTTGAAAACCCCATGGTTAGGTCCTGAAAAATGATGACTTAACCATCAACGAATTGGGATTCCACCATGAAAATATGTGAAACCCAGAAAACATATTGACCCACCAACGTAATGGAAGATATAAAACCCACCAGACTGAGGATTCTTGTGGGATAGCCATCAAAGGAAAGCCCTGAGCAAGGGCTGCAAAACATATTGCCATAGCAGGATCTTGATCTACCCAAGTTTGGTGCGTCAGTCTCTCGAAATGACCATTTCAGAGATCTAAATGGGAGGTACCTACCATATATAACGCCAACATAAAGGCTATGTAAGGGACCCCACAAAATATTGCCTTGTATGGTACAGTACCTCCAGTTTAGGTACCTGAAATGGCGATTGAGTCTCGTGTGTGTCCTGGCATCTAAATTTCCTGCGAATATCATTTTTTTGACAGTCTTGTCCCAGCCATGGCCAAGACAAAGGCTAGCGCAGGTGCATCCAAGATTCAGCCAGTAGTTTAAGCAACGCAGCCAGCTGAGAAGTCACAAGCCAAGATCACCAAAAAATGTCACAAGAGTATGAGGAGAATCGGACGACGGTGCAATGAGGAGAATCGGACGACGGTGCAGATTGACAAAGGAATTGTTGGACAAGATTGATGCACATGGCTAGTGGAGCAGTTGAAACAAAAGAGAGTGACATTGCGGATTTACTGCTGCCAGTTTCAACTCTTGATTTCCGAACACTGTTGAAACAACTATGATTTACTTCAAGGTGGGCCTGAACACAGAATGGTGATGTATTCCGAAATCATGTTTTTGCGCCTTGCGAAAATGCTGAGTTCAGCCTCCCAATCAAGCTCGAGGCTCGGGCATCACCCGCTAAGATAGCATAAGTGACCGTCGCTTAAAAGAACTAACGCTATGATTCTTTGAACACATATGTATGTGACTCTATGTGCATTCACATAGAGATATAAAGAACTGTCATGAAAATTCAGTAAGTAAATAGATAGATAGATGATGATAGATGGATAGATAGATAGACAGACAGACAGAGAGATAGATGAGTGGATGGATGGGTGGATGGATGGATGTTTGGATGGATGAACGTATCGATGGATGGATGGATGGATAGATAGATAGATAGATTGATATTTATTTATGTATATGTCCATGTATAAGTTTGGACGACCTCAACATGAATTCACCGTAGCCCATGGTTAGGGGGAAGTCCCCAAGGTGGCAGATGTTTTCAGGTTGCTGAATTGTTGCAATTCAGCCAAGTTGCAGGACGATATCCCAAAATAATGGCTAAGCCAACCACCCCCACCTCCTTAGTATGTTGTGTCATACTTATAAAAAGAGCCCCATTAAGGGGAAACATGGACTGCGATCACTTTAATTAGAAATTGCAAACATATTAATAGGGTCCAGGAATTTGTACCGACCTCGCAACGACCTCGCTGTAAATGATGGGTTATTAGGGAGTCAACCAAAACGTAACTATTTCGGCGGTTTATGTAGTATAATGTCAACCCTGGATTAATGAACCCTGAATGATCATTTTTTGATATTTTTTGCATATCAAGAAAGCAATTGGGAGGTTTATCCCACTTTCAGGCGGTATATATCCAAGTATTTCCGCCATATTGCCATAAAATATCAATTTGAAATTGTTGGTTAACCTCATCCCCATGCCTGATGGTAAAACATCCAAATATGGTTTTGTTTGAAAATAGGCTACCCGGCTACCCCAAAATCCCATGGTTTATCGTCATCATCATCATCATCATAATAATCATTATCATCATCATGTTTCCTATTGAAGGCCCTTTTTTATGGGGATATTACATTTTCAGACACACCCAAATATCATATTGTTCGTGTCGTATATCTAATTACATACCCATGATATACACATGTTATATCCTGAATATATCTTCATTGTATCCATTTTAATAGCCTTTTTCCGTTCTTTAAGTTCCCTTCAGGCAGATGGTTAACATGTTAAAACCCATCGTTAAACATCCCTGTCCAAATATTAGTTACAAGCAACCGGGTTGGTTAAACAATAATTGATTAATATGGCCAATATAACATTGATTCATCTGGTTTGTATAAGTCCCATATGTTATACCCCATTTATTTATGGTCTCTCTTGCAGTTATGTATAAATATATATATATATGTGTTCCATCACTATTTACTACATATACATATGCATATACATATATGTATATATATATATGTATATATATTTACTTATAGAGACAGAGAGAGTTATACATTTTGATATATATATATACCATTATCCCGTTGAACAATGAATTAGCTCTATAAAGCCCGTTAATCCCATATAGTCCCATATTATATTGTATATATACATATCCCCTTGAAATATGTCCCAGCTATTATACATATAAGTTTGATCCCATATACTATAATCTTTGCATATTCATATGCCTTTTATAATCCCATATATCCTGTTGAACAAGGACATATTTCTACATATCTTACATATATCAATAGTGATAATCTTACATATTTCCTATACATCCTTAAACTAAATATCCTATATTATATATCCCTCTGATTTATCCGTTCTCCTGTCAGGCAGAAGACACTGAATTGTCCCTGCCTCTCTGGGCTTCGCTGCCCATCATCGCGTTTCTTGGAGCACAGATGGACTTCAGGATGGAACATGCTGCTTTTGAACAGAAGTTGGGAGATTTTACAAATCAGTTTTCAAAAAAGGAGATTAGTTAAGAAAGAGAAGCGACAAGAAGAGGTGATATTTCAGTCACACAGCGGAAGGTGACTTGGTCAATTTTTATCCGCGGGCGTGTTTCATTACCCAGGATTAACCTAGATAAGAACCAAGGCACGATGATTGTTGATCCAAGGCATTTATGTCCGGGACTGTCCATCCAAACTCGTTGATCCAGCTACTGTTCGGGTGCCACCCCTCTTGGAACACATCGCTAGTGCTGATCAGAGATCTGGATTTGAAAATATGTAGCCCTACTGGGGTGTTAATCATTCTGTGGGCTGGAACAAGAACAACCAGTTGCTAGTGAATCATGTCGGTTGCCTTTCATTGATATAGATCGTCCCTTGCCTGTGACTCCGAAGAAACATCCCAGGGTGTGGGCAGCTATGACATGTTACAACCCAATTAGGAATATTGACTAATTAGATCACGTCCCATCATTGCATATTGTACATATGTGCATAAATCCCAGCATACCTGCATCCATGCATCCATCCATCCACTCATCCATCAATCCATCCCTCCATTCATCCATAGATACATACATACCATACCCTACCATACCACACAATGCATTGCATTGCACTACATTACATTGCATTGCATTACATTGCGTTACATTGCATTACATGCATTACATGCATTACATACATTACATACATTACATACATGACATACATGACATGTATTCACAGACATTACATACATTACATGCATTACCTCATATACATTACATGCGTTACATACATTGCATACAGAACATATATTTACAGACATTACATACATTACATACATTACCTCACATACATTACATGCATTACATACATTACATTGCATAACATTAGATCCATTCCATTCCTTTCCTTTCCACTCCACTCCACTCCATACCATACCATACGATACACACACAGAGACATACATACACACATTCCATTCCATTCCATTCCATTCCATTCCATTACATTACATACATACAAGACCAGACAAGACCAGACACACAACCAAACCAGACCAGACACACAACCAAACCAGACCAGACACACAGACACACACACACAGACACACACAGACACACACAGACACAGACAGACACAGACAGACACAGACAGACACAGACAGACACAGACAGACACACACACACAGAGACAGACATACCATACCATACCATACCATACCATACCATACCATACCATACCACAGCATGTGCGCTGGCCAGGTTTTTAGTGATGCTATCTGGCCTTTTTTCTGGACTCACCCTTGGGCTCATGGGCCTTGATGTGGCCTGGTGGCAGAGCCCTCCGATGAACGGTTTATGGTACGTGAATGCCCGCCTTGTCGGGATGGTGATGGAGGAGGGTTCCTGTGATGGGGGTTTCCTGTCAATTCTGGGATTGTGGATGTCGGCCTGATCAGATTACAATTGCTTATTGAGGTAGACTGATCCAAAGGGGTGGGCCTCATATACCCCTTTTCTATGGTCCCTATCGCCTGAAGTTTGATTGATACAATCTGACCGATGGATCAACCCCTCGGCAGGGAGGAGGACTTTCAGCATTCGTGCTGAGTGGAATGGTGCAAATTTGATATCCCCAGAGTTGGTTTGAGGTTTTAAGGAAAATCGGTAGGAAACTTCCAAAAACCCATGGTTCCCTTAAGCCAATCCTTTGATGATAGTGGTAGCATCGATACTTTGCGGGACGACTACCCTCCAGTAGTACCAGAACCCATTTGTGGCCCACATACTGTGATACTCTGATACTAGTCTGGCTATCAGTGGCGGCTAGAACCCCTTTGGAACCCGCTTCACCCCAGACTGAGATCAATTTTACTGGTGTTGCTATATAGTTTGCTAAGTCGGATTATCATTATCCAATCAAGATTCTTCAAGATTCCCCGTGGAATGCTGAACCAATCTCATGGATATTTGGTGGTTTCAAACATGTTTTTTTGTTCCATCCATCCCAGATGAAAAGTCCCAATAACTTACACATGTCCAGTAAGGTTGAAACCACCTGAACCCGCAACATGCATTGCTACATATATATGTATATAAAGATTATTTATTATGTATATTTACATACTATATATTCACACATAGTAACCCCTAAAAAGATAGAAAAGGATAGAAAAGGTTCAATTACCGCATATTTCCACTATTTACATATATATATATATAGTAAAATCAGTCTTTACCAACTGTTAATTTTGTTGAGGGCTGTTTTTTCTCATCATTTCGGAATGGCACGTTGAACACCCAGGTCATTGGCCTGCAAATTGTGCAGAAAGGGGATGACAAAGAACTTGCAAGGCACACGACGAGCACTGGGCTGGAAATCAAATTCGAGAGTGCCGGTGAACCGGGGGTAGATAACCAGGGTAATTGTCAGATAGCCATGGCCAAAGGGATATCTAAGACAACCATGGTTATCTAACCCAAGTGCCAATTTATTGCTCGAATAACCAAAGGGTATCTAAGGGTTAGATAACCATACCCTGGCACTGTGCCATTTTCATCAGCATAACGGGGATTTAAACAATAAATATTGGGAGTTTGAGAAACAATCACCAAGGATAGCCAGGGGACCAGGGGATGCTATTTCTATCCTGGGCAGTTGGGGCAACAAGGAGTTTAATACCCAAATTTGAGGATTCAATGATGGCAATGGTTGAATCGCCTACCAGCTGGTTGGGATGGGATGCAAATATTCCCATGATCTAATGCGTTATCCCAACTGCAGCCCCATAAAATACCAAAAGAAAAACGCATCCCAAGTGCCGTCCGTGCTTTATATGTCCAAAGAAAACACTAAGCCGAGAAAACTATCCCAAGAAAAATTGGGGTTTATGCCACAACAAGAACCATTTTTCCTCATGGCAGTGAGGTGTGCGGAAAAGATCGCACCCATTCGGGAGTCGGGCAACCAGCTGCTGTGCCCGGGCAGGATTTGGGTGGGAAAGCTGGCAGCTGGGGTGATGCTTTGGGGAGAATTGACTTACACGTGTCCAGTTACTAAGTTTTGGTTACCTATGCATATATATATACATAGTTATGTTATGTGATGTTATATGTACATGCATGTGTGTGTGTGAGTTTGCGAAGCGACGGAAAACCCTGGGGTTGTACTTGGGGTGATTATGATTATGTTTATGCAATTTTATGCAGATGTAGATGTTATGTTCGGTTGGTCAGTGCACATATTATGTTTTTGTTTGCGGTATTGTTTTGGGGGTCCCTCTAGTAGAGTTTACACCAGTACTTTAGATGCTGGACTTGGTTTCACTGCAGCTTCATGGGTCCAGTGCCTCTGGAATCCTTTGGAGTTGTACGGCGCACTGCTTAGGAAACAGCTTCAAGTCAGATCCAGAGGTGATGTATGCTATTGGCGGCTATTGGTCATATATTGAGTGGATATACTTTGAACGGTTGGGATATTAGGTTGGATGTAGCCTGGTTTTGCTTTGTCTCCAGCTTTTGTCATCATGTGGCTGGATCCAGGAAATGGCCATGGCCAGAAAAAGTGGGGGTAAATCAATTGGCCACAATCCGTCAAGACATCAACAGGAATTGGGAATTCGAACGGCCAAAGAAGAGTTTGACTTCTAAACAAACTGGAATTGACCAGCAAAAGGAAGATATGGGATGTACCAAAAATTGGGACATGATCAGCGAACGATAAGTTTGCATCATCAACTGGGATTTGACCAGCACACAAAAAGAATACCCTCTGGTAATTTAACATAGCTATTGACAATGGGAATCTATCGTTGATTTACCTATTGAAAAGGGCGATTTTCCATAGCTATGTTAAATTACCAGAGGGTATATGGAGAGTTGGCCACAAAAAATGGTGGTTTCCCAGCGCCTGAGTCTGAGGTGTACATTGCTGTTGGGCAATGTGGCGGTGAACTCGGCATTCCCGGCTTGGCCGTTAAAACACATGGCCGTGCTGATGGAATGCAACCCCCAAAATAAAGATGACAAAGTGGTTGCCAGATTTAACATGATTTAACTATGCGCAATTGAACTATATGATTACTTATTTTTTTAGAAAAAACTATTCCAACTTGAAATCCAAGATTGAACAGCGCATCTCCAGAAACAGTAAAAGAGGGCCATTTAAGAAAGGGATGATGGCCGCCGGGTGACACACCTACGACCCGCTGGTCTGGCAATGGAGAATGGCCGCTTTATAGATGAATTTCCCATTATAAAATGGATGGCTACTGGGACTCGTTTATTGGTGGGTTTACCACATTATATAGATCAGATGTAAATCCTGTTGACATAATTTGTCGATCACTTTTCTGTGTCTCCCTGGGTGATCAATCAGATGCCATCCGTACAAGTGGCCTTAAACAGTCTTGCTCGCTAAAAATATCATGGATCCTGGGAAAACAAGGATGTCCAATAGTACAGTATAGCAAAATCCTCTTCCAAAGCTTTCTATTGGAGTTTCATGTAGGTGTTCATGAGTTGAGTTGCATCAGTTTGTGCGAAAGGCATTTGTTGTGACAGTCACCACAGTCGCCACGGCGAGGCGCTGTCAATCCTCACAGCAGACATTGCAAGTGGATTGGTTGGTTTCCTTGCCGGGACCTTGGTCCATCACGGTTTGTCGGCTTCCGACACTGGAAGATCTGGAAGTTGGGGATCAATGACCCCCGGGCCGTTACGTCCTATTTGTGTGTAGCGTTCCATTGTGATAGTCGAAATCATGTGGCTCTGGGCTGCTGGAATTGAGCGTTTTAAAAGGATACGGTACGGTATTACTACTGAAACTTACAAATATCAAGAGTTTTGTTGGTTCTGTTCCAAGTTTTGCCCGCTTACAAAGGATCTACCTAGTCCGTGCTTTCTTGAAGATGTTAGAGCATGCCCACAACCGAGAAATGATTGTTGGTTGCTCGTTTTAGGTCTAGCTTGTGTTAAAGGGGAAAGGCATGACTTGGGCATGACTTTCTGGAAACATTGTGGAAAGACGTGTTTTCAAGACCCCGGCATGACTTAGGCATGAGTTTTGCACATCCATGTGAATTTTGAATTATTTTTACTAGTTGACTGGTTGTATCCCATTTCTTATAGTGGCTCAACCATTTTAAAACTAATTTTCTCTGTAAAATGCTTCGTAAAGCACCCTAGGGCACAAGTAAGGGGTATTTCTTTGTATTCTGTACTGAAGCAGCGTGTTTTGTGGGGCCCTGCCGCTCAAAGAGCCCAGAACTGGGCGCGCTTGAAGTCCCTGGTGGAAGGTGCCAAAAAGGAGACGCGGCGCCAATTGCCACTGAAGGCTTTCGGTTTTCCTTCAAATGCAGAACCTGCGGAAGTAGCTTTTTCATACCGGACCCCTACAACTGAGCCACAGGGCCCATCCTGGAAGGGACGCCGCGTGACGCAGGACACACCCATTCTGCTGTGCATGTTCGAAAATGTTGACTGTCTATGTGTGCATTGTTTTTTCTATTTTTTCACGTATCCACACACCGACATATATATATAATATTATATATATATATTTGTATGTATATATGTATGTGCTCATTTATGACGACGCAATTGGTTGCGAAACGGCTTCGTCAGGAAGACGTACCCCTCGTGATTGAGCACCGCCCGCAGGGTTCAAACAGTGACATGGCCATGCTGGAAACTTCCCTGGAAGAGAAGGATGGCAACCGGCTATGCCGGGTGACAAAGGAATCCCTGGGCCGGGGCAGCGTCAGGGCTTGGGCAGCCTACAAGTCCAAGAAGGCCAAGCCTGATCTTCAGCTGCATAAGGAAACCTGCACGCTAACAGCCGCCCCCGACCTAACGGGCAGCTTGCTGGACGGTCATTGTTGTGTTTCTTGGCCGTGAATTTTTCCCATCTAATCTTGTGACCCCCGCACACCCGTAAAAAGATGGCGGAATTCAAACGCGTCGGACTTAGATGATTTAGAGGACCCAGAAGCATTCGCGACCCAGAAAGTATGTATGCGGAGGAGGTTCAAGGCATCATTGCCTTATGCTTAGGCAAAAACTAAATGGACCTCAGGCCTTTTCGAATGGGCGGTGCCTGGTTGGGCGAGGTGGCGGTGTGGCGCTGTCCAGCGCATTGTCCATGGGACATATGCGTTTGGAAGGCCATCGCCCCCCCACCTGGCTACCCATTCCAGACAACTGCCTCGTTGTCTCGGCAGAGGGGCTTGCCAACTTGCGGATGGCCGGAGGCGCGGGTTTAGGGACGCGCCCCCGGACGCCAAAGAAGATCAAGCAGATCAGAACGGACTGTTTCGCCTCTTCAATCTTTTTCCAAAATGTACGTCATTGCATCTTCACCATCTGAGCTCCATGGCGAAGTGAAGGCCAAGGTTGCATCAGAATCACTGTACCGTAGTGTTTGATATCTTCAAAGACTCCAACATAACCTCATAACCCCAAACAATGAAATTCATCATGTCATTTGATTAAAACAAGGAAAACAGAAAGCACCCAAAATAACTCAGCAGTCAGATCGTTTACCCAGGTTTCGAATTGTTCACAACATCAACATTGATGCGCATGCTCGCGGGGTTGGAGCTTCACATCGATACATAAACCTGGTCACACACGCGCTCCGCTTCTAATCACACGCGAACTACGCTCAGGCTAACAAAGGTCTTCACCGCCTCAGAACAAAACATCAAGAAATACTAACCACCAAGAGGTATTCACCACCCCAGGCAGCACAACAGAGGTATTCACCACCTCGGCGACGCAGACTCATTCCAGGTATTCACCACGCGCGCGTCACCGCATAGGCTCCTGAGCTTTCCTTTCCATAGGGACTCACCTCTTTCAACTGTATTGTGCACCGGGTTTATCAGACCCTTTACGTCTTAGCCATAGAACTTTTTTGGCAAGTCAGCAAGAAGCCTGCGTTTGCAAGCATTTGATGAAGGGCTGCTCTGCATCAGGTGATTTTGATGGGGATTTAGACATGGTCTCTTTTGACCCCGTGCTTATTGACCTCGTCAAAGCCACCGAAGCCGGCCGCGATGTGCATGGAGGGGCATTTCCAAGCCGTGGACAAGAGGCGTGGCCAAAGGGTCTTATTCATATTCAAATGTGTTTTGAATATATTGAACCAATGGTGTCGAAAGGTTTGTCTTGGCAAAAAAACACGCGGAAGGTTGCGGGAAGCGGTCGAAGAACTGCAAGAGAAAAAAGGCTGAGGCTGAGGCCGCGGGCCTTGAGGTTGTACCTGAAAAAGATGCGCTCGCCGCCTCAACGACTGCCGAAGAAGCAACGGAAGCTTGCCTCAACGACGTTGCTCCGGTCCCCACCCCAGCCGTCCGCGGCTGTGCCTGTGCATCCGCTGAAAGGGTGACAGAGGCAGTCTTGCAGGAGTGGATGCAACCACAGCAGAATCGGTCAGTGCCGAGAAGGCGCAACAGGCCCTGCGAGCACAAATGTGCGCACACCGGGCCATGGACGCTCCCAAGCATTTCCCGGCAGAAGCTGTATTGGCGCTCTCTAAAGAGCTTAGGCAAGCAGCTGGAGTGCACGCCAGGGCGCCAAGGTCCACAAAAGTGGCTTTCGCTTCCCTCAATTTTGAAATTCCTGGGTCACCGTACTAGAGCTGCAAGACCAGCGTTTTTAGAGGGAAGCAAATTTGGCCGGGTCTGGGTCCCAGGCCAGGTGGTGGGGTGGAGGTTTGAGGCGGGCCAGACAGCCCGGCAAATTTTCCGTCGACGAAAACATCAGTAGCTGCTCGTTGTAGCTTCGGGAATCCCGGTTTGTGAGTTAGCGCAGCTACCCGGAATTTGACATATATATAATAGTGCAGAATATACGGATCAATATTCTAATATTTCTTGGGATTGCGCTTTTTGGCTGCGCTCCTACCGGCTTCTGCTTTATTCTGCTAGCCCGCCGCAGGCTTAAAAATTGGAGTGTACAACGAACAACCGCTCCTGCAGGATATAAATTTTAAGTCATGGTTTTAAATTGATAATATTAATTCGAACTATATCTATTCTGAATCACTTACATCTTAAATATATCGACTCTTAGTCCTATCGTAATCTCCCGCTGTTGGAAACAGCGGGCTGACCCTACTGGGTGAAAGCCCTAAGTTGTCTCAGGTAGCACTTTGTTGTCTCATCTCGGTGTGCCATGCGGAAGAGGCGACACAACCACTGGAATGAATTACTACATTATTTGTCATTTGGTATGATCTTGAAAACGCACGCAGGGATTCTTAACATTGCACACATTAATTATACCCGTTTGCCCCCTAACAATCCCTGGAGCAACGTGAGTTTCCCACACAGTGTGTCCACACTCGGGGGTCGTGTGATCGGTCCTCCTCCTCCTCCTCCTCCTCCTCCTCAGTATCATTATCTTCCTCCGCCTCCACATCATCATTCTCGGCATCATCCTCTTCCTCCCCCTTGACATCATCATCCTCAACATCGTCATCCTCCACCTCATCTTCTGCAACATCATCCTCCTCTTCCGCGACATTAATTATAATACTTTTCATCCTCCTCCTCAACATTATCATCCTCAACATAATTATCTTCCTCCTTCTCAACACCGCCATCCTCCACATCATCCTCCACATCATCATCCTCCACCTCATCTTCCGCAACATCGTCCTCCTCCACCTCATCTTCCGCTATTCTTCCGCGACATATCATCCTCAACATCATCGCTCGCAACATTATCACCTTCATCCTCATCCTCATCCTTATCTTCCTGCTCCGCCTCCTCATCATCAGTATCATCCTCCTCCTCCTCATCATCATCATCATCATCCACATTATCATACATTATCATACATTATCCTCCCACTTCCCCACACTTGGGGTCTCTTGCCGGGATAATTATTGCTTAGATCTTTCGGACCTATCCAAATTGTTTTCACCATTTGCTGTTTTTGATCTGACGTGGGGATATGGCAAAATGTAATTCCGGTACCTCGTCCGGTACCTCGTCCAAAAGCCTTTCCAGAGTCATGATTTTGGTATTACATTCATATTCCATATGTCTCGGCGCCAAAGTGAGACATGCCCAAATCCACCACCAAAAACTCTTAAAAATTAGAGGTTTATTACATGATCATTGGGTTTACCATCTTGGTATTCCGATTTTATGGCTATATGATAACAGTTAACTTCCAATGTTGGTAAACCTCCATAGTGAATTGTTGCTAAAACCTCCAAAACTGCCATTGCACCAACCCGGTTTCTCTATCGAAAGCGAGGTGTCAACAGCGCTCATCGTGGTCTTTGGCGAGATCCTGCCGCAGGCTCATCCTGGAGTAGATTTCTGTTGAAAATCCCTGTTTGTTTTATGTGTTTTTTCATGTTTTTCGGGATCACGATATATTATTGGCTCACTATGGGTTACTTCACATTTACATAATCTTATATATCTCAGATATTATATGTATATACACATGTACTTTTGGCTGGAGTTCAATATTCTTGAATATTTTGACCTCCAAAATTGAACTGTTAATGTGGTATATTAGAATTTTCATGGTATCTCATGGCATTGTGTTTATAGGCTATATAAGGACATGATGGGATATATATATATATATACTCGGGGATGACCGTGATGGTGGCCGTCTTTGGGGGTTGAATGCACCATATCAACCATAGAGGATGATCTCCAAATTAAGGCTGTTAGCCTCCAGCAATCTTACCCCTGCCTTGCTGGAAACGGAAGGGCGACATCATTTACATAAAATTCTAAATGCTGGCGTTATTTTTCCTTCAAATAAAACATATTCATGAATGTTCCGTGATTTTTTGAAACAAGGAAAACTTGATTCAAGCGCCAAGCCAGCCATGTTTGATTCCCAAAAGGTCCCCGTGATGTGTTGGTCAACTGAAATTGCCGCCAGGCAGCTTGCTCTCGATATGCTTTGCAGGCTCGATTCCGCATTCTACAATGGTGGGCTCATGACCAGTTGCAAGTGGGGTATGTCATTTTTTTTACCTGGATTGATCCGACTATTTATAGATTAGCTTTACTTCTTTCTCTACCGATTTTAAATCTTGCATTTGGGGTGTTAGCAGCAACCCTGTTTGCACGGGTGTGGGTTGAAAATCGGATACAAAAATGGGCGCACAGCACTCGTCATGCTTTGAATGAAAACGATTGAAACAGTTTGAAATATTCCCTCAGGGGGAGCAAGCAAATTGACCCATACAAGTAACTGCGAAATAATCTACTCTTTGGTCATTTAACATAGCTATGGAAAATCACCATTGTTGATTAGGGAAATCATGTTCAATCGTTTGTAAATGGGACATCTGTACCATAATTATGTCACAAATTACCGGAGGGTGACCCTAGAGTGGTTGGAGATGATTCGGAAATAGACCCTCTGGTAATCAAACATGGTCAATTGAAAAGCACCTATAAAAAGATATTCTCATGGGAAAATCAACTATAAATGGTGAATTGTCCATTGCCATGTATGATTACCAGAAGGTAATATATGCATATATATATATATTTACTGGTTGGTGGTTTGGAACGTTTTTTAGTTTCCATAATATATGGGATGATCCTTCCCATTGTCTAATATTTTTCAAGATTGTTAAAACCACCAACTGGCACATATAATATATATATATAATATTTATTTATTTATATCATATATTGGGAATCATCATCCCAACTGACTTTCTTTTACCCCAGGGGGGTTGAAACCACCAACCAGTGCATATATATATATATATATGTGTGTGTATATGTGCATAGCCCCATTCACAACTGGGATTTGCGGCCGATCACTGTGGCGATCTTTGGCTAGACGCACGAGCGAAATATGAGTTGACTACCGCCGGTAATGAGGCATAATAGCTATGGAAAACCATGGAAAAGCACCATGTTTAATGGTTAAATCATCGATCTTAACTTAATTGTCAATTTTCCATAGCATCGTAGTTCTGCTGAATGACCAGAGCGTAATGCAAGGAATGAATGAAAGTCCGATGACATCCAAGGCATGCAGATCAGGTGTCACCGAAAAGGGGTCGTGAAATATTCAAGTTTGGCAAGTTCCTTGACAAACTTCCCCCGCCGGCTTAGAATTCGAGCCACGGTGCCAGCTCAGGTTGGAGCAAGGACAGTTCCAATCGTGCGGTTCCTGATGTGCGCCCCGCCACGCTTGGCCACATGGGAGCTGCGCAGCGGATTCTGTCCTGGTACAGTATATAGGTCATCGAATTCAGATTGAGACATCTTGTGATCTGTTTCCATGAGCAAAGCACGTTAGCATGTTTGAGGTGAGCTGAATGCGCCATCCACATACGGTTTGAAATCGGTCCCCAAACTACGCTCAGTCACAAATGTTGTGTCCCAAACTGTTTGATGGTGTCCTGAACTGTTTGGTGGTGGTTTCAAACGCGCTTGATGATTCATCTCAACTTGCGGATGCTGAGAGCCACCATGGGCTCATATTCCTGTGAAAGAGGATCTGATCAGCCAGCAACCAGGTTCAATTTGTTGACGATATGTGTTTCCTTCTCCCCTGCTAGTTTAAGATAATTAACCCCAGCATTTGGGACCCCACGATAGATCCAAGGACATCAATTACAAAGCCGAGAGGCTTTCGATTGGGGCCTCCAAACAACCCCAAACAAGGGGGGGTGGTCTGTTCCACCATGTTCCATCTGCCAGGATGCTGTTCTTTGTGATCACCAAACCCATGAGCATCATCCTGGACTGGATGCTTGGGAGGGAAGTCGGCACCATCCACAGCCGTACGGTGCGGGGAACCCAGAAACCGAGCGGTGGCCGGCGAGGAAGAGTCCTGAAGGGTTGTTTTTCAAACCCAAACGGAGCTGTTTTCAGTAAGGAATTTTAAGCGACCAATGTTCTCAATGAATTTGGAGGCGTTTGGAGGCGTTTAGCCATACACGGAGATTTGTTCCATCCATTCTCTCTTTGTGGGAAAGAGATGAAAAGTCCACCGAGGGCGATCGCCAAACAGGTCTGTTTATGACATTTTTTCCATGTGCCAAAATAAAATTGGTGCATTTCTCCATCAATGCATTGCCACTGGCACGCTAGTCCCATTCCTATGGCCGCTGCAAATGTTCATGATAGACACCAGAGAAGAAAGGAGAAGGTGATCCAGAAATTACCACTCATTGCTGTATCATTAGAAGAAACTCGCAGCCATACCCTGGAGATGATTCAAAAATTTAGTTTGTCATTTTTTGTCGTTTTTTTTGGTCATGTTTTTTGCCATTTCAGTTTTGTCTGTCATTTTTTTGTCGTTGCTTTTGTCATTTCAGTTTTGTCTGTCATTTTTCGGTCATTTTCCGAAGAATTTTTCGATCTTTTTCACTATTTTTAAGAAAATTGCACCGAAATGACAAAAAAATGACAGAAAAATGACAAAAAAATGACAATGCTTCGAGAAATACAATTTTTGCAACCTGCAAAAGTGCCATTTTTTTTGTCATTGTTTTGGCATTTTTTTGGTCATTTTGTGGAAAATTTGTCATGTTTTTGTCATTTTGGTGCAATTTTCTCAAAAATAGTGAAAAAGATCGAACAATTCTTCGAAAAATGACAGAAAAATGACAAAACAATGACAGACAAAACTGAAATGACAAAAATACGACAAAAAAAATATTAAAAAAATGACAGACAAAATGAAATGACAAAAAAGAACGACAAAAAAATGACAAAAAAAATACAGACAAAACTGAAATGACAAAAAAAATGACAAAAACATGACCAAAAAATGACAACCAAAAATGAAATGACAAAAAAAATGACAACAAAAACGACAAAAAATGACAAACTAATTATTTTGATTTTTTCAACCTTTGCCTGCCTAAGTTTCTTCTAACTGTATCAACGGATTTGGTTTTGAGGAGAGAGGCAAATTGAGGCAAAGAGTTGCTTCCGACGCCAGAAAGCGGTCTTCAGCGCACCCAAGAACACAATGGTCATGCATGAAGGAACGACATACGGCTGTGAAGTGTGCCATGCACCAACTCCACTGTTGTTTGTTGATCATCAAGGACCGGTCGATAAGGAATTCCTCGAAACGGTGATGAGTGGCACAGGCAAACAGAAGAAAATCAAAGCGAGTGGGGGTTTGGTCGACCTCACGGCATACACTATATGCATCTACATGCGTGTTTCTCGGTGGAAGACCAGTCCAGAGTAGAGAAAATCAAGCATCGAAGAAGTCTTGGTTCTGTAGAACATCTATATACTTCAAGATAACTATACTTACACAGCTGATGGGTACGCGTACAAATCAACCATGTCACTGATTTATCTAGCCGGCTATAGCCTATAGCTAGTTGTATCCTTTATCTTTGTGAGCAACCTCCATCCCCCAATTCAGGCCTCCAAACTGGTGAGATCTGTCATTCTCTCGAATGTTTCGTGCCTGCAAGTGCTATTTCCCATTTAAAGATCATTTAAAGAAGAAAAGACATTTGCCATTTCTGGCAGCATTCTTGTTGCCCAACAATGGGACTCCCCAAAAAACGCATGGGTTCCCACGGTCCCCCCCAGCCACACTTTCCGCTGACCAAGTCCCCATCCTCATCCCGTATGTATTTGTGTCAAAACAGGGTACCTCCCAAACTTGATGGTTTATCATGTTCTCATTGAGAAATTTACCAAAACTTGGGATCCATTTTCAGACTCACCCATCAAGCTCATATTGTTGGTTATATACGTTATAATATATATATATGTGTGTGTGTGTGCATACATATCCCCTTGGGTACCACGGTTAAAATACAATGAATTCTCCGTCAAGTTCCCAGTTCGCCATTTTTGCTGATTTAAAAGTTACCACAATATGTTTTGTTTTTTTTACCTCATTGTATCCCGTTATCCCATGATAACCATTTTTGCCCAGATCATGAGCCTGTTTTGTGCCACCATTGATCTTGTTTTATCACCATTATAGCCAGTGAAAGTCACATCATGTTAATTATATACATATGTGTGTTTTGTTATATCCCCATAAGATCCATTCGAATAGTTTTTTCGTGCTTCAATCCCTAGTCATAGCAGGCAGCAAAGTGTCGACATGAAATCCGCAGAAATGATATTGTTGTTCCCATCCCACCATGCCATTGCAAGGTGATGCAATGCATACCCATTATGTTGCATTATGGCACCATTTTTGCTAGCTAAATCACTATGCTTCTTCCTCAAAAGCGTGGCTTCAATCCCCATTGTGTCATTTTTTGTTGGCTAATTTCATGTTTTTTTAGTTGGTCAAATCACCATTTTTGGTCGCTTGAATCTATATTTTCATAAGTTCAACCCACCAGGTTAAACTATAGTAAATCCCATTCAATTAGCATTTTTCTTGGTAAAATCCTAAGGTTTCCACGATTTTTCTTGGTCAAATCCCACTTAAATAGGTGATACCCCCAAAAATGGGATTATATATGTAATAATTAATGTATTATAAACCACGGATCCTTTCAGCGGGATGCACCCTTGGTTTCGCCAGGAGCTCATGGAGATGTTGAAGCTGCAGATCTCCCTGGGCGCTGTCTCGGCGGAGGAAGGGAAGATCGCCCAGCAGGCGGGCTTTCCTCATGGGGCCCAAGAGCTGGATGGTGAATGGAAAATCCGAGCTAGGAATGGATGAGAACCTGGGCTACGCCGATTACAAAGCTCCATCATCATCATGTAGAAATATGTATGGGAAATCCTGCCAGCTATCTAACTATTGTAGCCATAATAATGGGCATGGTCATCATTGGTATGGGAGTTCTGTAGTAGGATTAACATTGGGGCAATAATGGCTTATAATGACTTAATGACTAGTACATATATTAGAGTGTTATATGTACAGCAATCATCCTGAAGTAGACAGGTTTCTACCCCAGGATGATTTTCTATATATATATATATATATTATAGGCATTATTCTCATACGTGCTTTTATGTGATTGAGTTTGTGGTTGTTCTGAAAGAACCCAAACAAATTGGGAAAAAATCAATTCATCAAAATCCTTAGTAGGAATTTGCGAGCTTCTATCTTTTTTTGGTGGTTGCTATGTATGTAATGTAATGCAATGCAATGCAATGCAATGCAATGTAATGTAATGTGATGTAATGAATGTATGTATGTAATGTATGTAAGTAAGTAAGTAAGTAAGTAAGTATGTATGTATGTATGTATATAGGTAAGTAAGTAAGTAAGTAAGTAAGTATGTAAGCATGTAAGTATGTAGTGTATTTAATGTAATGTAGTGTAATGTAACTTAATGTAATGTAGTGTAATGTAATGTAATGCATGTATGTATGTATGTATGCATGTATGTATGTATGTAGTGTAATGTATGTAGTGTAATGTATGTAATGTATGTAATGTATGTAGTGTATGTAATGTATGTAATGTATGTAATATATGCAATGTATGCAATGTATGTAATGTATGTAATGTATGTATTTATGTATGTATGTATGTAATGTCATGTCATGTCATGTCATGTCATGTAATGTAATGTAATGTATGTAATGTAATGTAATGTAATGTATGGTATGTATGTATGTATGTATGGATGGATGTATGTATGTATATATGTATGTATGTATGTATGTATATATATATGTATGTATGTATGTATGTATGTATGTATGTAATGTATGTATGTATGTATGTATGTATGTGTGGTATGTGTTTATGGTATGGTATGGTATGGTATGGTATGGTATGGTATGGTATGGTACGGTATGTATGGTATGTATGTATTAATGTAATGTAATGTTATGTTATGTTATGTAATGTTATGTATGTATGTATGTATGTATGTATTAGTGTAGTGTAGTGTACTGTAGTGCAATGTAATGTAATGTAATGTAGTGTATGTATGTATGTATGTATGTATGTAAGCAACCTAATGTGATGTGATGTACTGTAATGTAATGTAACGTATGTATGTAATGTAGTGTGATTTGATGTAATGTGATGTGATGTAGTGTAAGTATGTACTGCATGTAATGCATGTATGTATTGTATGTAATGTATGTACTGTATGCAATGTATGTATGTAATGTCATGTAATGTAATGTAATGGTATGTATGTATTTATGTAATGAATGCATGCGTGCATGCATGTATGTATGTATGTATGTCTGTGTGTGAATGTATGTATGTATGTATGTATGCTTGTATGTATGTATGCATGTCTGTCTGTATGTATGTATGTATGGATGGTTGTATGTATGTATGTATGTTTGTTTGTTTGTTTGTTATGCTATGTATGTTTTGCACTTTTTGAATGTTATGTATGTTATGTATGTCATGTATGTATTTATGTAATGTATGTAATGTATGTTATGTATGTTATGTATGTAATGTGTGTGTATGTATGTATGTATGTAATGTATGTAATGTAATGTAATGTATTGTATTGTAATGTAATGTAATGGAATATAATGTAATGTAATGTAATGTAATGTAATGAATGCATGTATGTAATGTAAGTATGTTTGTATGTATGTAAATAGGTAAGTAAGTAAGTATGTAATGTATTTAATGTAATGTAATATGATGGAAAACAATGCAATGTAATGTAATGTAATGTATGTATGTATGTGTATAATATGCATGTATTTCTATTTATACATCGTATAATGTAATCATGGAGTAGATGGAATGCCAAAATTTAAAAAGCTAAAATTGCTTTTTGTTTTGAACAAATATTTTTTTACTCCAAAGTGACCAAGTATATATAAGTTTTGATTTTAGAGATTTTTATTGGGTATTATCACTACTGTTATTGTTCTCATTGTTGCATAGTCGTTTTATTGTGGTTTTTTTCATGTGCAACATCTATATGTTTGTTGCTTTTACATATCAAAAGCATGTCTATGTGTCTATGTATGTTATGTGCATGTAGATATGTACTAGGGGGTGCTGTTGAGGTTACATTTGGGTATAACCATGGTTATAAACCTAAAACCCCCATAAGGTCGTAAGGTGGTATATAACCCCTGTAGCGACAGCGACGGCTATATATCGACTTAGAACTGAAACTGCACTTCCAACTTGTTTTCTACTCATGGGTGATTCGAAACTGTTGGGGGATGGTATCAATATTCAGATGTCGTAGATCAATGTAGTTGAAAAGGGAGAGGTTTGATCAGTTCAGGTTAGAACACATAGTCTCCTCCAGCGGCTCAACTGGCAATCGAAACTCATCATTCACCCTGTATGTTAAGGTGTATGTCAAGAAATATATGTATATATCATACACATACCCCCATTCCCAGAAGAATTTTGACACACACACATGTATATATATACACCAGTTTACAGATGTCCTCAATCTAATTGTAAAAAAAAGACTGGTTCTCCCTGGTTCAACATGTATCATATACCCGAAAAACATCGTCCCTGTCTAAACTCCAATCTGAAGCAGGTTGCAAAATGCCTGTCCTGATGTGTGGTCCCGTTTGCTGTTGAGCCACGCCCTGATACGACAAAGAAATTGGGAAGGAAGGAACATTTTTTGAAACAAATCAAAGTGGGTGAGACAGCCCAAATCCCGCAGCACCATGCTGAAGAATGAGATGACTGGAGGTGGAGTTCCATGACATCTTCCGTGATAGCTGAGCCTGGCCAAGCCGTGTTGCCACGCCCCGTCCTTTGCGGCTTGGACCCCCGAAGGTGGAAACAGCATTCGAGGAAGAGAATCTTGAGCGAGCCGAGGAGCTGCCACAAGAATCCCAATCGTGGGTGATAATGGCTGATGCGCAGCGGATTGCACAGGTGGTGGAGGATCTGCTCTCAGCACGCATCAGCGTCCAGAGCTGACTCTTTGTCCACAGCTCATCAAGCAATTGGTCTGTGCGGAGTAGCTCGTGCTGATGAAACTTTACCTCTTTGAGCCTTGCCTTCTGGTTTTGGTAATGGCCTGGTTGTTGAGCATGTCATCAGCCATACAGGAGAACTATGGAATGATCTGGTGGACTATCTTGCGGATTTTTTTAATCTAATTGATTCTAGCTTATTTGGCCTTTTGTTTTATGTGCTATGACCCTCAAATCGGATGATGATCCTTGACGAGCATACTTCGGAGTTGGAACCACCAACCAGTTCTTGGCATCGCCATTCTATATGGAACTTGTATTCTAATTGGAAAATATTGGAAAACCATGATATTCGCATGACACACATGATATCCCCTATTCAGAATGGTCCACGGCAGGTGGCTGAAGGGGCGCTCAGCTTTCGAGACAAGTCAGTCGGGGTCCTCAGGTCTCTTCAGGTCCTCAAGTTTCCCGTTGGCGCCCCAGTAATAGATGGGTACGAAGCCCTGCAAAAAATATAGGAAGAGATACCAAAATACATAAATAATACATGGGCTGTAAAACATGTTTTGCCACAGGAAGAGGTACCAAAATTAGCTACTGTAAAAGTTTTAGTTTTTGCGCAATGAAAGGATTCGCCATTTACGGAGCCATTATTATAAACCCGGGGATTCAACCCGCACATGAGCGGACGGGAGAGAACCCAAGACTGGGGATGGGTGCTCTCGGTATCCTTGAACGTTTTCCTGGATCAAATTGTCAGAGATCACCCCAACAAAAAATGGATGGTAAACCAAGACATTTCTTAGACAAGTGTTTTGAATCATCAGATAATTACTTACTATTTCCTACCGTTTGGCAATGAAACATGACAATAGAAATCCCTCATTCTCTCATTTAGTTCAATCATTTTCCCATTTGCATGTCCATTTAATTCGGGGATTTCCCAGCCACGCTTGATGACACCACATGGTATTTCTCCATTATTATCCCATTAAGATTCCAATCGTAACCCATTAATATTCGAATCATATCCCGTCTATATATATTCCACCAATATTCCATTGATATACCACCAATATCCCATTGATATACCACCATTATTCCATTCATATTCCACCAATATTCCATTCATATTCCACCAATATTCCATTCATATTCCACCAAAATTCCATTCATATTCCACCAAAATTCCATTCATAAACCACCAAAATTCCATTCATATTCCACCAATATTCCATTGATATACCACCAATATTCCATTCATATTCCACCAAAATTCTATTCATATTCCACCAATATTCCATTCATAT
>Ga0126342_10000755_pt1 | contig 39296 bp, 13 predicted proteins | sample Cyp1metagenome_FD_92528 | JGI IMG/M metagenome (GOLD analysis project Ga0126342, IMG submission 92528) | Coral microbial communities from Lord Howe Island, Old Settlement Bay, Australia - Cyphastrea 1 metagenome | ecosystem: Host-associated > Invertebrates > Cnidaria > Coral ...
GCGCGTAGGCCTGCGTAGGCAACCTATCCCCACCCAAGCTTCCGCGTAGGCTGAAATTGTGCGCGCGTACGCGAAATGTAAGCCTCGCGTAGACACCTATAAAATGATAACACCCTACATCAGAAAAAAAAACACAACTCACATGTTCCCTATAGAAAACGATGTCCATTTCGGTGGCCCGATTTTCAGCTACACCCATCTGATTATCATCGTATATCCATTCTCATCATTGTCATTTATGTTGGATATGATCCTACCATTTTAATGATTTTAATTTAAATGCTTAATGAATGAACCATGACAATGCAAGATCCCTCATTTACAGATTTGTTTTCCATTAAAACCTCCATTTTCCGCTCGGGGGTTGTCCAGCCAAGGCAAGGCAATGATGAAACCGGAGGGTTTAAGGGGAATGTAACATGATGAACTAAATACTGACTATAAATTAATGTTTCCCTTATAAAAATAAAATGGAGGTTTCTTAAAATGGGGGATCCTCGAGTCACCATAGGTTTCAATACTAAGTTTTGGTCTAATGACTCGGATGATTTGGGGGTAATCAATTCTAATAAATCAATTTTGGACCGAATTCTATTATCATTTACATTATCATAAATTGAAAGTGCCATTGGAAACATCTATACTGTCTATACTTTACAACCACATAAATAACCATTGAAATGTGCCCTAAATAACCATAAATCACCATTGAAAGTTCCCATACAGGGCCTGCCCGCCCTGGACCTCCTGCTGTTGGACATGGCAGCGGATGGGACCGTAGGACGCCTACGGCCCGACTCGTCGGGGCCCAGGATGCCGGTTGTTGCGGGTGAACTTCGGTGGTTTTTCTCCATTTTTTGGCGGAAAAGGCAACGAAAATGCTGGATTTTTATGGGCAAAAGCGACAAAAAATGATACGGATTCCACCAGAAACGGAATTTTGAGGAAGAAAACCGGCAAAGTGACCGGTTTACACCGAATTTCATCATGATTTCGGCAACAATAATTTCTGATGATCAGCAGCAATATAACCAGCATTTGGTCGCGAGTGCGGATGTGTCCTTTCTCCGATTCTGGGTGAAACATTTTTGGAATACCCTCTGGTAAACTAACATAACTATGGAAAATCACCATTCTTAATGGGAAAACTCACTATAAATGGCCATTTTCAATAGCTATGTTACATTACCAGAGGGTAGCCCACTAGAGATTTGGAGGATGACACGCATGCTCACAGTTCACAGCTGAATATCGGAAGTGTGCGTGTCATCACCATGGATTCACCACCATGAAATGATGAAATGGTGATTTTTTGTCCAACAATCTTAGTTGTATCCACTTGGCCACATGGATATGTCATGATGGTGTAGCAGTTCCAAGGATTGATAGATTAATATTAGATATGAAATGATACTGAATGCATACTGAATGGACATGAATGGACACTCATTATATTTGGCTCGAAGCGTTGATGTGCAAAAGTAGTTTAAGTATGGTCCGGTTGGTGTATTGGTAACTCAAGTTTGAGCCACACCTAGGAAGCACACATGGTTGTTCAAACACCAAGACGGGTATTTTAGGAAATTGACCATGCTTGGATCCTTCCACCAGCAGCTTTTTGGGCCCGTAGGCTGGTTCCATTGGGTGTGGAAGTTGGAAGTCAGACATGGCCTGGGTAAACCGACTGGAGCTTCGCGGCTTCGCGGCTAGTCATGCACGCTGCCAGTCTGGGCATCGCCACCATGGGAACCTTTTTTTGTGAAAGGCAACAATGCAAACCACACTCTACATCCCCAGTTGGTGAAGCGAACATCACATGCGTCCAAGACCCTTCCATGATCCGCCGGATGCATGCCGCCATGCGGAGCTTGACCGGTGCGTGATGTGCCGAAAAGGAGGCCCTGGGCGATTCTTCCCTCGGGCACTGAGCTGGGATTCGGCAAACGTTGGGAGTTTGGCCATCAAAGACAGGTGATAAATCCCTAGAGAAATGTAATAAGATTATTTAACAACATAGCTAGTCGCTGGTTGATGGCTTCCTACTTAAGGAGCCCTGATCCGCAACGATTGGCGTTGAAAGGGTTGCGACCCCCATCCAACACCCAGTCTACAAATTCTGTCCTTATATGGAGATTATATTTTATTAGAAGCTGAGACAAGTAACTGGATTATAATTCAACAATTTAGACTAGATGGTTTTAGTTTATAAACCACCTTCCAGAACCTTACAGGTATCAAAGAAACAAAATCCTACTGGAAGATCTAAAATTAGCTAGTATAGCACTATAGAGTAGTAGTATACCACCATTAACCAATCCTATCTATAGAAACAATATTGAAACAATCAGCACCAAAATATGAAAGTTTCCTAGAACGGAGGTCCCCCCAAATCATCCAAGTCATTGGACCATATCAGTGCTGAACTGAGCTAGCTAGCAGACTCAGTTGACTGTGGCAACTGGTTCTTCATCCTTTGATACTTGGTAGTGAGTCGGTCCACCGCTCCAAGCTGGTAACTGGCGTCATCCAACACTCCAAGCAGCACATGCGTCTTCACCTTGGCAGCTCCACGGGATCAACCAATCCACCCTGGGTGCATCCGGTTCTGGTGGGTGTTAACGATCAGAACCTCCTAGTTGAAAGCTTTTCCGAGGCGGCCTGGGAACTGCCAAAACGCGGGTGCGTGAAGCCACAAAAAGGCTTACACTATCTTGCTTGCCTGAACTATCATCGAAAAGAACTTGGAGATGGTTCAGGTGAACCCAGGAAATTTTGATCGATTCTTTGGGTGCCTCTTTGTGAAGCTGAAGACAGCTGGGGTTTGAGTGCTCTCCGTGTCTCAAACCTTGTGCAGGGAAGTGTGGCGTAGCGCCAGATTTGGAGTGGCCATTGAAGTGTCCCTCAGATGTCCATCATGGGTTGCACTCCGATTTTCTGTTTGCCAAAAATATGCCCAGTTCTGCTTTTGGCGTCCAAAGAGATTCAGAATAATTGAATATACTCAAAACGATGATAGAAGTGGAGTAACATGAACATACATGAGACAACATGATGACACCTAAGCCACGGCGGGGTCCAACTCGTTAGGCGTGCGCCGTGAGCCGGCCCCGGTGCCGCTGGCGCCACGGGCCTTGCGACCGCCGCGAAGATGGGCGAGAAATGGGATGCTCGGCGATCCCCAAATGGACCATGACATAATCGGTTGGTGGTTTGGAACACGTTTTATTTTTCCATATTAATGGGATTATTAATGGATTATTAATGGATATTAATGGATTATTAATGGATATTAATGGGATTATTAATGGATTGTTAATGGATTATTAATGGATTGTTAATGGATTATTAATGGATTGTTAATGGATTATTAATGGATTGTTAATGGATTATTCATGGGATTATTAATGGATTATTCATGGGATTATTAATGGATTATTAATGGATATTAATGGGATTATTAATGGATTATTAATGGATTATTAATGGGATTTTTAATGGGATTATTAATGGGATGATTAAAGGACTATTAATGGGATTATTAAAGGATTATTCATGGCATTATTAAAGGATTATTAATGGGATTATTAAAGGATTATTAATTGATTATTACTGGATTATTAATGGATTATTAATGAATTATTAATGGATTAGTAATGGATTATTAATGGATATGAATGGATTATTAATGGATTACTAATGGATTATTAATGGATTATTAATGGATATTAATGAATTATTAATGGATTATGAATGGATTATTAATGGATATTCATGGATATGAATGGATTATTAATGGATTACTAATGGATTATTAATTGATATTAAAGGATTACTAATGGATTACTCATGGATTATTAATGGATTATTAATGGATATTAATTGATTATTACTGGATTATTAATGGATTATAAACGGATTATTAATGGATATGACTGGATTATTAATGGATTATTAGTGGATTATTCATGGATTATTAATGGATATTAATGGATTATTAATGGGATACCCTCTGGTAAACAAACAAAAAGCTATTGAACATGGCCATAGAAATAGTGGATTTTACCATAAAAATGGTGGATCTTTCCATAGCTATGTAAACGTTTACCAGAGGGTATTTTTCCATATGTTGGGAAGAATCATCCCAACTGACGAAGTCATACTTTTGTGAGGTGTAGGTATACCACCAACCAGTGTGAATCTGGGTCCATGTTTGAAAAGTTGTAGCCGCTGCAAATGTAACATCGGATTTATGTGTTTTTTCTTCAAGGCTTACCTTGAAGAAAAACGAACTTGAACTAGTACGCTTTGGCTTTATTTGTTTCGTGTCGATCATTTTCTTTGTGTTATTAGTTGCACGTATCCATTCCTATTGGTGAACATCTTCTAGTATCCCTTTGAAATCCCCTTGAATCTGGTGCCTAGCTGGATGTACAATGTGCAGTCGGTTGCCTGGATGAAGTGCTGGTCTAAAGTACCTAGACCATCAATAAATGCCTATGCACTGCCATAAATGTACGTATGCATGTGTCCTTGAAACTTTGCTACTTTTACCCACTTGTTTGACGGGGGACAAGTTTAGTAATTACCTTCCAGTAAACTAATTCTGGGAAAACCACCGTTGGTAGATGATTTCCAAGGAAAATCGATGGATTCCCATAGCTATGTTCGTTTATGAGAGGGTTGGCATTCAGGAAAACCCAGAATTGTTGAGATCGTGCCAGGATTCTAGCGATTTTGATGCTGAACTGCATTCTGCAGCTGCGATGTTTATTGCCACCACGGTCAACCTTGGCGCAGCTGCTGATATGGCCGGTGCAAGCGATCTACACAGCTGAGTACACTTGGCGGAGGTTTTTTTTCTGGGAAACAAGCCTATCAATGGAGGATTCTTCACTGCCATATTTGACTTAGAGGGTGTATATGCAGAGATTTTTGCACATGTTTGGATCCATATTCTTTGGAAATGGCATGTGGATCTTGCATGAATAGGTAAACAGAAACTTTGGAACATGTCTGCCATCCGGCAACGAACAATGGCATTGGGCAATGGAAATCAACAAAACAACGCACCATTTGAAGCTGAATTTCCAAAAAATCTGTAGCAATGGTGTTTTCCCAGCGCTCTTGCGGGCAAGTTACAGTATATCCTAGTTCATATGTGGTAAATTCGGCAATTCGCCAGGTGATTTGTCAAGTTTTTGAACATAATTCCACTGGATCCCTCCATCTCCAGCCCACCTAGAGGTGCAGTGAACCCGTGAACCTACGCAGATATGTGACAGTAAAAAAGGCTGGTGCCCGATTTCCCATCACCCCAGTCCATCCTTCAGTGGGTTTAATTATCCATTACCACCCATTCCGTCAATATTCCATGACCTCTTGAGTTGAGGTGCTGACAAACCATCTGAAAAACCACCATGTGAATGTTCTTCAAGCAAGTTTTTGACCTTTCAACCACAATCGTGTCATAGTCACGAAAATCATGACGTAGCCCCATTTAAAACCACCAGAGTTGATCATGTTTGGATCAAGGTAAAGGCCCAGTTCGGAATGGCTAAGCAAGCAAAACTCTAATTTCTTGAATGGGTTATTTTATGCATACATCATCATATTAACCATATATATATATACTGTATATAAAAATCATGGTTTACTGGGAGGGCACCACCTTATATTTATAGATTATTATACATATATATATAATATATAATATCATCATATATACCATGGCAGGGAAGGCACCACTCGGCACCACCTTCTTGGGGGTGCATCCCACTCAATGGGTGATAGCCCCGGTAACAAGCATGGAATATCACCACTATCTGGGATAAATGGATTTTATCATTATAACATAGGTTATCTGGTGATATATGATATGGCTTATGGATTTTAAACCAAAGATCCTGGGACATCCAAGTAGTAAGTGAGTTATATTTCACTGTTGTAGGGATTCTATCCCCACCTATGCGTGAATTTACCATAGGTATACCCATTGATATACCCATTGATAATCCCATGACAGTTTATAACTCTAATTTCACTTGGTTTTATGATACCTTTACAATTTACTTATATATATACATCATTATCATATTATCATATCATACCATCATATTGTTTAAACATATTATACTTATATATATAATTATCGTTATCATATTATCATATCATACCAACATGTTTATATATATATATATTATAATTATATATATATATCATTATCATATTATCTTTGTGTTCTATTTTTCATATTATACTTATATATATATTATCATATTATCATATAGTATCATATCATATCATCATATTTAAACATTGTCATATTATACTTATATATTGTTATTTTCTAAAGTTGCAGCACCATTTCTTCCAGGTACACGGCCGTGCTCTTCGCCCCGCTGATCTGTTGCTTGACGCTGTGGACCTGGCACCAGCTACAGCTGCCGGAGCACCAGGGCCCTGCCGGGCAGCGCATTCATCGGCTCTTGAAGAGTAGCCTGTGGATCAGCGCCTTGGAAGCCTGGGATATCTGCCGGCTTTATATGGCTTTAATGGTTGATGTAAATGGCTAAAATTTGATAATAAATGTTTATAAAGCAAATCATGGTTTATATTAATAATATGGGATAATAAGGATACCTGTGGTTTAAATATATCAGGGTAAATGTCCCATTTTGGGGATTTTGAACATCACTTGATTTCAAGTATCTGTTGGAGATTAAATCCGAATATTTAGGTGATGTTCAATTAGGACATTTACCAACCCCTGTATCTGGTAAAATAGAATGCAGGGGTGGATGGATCCATAGATGAAATACATATATATATATAGTATTTCAGAATCAAAGATGGTCATACCTTTGTCACAGCTGCTTGTACAGACTGATAATGATGTGTTAATTTGTACTTCACATGTATTGTGTTTTGTTTTTATTTCATCGTTTTTTTGTTAACTAACGGAACTGACAGATGCCCAGCATTTTGATCCAAGACATAGGTAGTTGGATGGTTATATCCCGCAATGGTTTTTTTTTTACCCATAGCACATGTGAAAACAAGGACAAGACCAGTGGTAAACATTTAAAAGTTAGCGGCTAGTTAGCGACATCACACAGCCTATCATCCGATTATCATCCTTCTGGTAACGGAGCATCCACTAGTTGTAAGTCAACTCCTACTCAGTCTGGTTGGTTCCAGCCCCGGACGCCTGGATGCCTCTGGTAATTTAACGTATTTCCTATGGAAAATCCTTTATAAATGGAGGTTTTAATGGGAGAATCATCTATAAATGGGCCATGTTCCATAGCTATGTGCGTGGTACCCCAAAAGTCAAACATGGTTCTTGGAGTAGAGGCGTTTATTTACTTGCCCTGGGCTGAAATTATAGAGCTGAGTCAGCACTCACCATCAAAGGCCAAAGGATAATGGCTCCAACATTGGGGGTTTTCATTCCCAGTGTAGAACCCCTAAAGGTATTCAATGGTGATTTGTAGTATAACATATTAGCACTGGGAGCTTCTACCCAGCCCAAAACCCGGAAGATGATTTCATGACACTCATGACTTTGAAGCGATTTGGAGGTGCTGAACACTCAAACTGATCAAACGGTCAACCAGTGATGAACTAATGAACTACTAAATAAGGTCATAGAGGAAACCGATGCAAAACTTTGCCTGCCAAGGTTTGGTGGTGGTGGGCATCACTGCTATTCTTGATTCAGATCTTACGGTCCGAATCGTCTTCTGGTTGCAGCTGTCGTAGAAATTTTGGGGACCAGAGACCCTTGAGATTGGATGGCCATGTCAAGATCATTGGTGCGTCCAGTCTTGTGCATTGGGATCGACTAACTAATTAATATGATTTTGCTGGATGGTGTCCTATACCATCCAGCACCTTGCAATCAGAGATCTCCACTTCGAATCAAAAAACATTTTAATTGTCAACTGCTATAATGGTTAATGACCAATGGTTAATGATGGTTAATTGTGATATCCATATTGTGGTTAATGACCAAAATAATAGTTTCCATATAATAGATTATATTTGCTGCAGGAACTCTCGTTATTGAATTCCAATAGTGCGATTTACTGCATCCATAGGGAAAATCTTCTATGGGGTGTACTGAAAGTGAACAGACAGTACAGATTTTGATCCTGGGTTTGGGGTTTTCAAACGGGTCCAGTTTCCACTGCAAAACGCCATTTCTGCGTTTCATGGTGAAAATTCTCTCACTTGATCGCTGAGGACAGCAATTTCTCATTGAACATAGAGGATTTCCAGTTCCATGTTTCCATGGTTGGCTCATGAAAATAGAAGGTTTTTTTCTCAGGTTTCCCTTCAACCACGTGTTCCATGTTTTCCGTTCGTTTTTCTCTTCCAGCAACCCCCAAGTTAAGATAGAATGTGTTTTTTTATCGTAGCAAAAATCAACGATATGTTAGATCCTGTTCTATCTGTTTTTTTCCTCCATCTCTTGAACCAACACCGCCCAGGTAGCACTCGTAGTGTACCTGCCAGCTTCAACAATTTCGCTGGTCTTCTCCGGCAATCGCTTTCAAAGGACTCGACGAATGCTGAGCGCCCGAGCAGCCAGGGCCGGGAGATTGGTTGACTGGTTGGTGGTGACTGGAACATGAATGGATGATGTTTCCATATATTGGGAATTTCATCATCCCAACTGACTTTCATATTTTTCAGAGGGGCTTAAACCACCAACCAGATGATGTTAATTGGGGGTTTCTGAATACACTCTGATCATCGTCAAAATCGACAAATTCCATGGGCTATTGCCACAGATCCTAGCTCTCACTGCACTGAGGCACCTGGCGAGTGTTTTTGCCTTTGATCTGCGAGTACAAACTCATGTCTTGGTGGTTGCGCTTTGCATCTCTAGACACCTGGCACACCTTGTGCCCCCGCAGTTATGTTTGTTGGTTTATAGCTCAATTCACTATAGTTTAATTGCCAGTAATCCTAGTATATAATTGGAATTATATACACCATCTTAGCTAACTAAGAGGCACAGGCTGGAGTTTGTTGGCATTTGTAGACGTTTTTTTTTTTGCTTTCTGCCGAAGGGGCAAGTCTCAGTGATACAAGACTGGTGTTGCTGCAACTTCCCAAGATGTTTGGAACCTCTTTGATTGAACGTATATGATGTATATAATAAATTATAATAATATGTTGTTCCTTAAGCTTTCAGATATTTACCCTCTGGTAAACTAACATAGCTATTGAAAATTGCCATTTATAGTGAGTTTTCCCATTAATAGCATGGTGATTTTCCATAGTTACGTTAGTTTACCAGAGGGTACAAATGATTATAGACACGAAATGTATATCTCTCTGCGCCGCGATTTTTCTTCATCGACCAAAACTCTCAGGATCCCACAGATGGAGCCTACTTCGCTGGCTTGCACGAGAAGTATGCGCCCAAAGTCATGAATTTGCTGGTAAAGCAAGGCCTGTCTGGGTCAACTAAAGGATGTGTTATATGTGTTATGATATCTTTGACAAATACTTTAATCACTATGGCTAACCAAGAAGATATGGGTATTAAAAAATTAAAAAATGTGATAAACCACTTGAATTTTCGAGTGCAACCAGCAACCAAATGATTGTAGCACTGGTCTACCCATGAGTTTTAGGTGATTTCGGGGTACCGCCATTCTGAACCAACCCTATTTTAGGTTGTTTTTTATCGCTTGCCAGGAGGCATTTTCGTGAAGATTGGGCAGATGCTGTCCTTGCCACTTGGTGCACAGTTCAACAGCATTTTACACGCACCAGGATGCTTGGAAATCTACCATAAATCACCATAAATCACCACAAATCGCTATGAGTCACTTTGAAACTACTCTACCATAAATCATGATAAATCGACCATAAATGTACCATGTTGCTAAATTCAACGTGCCCAGGCTCCCCAAGGGTGTCCTGCCAGAGCCCTATCTCCGGGAGTTCCAGACGCTGCAGACGCGGGTCCCGCCACGACCTGGGTCTGTCACTTGGAATTGGTGACTTTTTATGATGATTGAGTGATTTTATGGTGTTGTTTCATGGTGATTTAGCGATTTATGGTGTTGTTTAATGGTGATTCATAGGGATTTAATGTGACTTAATGGGATTTTGGATGGATTTAATAGTGATGCATGGGGATTTCAATTGGATTTAATAGGGATTGCATAGGGATTCATTGATGATGAGATGATCCATGATGATCCCTATGAAATTGGGTGATATGCAGCTAGATTATGCTAGATATATCATTGATATATCGGTATCCCAAGATAATAGATAGGAACATATTATATAGGACAGTTGCAAACCTGAAATTACGAAAAATGAGCCGTTTTTGTTCGAAGTCCTTCAATCCTTTATCAACTATTATATATGTGTACAGGATACGCATATTGTAATATAATGTTTGTGGGTCAAGATGATGTCAAACCCTTCCCCAGCGCATGATGTCACGAACTCAAATGATGGATCCAAGATCAATAGCTCCAATACTAAAGCAGCGCTTCAAGGTGTGTACTTGCGTGGGGATGGTTGCGAAATCCTGCACCAGTTGATAGATGGTAAACATCCCATTTTAGGATGGCGTTCAACCATCCTTTCGGTGGTTGATCGGATTTCGATGGCCCATCTACAGCTGTACCACAGTTGTACCACATGGACAGTGGCAAGTGTGGAACGACATGTGGGATGATCAGGCGATCCCCGAACCAACTCCCATGTCTCTCCAATTTGGATTCCTTACTCTCTTGGATCCTCATGGCCTCATGGTCGCCGACGCGTCACATTCTTGTTGTTGCTTGAATCCCGCTGAATCCAGTTGAATCCTCGAAATTTCTGCACCCAAAAGGCTCCAAATCCACTGGGCTCAGGAAGTGCGGCAGTTGATCTCGGAGGCTTTAGGCGAGCCTTTGGAGTCCGCCTTCTCCGATTTCGATGACGTGCCCCGGAACACGAAGACCGACCGTTGCCGGTTGCCGGTTGCCGGTTGCCGTTGCCGTGCTGTCCCAGAATGACTTCACTTCAGATTTTCGCCAACAGCTATGGCCTTTTTCATGGTGGAGGATGAACATGATTAGGTCATATTGGGTCATATCATCTCCACGTAATCGAAATCAAATGGAAGTGTTTAACAAGGAATTTGCTAGCAAACCAGATTCAGGAAGATCATCATCCTAAAAGTGGCTGGAATGTTTCCTGCCTTAAGTGTTATTGCATTGTTTAGCGATTGACAGTTAATTCGCCATTACAATTCCTCGTATACAGGGTGGTTTATGAATACGGCTTGGAGCCGAAAATAGGGTACCGAATCCAGTGGTTTATCATGTGTGGGGTTATTAATCCCTTCCCCCTATTACTAAACCCCCAAATAATAAAAACTAGGGTCCGTCTCCAATTTTGGAAAATTTGAGGTTGGCCAATTTGATTTTTATCTGATCCCCTTTTTTAGAAAACAATTCAAAAATGAAGCTGCCATTTGTGGGTTTCACCCCCTAATAATAAAAACTATAGTCAACCCCGGGGTGTTTTTTTGGGTCATTTAGGGGCCGTCTTTTAAGGTCGAAAAAAACGTATTTTATATTATATAAGGATATACAAGGTTTTTAATTTAATATTGGGGGAAAGCTTCGAAATCCAAGTTTTGGCAATATGTTAATTAGATTTTAAAAGGACATCTAATTGATTTTGAAATACGAAAAAATAGCTTTTATATGAGGATTTTAGATTTGGTATTCGGGGGAAACTTCGAAATCCAATTTTTGGCAAGATTTTAAAAGGAAATGAATCTAATCGATTTTGAAATAGGAAAAAATAGTTTTTTTTTGAGGCTTTTTAATTTAGTATTAGGGGAAGCCTCGCACCCTAATAATGAATACCTCCTAATAATAAAGACTACCTGGAGGTGTTGATTATTTGGGGGAGGGTTGGTATTAGGGGAAGGGAGTACACCATAACACAGCTGTGCTGCTAGGCTTTGAGAGTGGACGTGTAACATGGTGTCATTCAGAAATGACGAGAAGGAACGGCTAATCCAGGTAGGAGGTGGTTAAGTGCGGCAGACATTCTATGAACACCCTGGAAACTTGTAGCATGGTCCAAGGTTCCAACATGTTCCATGGCCGTGGTGGGGGGAAACCACGAAAACCACGGCCATTTTTGTTCCATGTTTGATCATTTTTGATACCATCCAGTATGATGGGCTGGAGAATCCCAGAATAGGGAGGCGTTTTGCTTTGTGGTTGGGCCAAAACAGGCAGGCCGCTTTTGTGTTGCGTTCGGTGTTGGCTGTTGGCTTTTTGAAAACTGCTAATCTGGTTGGTGGTTTGGAACTTGAATTTTATGACTTTCCATCATATTGGGAACGCCATCATCCCAACTGACGAAGTCCATAATTTTTCAGAGGGGTAGGTATACCACCAGTAATGGTGAGGACAAGGTTGGAGCATGGATTGGCAAAACTGATCGAGGTGATTTTCACATGAAACTGTCGATGGACTTGGATGGAGGAGGATCAGGAGGATGCCATTTCCTTTCGACGCTGTTGTCCCAGATCAAGATGTGGCCGTGGAATGTGGCATTTGGACAGATCGGTGAAAACGAGAAAAATGATGCATCAGTATTTTCACTGATATAGCTATGTGTGTCAATCCCTGTCACCCTACCCTAAAAATCCCTAAAATAGATTAAAATAGTTGGTTAATGGATGTAAACATTCCCCCAGTCATATGGTAAATCCATATAGGTTTTGACCCATCCCCATATAAGTTCCATCCCTACTTGATGGATCATCCCACCTGACTTATCCCACTTCAACCACCAAATCTCCATGGTGAATATCCATCTATCATGATTAATATCCATTGACAATGATCTTATGTTTATCCCATGCCATGGTGATGAATATCCTTTAATAATGGTGAAATTCCATTAATCATGGTATCCATTGATCATGTCCATTGTGATTATTATCTATTTTCTGATATGTTCCATCCCTATCTGGTTGGTTTCAAACATGAATTTTATTTTCCACCATATATGGGATGTCATCCTTCCCATCGACGAACTCCATCATTTTTCAAGATGGTAGGTCAACCAAGTCAACTCAACCACCAACCAGTAACTTTCTAACACATATACAACCCATATAGCCTCATATAGCCATTGTATCTATAACCAATAAAGGTAGCATCCCTATGTTCCTTGGGTCCTTTCTCTTCGCTTGGCTCAGGTCCCCATCGGCTCTGCCAGCATCGGACAAGTGCACAAGGCCACCTTGCGGCTTCGCGGCCTAGAGGTGGTGATCAAGGTGCGCGCGTACCGCGCTTGCGCTTTGTACAGGTTGACCATCCAAAAACCATGGGAAAACTATGGGAAAAATGGAGAAATATTAGGAGAAACTATGGGAAACTATGGGAAACTATGGGAAACTATGGGAAATCAAAAACGCATGGAATTTACCAAGGAAAATGGTGAGACATGATGATTTTACCAGCAAAACTTGGAATTGAACTAAGAAGATTGGGGGATAGATGAGATATGCTGGCTGAGCTGGTTTGTCAGGGTCTGTTGACGGTTGGACATCTAGTGGATAGATCGAACTAGTTCATGAATTTTCAAAACAACAGAACTGGGTGGCACCACCTTGTAGATTCACATGTTTCTGGTATAGTGATGGATATCAAGGTGTATGTCTACCAATATATGTGGGATGAGTGATATATAGCGGAGATGGGGGATATACCAATGGATGTAGCCTTAGCCATCAACCGTTATCTGGAGTGATATGTGGCTGGATCAAATTGCCTACGGCATACCATATTTTTTGGGAATGAACCAGCTGCAGCAGCTATTTCAGGATTATTTATTAAGCACAATTCAGGGTTTATTATCTTGGCTTGCAGACGTATATGTATTATAAATACAGTAATATGTTATATAATTACATATATATATATATTCTACATTCATTCTACCGTGTACATTGGATTCATTTTTGTTTATAATCCATACCCACATAGGATTGTTGCCAACATGTTTATGAGAATTCTGTGCTGGTCTTAGCACCATAGATACGGCCCATGACAATCCTGGAGGATTCTCCCAGTTGGTACAAGTCAATAACCATGCTTGAGAAATTCCCTCAGTTTTTTCCGGTACCCTCTGGTAAACTAACATAGCTATTGAAAATGGCCATTGAAATAGTGGATTACCCATTAAAAACGGTGATTTTCCATAGTTATGTAAACGTTTACCAGAGGGTAGCTGGGTCCAGCAGTTTCACTCAGTGGTCTCATCCTCCAGCTGATGTCGAATTCTGGTCCAACAGGTGCAATACCCTGAAGTCTCCCGGAGCATTGCAGCGGATTTTGCCAACGCCGAACGTGTCTTGGTCGGCGAGCTACCGAGGCAAGGGAGTTCAAGCAATGGTTTTGTCTAAAAATGGGCTACGGTATACCCCGAAATAGACATCTTAATAAGATAAGAAGGAGAATCGTATTTAGTCAGTTTGAAACCACCACGACATTTTGAGGTATGTTGCCTGTTTTCAGACAAAACCATGCCCAAAAAATCGTGGTTGGAGACCCCATTCTGCCCGGTCAGATCCTCACCTTTGCATGGCCTTGATGCTGAAGCGAGACAAGCGGATAACGCATCCGAGTATTTCAAGTACAAGGTGGATTTTTGCTACAAAAAATATATATATATATATATATTATGTTACTGTATATATATATATATACACCATATGAGTTTACTTAAATATACTTAAATCAACTCGGCACACCCTGAAGACAAAGATAAGAAATTGAGTGAATCTATTCCCCAAGGTTCCTCCCTTTTCGTAAGGGGGGGGGCCTGGCCCTGGAATCTGTTCTAGGTATCGTTTGGCTGTTGGACAAGTCAAAAGTGGACGATGCTCGGGAAGCGCAGCTCTGACGATGTTGGAGGAATGATGGGAATTACCTGGCAATATATGGAAAATATTTGGACAAAAAAAAAGGTTTCCATAAATGATGGATCCCCAGACCCCAGTAGCTGGATGATTTATAATGGAGCATCATATGTAAATTGATGATTTAGGGGTCCTCGTATTTTCGGAAACCTGCGTGTGGAAAATGTTTTTGGATGTTTGAACATATCCTCCAGTAATCAAACGCCACAAAGCTCCATTGATAGTGGATGTCCAATTGCAATTTTCGATTACCAGCGGGTACATCAGAGGGTACATCAGTCAAAACAGGGAGGTCACCTCCATTTGTCCGACATTGATGATTTACCTTGTGGATAATAGTGGATCATTGTCATGAATCCCCAACCTTGGATAGCTATTTTGATCCTTTAGTCTTTTCTTATACCCTCTGGCTATTTAACATAGCCATGGGAAATGGCCCATTTATAGATGGTTCACCTATTAAAAATTGTGATTTTCCATGGCTATGTTAAATAACCAGATGGTAAATGGAAAATAGACATAAACAGCAAAATATTACTTTTTTTTGTGGACTACCAAAGATTGACCATGAAATTATTAATGAACAATTTTCATGGATACTTGGAATATGGATTTCACCTCTATATATAATCAGACCTTCACAAAGTGGCCAGGGAAGTCGACCTGTCTCCAGCACGTTTACCAGCCAAGCTGTGGCCCAAAAAGGATGGGTACACTCCTGTAAACGAGCATAGATGTGGAAAACCCACCAGTTGTAGATCATTTTCCGAAAGGCTTTGAAAACCATGGGTTTTCCACATCGATGTAGTCATTTTCGGGTAGTATATCAAGGGGAAACGATCAATTTTGCGGCCAAAGAAATCCGCTTTTGAATTGATCACAATGACAATCACATGACACACTTCCTGGATTCTCAGAGGGCAATAGGAAAATTGTTTTTTCAATACAGAAGCAATCAAAACTCTAACGGTTCTAACGATCTTGTTGAACATGTTGAAACCTGCATTCACAGCTGCAACGTGGCTCTTGCATTGCCGCAGACTGACATGTCAATATTCGAGTCCCTCCATTAAATATATACAGATATATACAGAAATATACTCACAGCATTCTGTCCCGAATCTCAATAGTTTTTATGAAATCACCAGTTGGTGTCAAATATGTGTGTTCAAAGCTAGGACGATCCCGACTCACTTCGACCAAGGCGAAAGCATCACTTGGAAGAGCTGGACTTCCAGCAGGAAGCCTCGAACCTGCTGCGTGTTCGCCAGGGCCTTTCTCAGAAGTTCCCGGAGGTTCCTGGGTGAAAAAATGATCCATGGCTACCTGGGAAAATGATTGAAATTGCCATTGATGATTCACAGGAATGCATATATGTTGTACATAAACATATAATGCCAACACCGGATTAATAACCCCCCCCAGAAGGTCAGAACTCTACCTTGTAGGTCATTTTCTTAAACACCCCTCAATAATAAGCAACTCTGAACCATAAAACTTTGGATATGGCTTACGTCAATTAGATCTCAATAGAATTCCATTGGATTTGTTAAAATTTCATGGATCAGAAAGGTGGTTGATTAATCAGGGGCAAACCCTGGTTATTAGTAATGGGGGACATGGGCTCATGGGGGGTACCCCTTTGGGAGCTATCCAAACTGATGATTTTTATAAAGATTTTAATTAGAAATCGATCATTTGGGGAATAGTTGTTTTTTGATTTTTTCAATGATCAACTTAAACCTGAAGTATAACAATGATGACTAAAAAAAAGGTAAAAAACAATTGGAAATAAATAGAATTGGAAATAAAAAATGTTGGATAAAAAAAATGATTTCAGCACTGGTGGTTGATTAATCGGGGGTAGGCCCACCGGTTTATTAATCTGGGGGGACCACCTGTTTTTAAATTATATTTTCTTTTTGGGCAATGGTGGTTGATTAATCGGGAGGGGGTTATTAATCCTCACTTGACATTACATAAACTATAGTAACTACATACTTCGCAAGAGGTTGGTGCAATGATTTCTGAATTCTTGTTTCCTCTATAAAAAGGGCTATGCCTGGCTATGCCTGGCTATGCCTTTACGGCCGCTATAAGATGTTCACGTCTCCAAGCCATTTGTCGACGGCATTCCGTTGTGCATAGCTTGCATATCCCATAGGTTAGTCCATGGGAGATGGATGAGGACGCTGTTGGATGGAGTATCATCATGTCATATTTCAACCCACCCATAATTTATATGTTTTGATATGTACACATGTGATTTGACGTCTACAAATGTGTACAAATGTCAGGTGGTTTCCCCTCATTTCTAGGCTCATGACGAAAGGTCAAAGTGCCTGAGCCGATTCTGGAGTTCTGCCGACCCACGGTGCTGGTGATGACGTCTCGCGGCATAGCGTTTTAAGTGGCGAAGAGTTCGACATCATCAAAGCTTTACATGCTGGAAACATGTTTGAAAAGCGAACTGGAAAATCACCATTTTTTAATAGGTAAATCAACTATAAATGGTCATTTTCAATAGCATGTCCCAGTTGGACATCACATGTTTGAAACGTTTGTATCTTTGTCAGGGTTATTATATACTGATTATACTGGTTGGTGGTTTCAAACATTTGGATTATTTTCCCCAATAGTTGGGATGATGATCCAATCTGACTAATATGGAAACATGTCTGTATCTTTGTCAGGGTTACCCTCTGGTAAACATACAAAAAGCGAACTGGAAAATCACCATGTTTCATGGGAAAATCAACTATTTCTATGGGCCATGTTCAATAGCTATGTAACAAATTACCAGAGGGTACTACAGTATATATAATTCATGATCTTCCCAAACTGTGGCAACCTCATTCGCCAACCTTACCATGTTTTGATCGGTTACCACCAGGCTTTGTTGCGGAGATTTCCCGTGATGGAAAAGTCATGAACCAATGCCACGGTAAGAATTCCATTGAAATTATATAGGTTTGTCAATCTACCTGGTACCATGTGGTAAAATGTTACATAACTATGGAAAAATACACAATTTTTAATAGGTAAATCAAGTATTTCTATGGTCATTTTCAATAGCTATGTTAGTTTACCAGAGGCTACATGGGCTGTCAAGAAGCTGGCTCCCAAGATGTTTTGGTCATCAGGAAGGATTAAGCACCCATGAACTTGGGGATTCACGCCCATATTTAGCTGGTGAATTCAAGAGCTACATCAAGAGCCAAGATCTATGGCAACCCCCAACTAGATAGAAAAGTTGCAAGTTGCAAACCTGGAAATCACAGTATTTCAAATATAATATACCCAGCATCCCGGAAACATGCTTGTCTTGATTGTGCATCCCACTTACTAAGTTAGGCAACAACCATGTTGTTGTTTTACAGTATTATAGTAGCTATTTAAAACCCAGTTATAGAAACCCAGTCAAATATGCCGCAACATGCAGTAGATATGATATATGGAACCTTTGCATCTGGGAGTTCCTGTACTAGAAATCATTGGTTTTCGGTCCAGGCCATGTGATCACTTGGAAAGCCCTGAGGCGTTTAGAGGGCCATTCCTTGCTAGACGCTATCATGGACATGGCGGAGGCGAATTGGTCTTGGTGATCGGGAAGATCAGGGTGTACGGCTTTGGTACCTGAAAATGATAGGAAAACCCATTCCACAGATTAATCATCATGGTTCCTTTACACTGGCAAGAACTTGAAGGTTAATGCCCCAGTTTCAGGCAATCTGGGTGGCTCCCAAAGCTTGGTAAATCTGGGTGAACTGCAGGTCAACGGCTACAAAAATCGATGAAGGTGGTGCCCAGCTAAAAGTTTACATGTTTTTTTCTCTTGCCATGACATTGGGCTCCCAAGAAAGTGGTATTTAAAGATTGGCTATGACGGTTTAGGATTGGTGTTTGGTGTGTGGCTTTCAACCTACCAACATGCTTGTTTACCCAGTTGCATAGCAAACGACAATTTTATTCCCATAACTAAGGTTATATATCATTATAATCCCAATTTATACCTGGTAAGGGCCATAGCTGTATATATCTAGAATACAAGTAACTGCGTGCATCCCATAGGTTATTTGTTGATCCTAACCGGAACCAGCACCTGAGATCTACGAGTGGATCGTCAGGCCATAGCGACAATGAAGGGAAAGACCGTGGAGGATTTAATCGCAGAGTTCGCGCGCAGTAATAAGGATAAGGACCTTGCATGGACCACGGGAAACCACGGGAAACCACGGGAACCCACGGGGAATGGGCCTTGGAAGTTCCTGGAGTGATTTGGTTATGATGTATTTGTTTAACGATTTTCTAGATCGTCAATCTCTTGAATCAGGCAAGTCTAAGCTATAATTTTCGAGGTTTGTTTTGATTGTTTGTTTCCACACACACACAGAACATGAAACAAGATTGAATCGCCAGAATCGGATCTAGCCACTGCCTCAAGAGTCTGCAATATAATTTCATATAATATAAATATAAATAGAATATAATATAATATAATATAATATATAATATAATATATAATATAATATAAATATAAATATAAATATACTATAATATAATATAAATATAAATATGATATAATATAAATATAATATAATATTAATATAATATAATATAATATAATAAAATATAATATATATATATTATAAATAAATATATATATATTATAATATATATATTATAATATATATATATTTATTTATAATATATATATATTATATTTTATTATATTATATTATATTATATTAATATTATATTATATTTATATTATATCATATTTATATTTATATTATATTATAGTATATTTATATTTATATTTATATTATATTATATATTATATTATATATTATATTATATTATATTATATTCTATTTATATTTATATTATATGAAATTATATTGCAGACTCTTGAGGCAGTGGCTAGATCCGATTCTGGCGATTCAATCTTGTTTCATGTTCTGTGTGTGTGTGGAAACAAACAATCAAAACAAACCTCGAAAATTATAGCTTAGACTTGCCTGATTCAAGAGATTGACGATCTAGAAAATCGTTAAACAAATACATCATAACCAAATCACTCCAGGAACTTCCAAGGCCCATTCCCCGTGGGTTCCCGTGGTTTCCCGTGGTTTCCCGTGGTCCATGCAAGGTCCTTATCCTTATTACTGCGCGCGAACTCTGCGATTAAATCCTCCACGGTCTTTCCCTTCATTGTCGCTATGGCCTGACGATCCACTCGTAGATCTCAGGTGCTGGTTCCGGTTAGGATCAACAAATAACCTATGGGATGCACGCAGTTACTTGTATTCTAGATATATACAGCTATGGCCCTTACCAGGTATAAATTGGGATTATAATGATATATAACCTTAGTTATGGGAATAAAATTGTCGTTTGCTATGCAACTGGGTAAACAAGCATGTTGGTAGGTTGAAAGCCACACACCAAACACCAATCCTAAACCGTCATAGCCAATCTTTAAATACCACTTTCTTGGGAGCCCAATGTCATGGCAAGAGAAAAAAACATGTAAACTTTTAGCTGGGCACCACCTTCATCGATTTTTGTAGCCGTTGACCTGCAGTTCACCCAGATTTACCAAGCTTTGGGAGCCACCCAGATTGCCTGAAACTGGGGCATTAACCTTCAAGTTCTTGCCAGTGTAAAGGAACCATGATGATTAATCTGTGGAATGGGTTTTCCTATCATTTTCAGGTACCAAAGCCGTACACCCTGATCTTCCCGATCACCAAGACCAATTCGCCTCCGCCATGTCCATGATAGCGTCTAGCAAGGAATGGCCCTCTAAACGCCTCAGGGCTTTCCAAGTGATCACATGGCCTGGACCGAAAACCAATGATTTCTAGTACAGGAACTCCCAGATGCAAAGGTTCCATATATCATATCTACTGCATGTTGCGGCATATTTGACTGGGTTTCTATAACTGGGTTTTAAATAGCTACTATAATACTGTAAAACAACAACATGGTTGTTGCCTAACTTAGTAAGTGGGATGCACAATCAAGACAAGCATGTTTCCGGGATGCTGGGTATATTATATTTGAAATACTGTGATTTCCAGGTTTGCAACTTGCAACTTTTCTATCTAGTTGGGGGTTGCCATAGATCTTGGCTCTTGATGTAGCTCTTGAATTCACCAGCTAAATATGGGCGTGAATCCCCAAGTTCATGGGTGCTTAATCCTTCCTGATGACCAAAACATCTTGGGAGCCAGCTTCTTGACAGCCCATGTAGCCTCTGGTAAACTAACATAGCTATTGAAAATGACCATAGAAATACTTGATTTACCTATTAAAAATTGTGTATTTTTCCATAGTTATGTAACATTTTACCACATGGTACCAGGTAGATTGACAAACCTATATAATTTCAATGGAATTCTTACCGTGGCATTGGTTCATGACTTTTCCATCACGGGAAATCTCCGCAACAAAGCCTGGTGGTAACCGATCAAAACATGGTAAGGTTGGCGAATGAGGTTGCCACAGTTTGGGAAGATCATGAATTATATATACTGTAGTACCCTCTGGTAATTTGTTACATAGCTATTGAACATGGCCCATAGAAATAGTTGATTTTCCCATGAAACATGGTGATTTTCCAGTTCGCTTTTTGTATGTTTACCAGAGGGTAACCCTGACAAAGATACAGACATGTTTCCATATTAGTCAGATTGGATCATCATCCCAACTATTGGGGAAAATAATCCAAATGTTTGAAACCACCAACCAGTATAATCAGTATATAATAACCCTGACAAAGATACAAACGTTTCAAACATGTGATGTCCAACTGGGACATGCTATTGAAAATGACCATTTATAGTTGATTTACCTATTAAAAAATGGTGATTTTCCAGTTCGCTTTTCAAACATGTTTCCAGCATGTAAAGCTTTGATGATGTCGAACTCTTCGCCACTTAAAACGCTATGCCGCGAGACGTCATCACCAGCACCGTGGGTCGGCAGAACTCCAGAATCGGCTCAGGCACTTTGACCTTTCGTCATGAGCCTAGAAATGAGGGGAAACCACCTGACATTTGTACACATTTGTAGACGTCAAATCACATGTGTACATATCAAAACATATAAATTATGGGTGGGTTGAAATATGACATGATGATACTCCATCCAACAGCGTCCTCATCCATCTCCCATGGACTAACCTATGGGATATGCAAGCTATGCACAACGGAATGCCGTCGACAAATGGCTTGGAGACGTGAACATCTTATAGCGGCCGTAAAGGCATAGCCAGGCATAGCCAGGCATAGCCCTTTTTATAGAGGAAACAAGAATTCAGAAATCATTGCACCAACCTCTTGCGAAGTATGTAGTTACTATAGTTTATGTAATGTCAAGTGAGGATTAATAACCCCCTCCCGATTAATCAACCACCATTGCCCAAAAAGAAAATATAATTTAAAAACAGGTGGTCCCCCCAGATTAATAAACCGGTGGGCCTACCCCCGATTAATCAACCACCAGTGCTGAAATCATTTTTTTTATCCAACATTTTTTATTTCCAATTCTATTTATTTCCAATTGTTTTTTACCTTTTTTTTAGTCATCATTGTTATACTTCAGGTTTAAGTTGATCATTGAAAAAATCAAAAAACAACTATTCCCCAAATGATCGATTTCTAATTAAAATCTTTATAAAAATCATCAGTTTGGATAGCTCCCAAAGGGGTACCCCCCATGAGCCCATGTCCCCCATTACTAATAACCAGGGTTTGCCCCTGATTAATCAACCACCTTTCTGATCCATGAAATTTTAACAAATCCAATGGAATTCTATTGAGATCTAATTGACGTAAGCCATATCCAAAGTTTTATGGTTCAGAGTTGCTTATTATTGAGGGGTGTTTAAGAAAATGACCTACAAGGTAGAGTTCTGACCTTCTGGGGGGGGTTATTAATCCGGTGTTGGCATTATATGTTTATGTACAACATATATGCATTCCTGTGAATCATCAATGGCAATTTCAATCATTTTCCCAGGTAGCCATGGATCATTTTTTCACCCAGGAACCTCCGGGAACTTCTGAGAAAGGCCCTGGCGAACACGCAGCAGGTTCGAGGCTTCCTGCTGGAAGTCCAGCTCTTCCAAGTGATGCTTTCGCCTTGGTCGAAGTGAGTCGGGATCGTCCTAGCTTTGAACACACATATTTGACACCAACTGGTGATTTCATAAAAACTATTGAGATTCGGGACAGAATGCTGTGAGTATATTTCTGTATATATCTGTATATATTTAATGGAGGGACTCGAATATTGACATGTCAGTCTGCGGCAATGCAAGAGCCACGTTGCAGCTGTGAATGCAGGTTTCAACATGTTCAACAAGATCGTTAGAACCGTTAGAGTTTTGATTGCTTCTGTATTGAAAAAACAATTTTCCTATTGCCCTCTGAGAATCCAGGAAGTGTGTCATGTGATTGTCATTGTGATCAATTCAAAAGCGGATTTCTTTGGCCGCAAAATTGATCGTTTCCCCTTGATATACTACCCGAAAATGACTACATCGATGTGGAAAACCCATGGTTTTCAAAGCCTTTCGGAAAATGATCTACAACTGGTGGGTTTTCCACATCTATGCTCGTTTACAGGAGTGTACCCATCCTTTTTGGGCCACAGCTTGGCTGGTAAACGTGCTGGAGACAGGTCGACTTCCCTGGCCACTTTGTGAAGGTCTGATTATATATAGAGGTGAAATCCATATTCCAAGTATCCATGAAAATTGTTCATTAATAATTTCATGGTCAATCTTTGGTAGTCCACAAAAAAAAGTAATATTTTGCTGTTTATGTCTATTTTCCATTTACCATCTGGTTATTTAACATAGCCATGGAAAATCACAATTTTTAATAGGTGAACCATCTATAAATGGGCCATTTCCCATGGCTATGTTAAATAGCCAGAGGGTATAAGAAAAGACTAAAGGATCAAAATAGCTATCCAAGGTTGGGGATTCATGACAATGATCCACTATTATCCACAAGGTAAATCATCAATGTCGGACAAATGGAGGTGACCTCCCTGTTTTGACTGATGTACCCTCTGATGTACCCGCTGGTAATCGAAAATTGCAATTGGACATCCACTATCAATGGAGCTTTGTGGCGTTTGATTACTGGAGGATATGTTCAAACATCCAAAAACATTTTCCACACGCAGGTTTCCGAAAATACGAGGACCCCTAAATCATCAATTTACATATGATGCTCCATTATAAATCATCCAGCTACTGGGGTCTGGGGATCCATCATTTATGGAAACCTTTTTTTTTGTCCAAATATTTTCCATATATTGCCAGGTAATTCCCATCATTCCTCCAACATCGTCAGAGCTGCGCTTCCCGAGCATCGTCCACTTTTGACTTGTCCAACAGCCAAACGATACCTAGAACAGATTCCAGGGCCAGGCCCCCCCCCTTACGAAAAGGGAGGAACCTTGGGGAATAGATTCACTCAATTTCTTATCTTTGTCTTCAGGGTGTGCCGAGTTGATTTAAGTATATTTAAGTAAACTCATATGGTGTATATATATATATATACAGTAACATAATATATATATATATATATATTTTTTGTAGCAAAAATCCACCTTGTACTTGAAATACTCGGATGCGTTATCCGCTTGTCTCGCTTCAGCATCAAGGCCATGCAAAGGTGAGGATCTGACCGGGCAGAATGGGGTCTCCAACCACGATTTTTTGGGCATGGTTTTGTCTGAAAACAGGCAACATACCTCAAAATGTCGTGGTGGTTTCAAACTGACTAAATACGATTCTCCTTCTTATCTTATTAAGATGTCTATTTCGGGGTATACCGTAGCCCATTTTTAGACAAAACCATTGCTTGAACTCCCTTGCCTCGGTAGCTCGCCGACCAAGACACGTTCGGCGTTGGCAAAATCCGCTGCAATGCTCCGGGAGACTTCAGGGTATTGCACCTGTTGGACCAGAATTCGACATCAGCTGGAGGATGAGACCACTGAGTGAAACTGCTGGACCCAGCTACCCTCTGGTAAACGTTTACATAACTATGGAAAATCACCGTTTTTAATGGGTAATCCACTATTTCAATGGCCATTTTCAATAGCTATGTTAGTTTACCAGAGGGTACCGGAAAAAACTGAGGGAATTTCTCAAGCATGGTTATTGACTTGTACCAACTGGGAGAATCCTCCAGGATTGTCATGGGCCGTATCTATGGTGCTAAGACCAGCACAGAATTCTCATAAACATGTTGGCAACAATCCTATGTGGGTATGGATTATAAACAAAAATGAATCCAATGTACACGGTAGAATGAATGTAGAATATATATATATATGTAATTATATAACATATTACTGTATTTATAATACATATACGTCTGCAAGCCAAGATAATAAACCCTGAATTGTGCTTAATAAATAATCCTGAAATAGCTGCTGCAGCTGGTTCATTCCCAAAAAATATGGTATGCCGTAGGCAATTTGATCCAGCCACATATCACTCCAGATAACGGTTGATGGCTAAGGCTACATCCATTGGTATATCCCCCATCTCCGCTATATATCACTCATCCCACATATATTGGTAGACATACACCTTGATATCCATCACTATACCAGAAACATGTGAATCTACAAGGTGGTGCCACCCAGTTCTGTTGTTTTGAAAATTCATGAACTAGTTCGATCTATCCACTAGATGTCCAACCGTCAACAGACCCTGACAAACCAGCTCAGCCAGCATATCTCATCTATCCCCCAATCTTCTTAGTTCAATTCCAAGTTTTGCTGGTAAAATCATCATGTCTCACCATTTTCCTTGGTAAATTCCATGCGTTTTTGATTTCCCATAGTTTCCCATAGTTTCCCATAGTTTCCCATAGTTTCTCCTAATATTTCTCCATTTTTCCCATAGTTTTCCCATGGTTTTTGGATGGTCAACCTGTACAAAGCGCAAGCGCGGTACGCGCGCACCTTGATCACCACCTCTAGGCCGCGAAGCCGCAAGGTGGCCTTGTGCACTTGTCCGATGCTGGCAGAGCCGATGGGGACCTGAGCCAAGCGAAGAGAAAGGACCCAAGGAACATAGGGATGCTACCTTTATTGGTTATAGATACAATGGCTATATGAGGCTATATGGGTTGTATATGTGTTAGAAAGTTACTGGTTGGTGGTTGAGTTGACTTGGTTGACCTACCATCTTGAAAAATGATGGAGTTCGTCGATGGGAAGGATGACATCCCATATATGGTGGAAAATAAAATTCATGTTTGAAACCAACCAGATAGGGATGGAACATATCAGAAAATAGATAATAATCACAATGGACATGATCAATGGATACCATGATTAATGGAATTTCACCATTATTAAAGGATATTCATCACCATGGCATGGGATAAACATAAGATCATTGTCAATGGATATTAATCATGATAGATGGATATTCACCATGGAGATTTGGTGGTTGAAGTGGGATAAGTCAGGTGGGATGATCCATCAAGTAGGGATGGAACTTATATGGGGATGGGTCAAAACCTATATGGATTTACCATATGACTGGGGGAATGTTTACATCCATTAACCAACTATTTTAATCTATTTTAGGGATTTTTAGGGTAGGGTGACAGGGATTGACACACATAGCTATATCAGTGAAAATACTGATGCATCATTTTTCTCGTTTTCACCGATCTGTCCAAATGCCACATTCCACGGCCACATCTTGATCTGGGACAACAGCGTCGAAAGGAAATGGCATCCTCCTGATCCTCCTCCATCCAAGTCCATCGACAGTTTCATGTGAAAATCACCTCGATCAGTTTTGCCAATCCATGCTCCAACCTTGTCCTCACCATTACTGGTGGTATACCTACCCCTCTGAAAAATTATGGACTTCGTCAGTTGGGATGATGGCGTTCCCAATATGATGGAAAGTCATAAAATTCAAGTTCCAAACCACCAACCAGATTAGCAGTTTTCAAAAAGCCAACAGCCAACACCGAACGCAACACAAAAGCGGCCTGCCTGTTTTGGCCCAACCACAAAGCAAAACGCCTCCCTATTCTGGGATTCTCCAGCCCATCATACTGGATGGTATCAAAAATGATCAAACATGGAACAAAAATGGCCGTGGTTTTCGTGGTTTCCCCCCACCACGGCCATGGAACATGTTGGAACCTTGGACCATGCTACAAGTTTCCAGGGTGTTCATAGAATGTCTGCCGCACTTAACCACCTCCTACCTGGATTAGCCGTTCCTTCTCGTCATTTCTGAATGACACCATGTTACACGTCCACTCTCAAAGCCTAGCAGCACAGCTGTGTTATGGTGTACTCCCTTCCCCTAATACCAACCCTCCCCCAAATAATCAACACCTCCAGGTAGTCTTTATTATTAGGAGGTATTCATTATTAGGGTGCGAGGCTTCCCCTAATACTAAATTAAAAAGCCTCAAAAAAAAACTATTTTTTCCTATTTCAAAATCGATTAGATTCATTTCCTTTTAAAATCTTGCCAAAAATTGGATTTCGAAGTTTCCCCCGAATACCAAATCTAAAATCCTCATATAAAAGCTATTTTTTCGTATTTCAAAATCAATTAGATGTCCTTTTAAAATCTAATTAACATATTGCCAAAACTTGGATTTCGAAGCTTTCCCCCAATATTAAATTAAAAACCTTGTATATCCTTATATAATATAAAATACGTTTTTTTCGACCTTAAAAGACGGCCCCTAAATGACCCAAAAAAACACCCCGGGGTTGACTATAGTTTTTATTATTAGGGGGTGAAACCCACAAATGGCAGCTTCATTTTTGAATTGTTTTCTAAAAAAGGGGATCAGATAAAAATCAAATTGGCCAACCTCAAATTTTCCAAAATTGGAGACGGACCCTAGTTTTTATTATTTGGGGGTTTAGTAATAGGGGGAAGGGATTAATAACCCCACACATGATAAACCACTGGATTCGGTACCCTATTTTCGGCTCCAAGCCGTATTCATAAACCACCCTGTATACGAGGAATTGTAATGGCGAATTAACTGTCAATCGCTAAACAATGCAATAACACTTAAGGCAGGAAACATTCCAGCCACTTTTAGGATGATGATCTTCCTGAATCTGGTTTGCTAGCAAATTCCTTGTTAAACACTTCCATTTGATTTCGATTACGTGGAGATGATATGACCCAATATGACCTAATCATGTTCATCCTCCACCATGAAAAAGGCCATAGCTGTTGGCGAAAATCTGAAGTGAAGTCATTCTGGGACAGCACGGCAACGGCAACCGGCAACCGGCAACCGGCAACGGTCGGTCTTCGTGTTCCGGGGCACGTCATCGAAATCGGAGAAGGCGGACTCCAAAGGCTCGCCTAAAGCCTCCGAGATCAACTGCCGCACTTCCTGAGCCCAGTGGATTTGGAGCCTTTTGGGTGCAGAAATTTCGAGGATTCAACTGGATTCAGCGGGATTCAAGCAACAACAAGAATGTGACGCGTCGGCGACCATGAGGCCATGAGGATCCAAGAGAGTAAGGAATCCAAATTGGAGAGACATGGGAGTTGGTTCGGGGATCGCCTGATCATCCCACATGTCGTTCCACACTTGCCACTGTCCATGTGGTACAACTGTGGTACAGCTGTAGATGGGCCATCGAAATCCGATCAACCACCGAAAGGATGGTTGAACGCCATCCTAAAATGGGATGTTTACCATCTATCAACTGGTGCAGGATTTCGCAACCATCCCCACGCAAGTACACACCTTGAAGCGCTGCTTTAGTATTGGAGCTATTGATCTTGGATCCATCATTTGAGTTCGTGACATCATGCGCTGGGGAAGGGTTTGACATCATCTTGACCCACAAACATTATATTACAATATGCGTATCCTGTACACATATATAATAGTTGATAAAGGATTGAAGGACTTCGAACAAAAACGGCTCATTTTTCGTAATTTCAGGTTTGCAACTGTCCTATATAATATGTTCCTATCTATTATCTTGGGATACCGATATATCAATGATATATCTAGCATAATCTAGCTGCATATCACCCAATTTCATAGGGATCATCATGGATCATCTCATCATCAATGAATCCCTATGCAATCCCTATTAAATCCAATTGAAATCCCCATGCATCACTATTAAATCCATCCAAAATCCCATTAAGTCACATTAAATCCCTATGAATCACCATTAAACAACACCATAAATCGCTAAATCACCATGAAACAACACCATAAAATCACTCAATCATCATAAAAAGTCACCAATTCCAAGTGACAGACCCAGGTCGTGGCGGGACCCGCGTCTGCAGCGTCTGGAACTCCCGGAGATAGGGCTCTGGCAGGACACCCTTGGGGAGCCTGGGCACGTTGAATTTAGCAACATGGTACATTTATGGTCGATTTATCATGATTTATGGTAGAGTAGTTTCAAAGTGACTCATAGCGATTTGTGGTGATTTATGGTGATTTATGGTAGATTTCCAAGCATCCTGGTGCGTGTAAAATGCTGTTGAACTGTGCACCAAGTGGCAAGGACAGCATCTGCCCAATCTTCACGAAAATGCCTCCTGGCAAGCGATAAAAAACAACCTAAAATAGGGTTGGTTCAGAATGGCGGTACCCCGAAATCACCTAAAACTCATGGGTAGACCAGTGCTACAATCATTTGGTTGCTGGTTGCACTCGAAAATTCAAGTGGTTTATCACATTTTTTAATTTTTTAATACCCATATCTTCTTGGTTAGCCATAGTGATTAAAGTATTTGTCAAAGATATCATAACACATATAACACATCCTTTAGTTGACCCAGACAGGCCTTGCTTTACCAGCAAATTCATGACTTTGGGCGCATACTTCTCGTGCAAGCCAGCGAAGTAGGCTCCATCTGTGGGATCCTGAGAGTTTTGGTCGATGAAGAAAAATCGCGGCGCAGAGAGATATACATTTCGTGTCTATAATCATTTGTACCCTCTGGTAAACTAACGTAACTATGGAAAATCACCATGCTATTAATGGGAAAACTCACTATAAATGGCAATTTTCAATAGCTATGTTAGTTTACCAGAGGGTAAATATCTGAAAGCTTAAGGAACAACATATTATTATAATTTATTATATACATCATATACGTTCAATCAAAGAGGTTCCAAACATCTTGGGAAGTTGCAGCAACACCAGTCTTGTATCACTGAGACTTGCCCCTTCGGCAGAAAGCAAAAAAAAAAACGTCTACAAATGCCAACAAACTCCAGCCTGTGCCTCTTAGTTAGCTAAGATGGTGTATATAATTCCAATTATATACTAGGATTACTGGCAATTAAACTATAGTGAATTGAGCTATAAACCAACAAACATAACTGCGGGGGCACAAGGTGTGCCAGGTGTCTAGAGATGCAAAGCGCAACCACCAAGACATGAGTTTGTACTCGCAGATCAAAGGCAAAAACACTCGCCAGGTGCCTCAGTGCAGTGAGAGCTAGGATCTGTGGCAATAGCCCATGGAATTTGTCGATTTTGACGATGATCAGAGTGTATTCAGAAACCCCCAATTAACATCATCTGGTTGGTGGTTTAAGCCCCTCTGAAAAATATGAAAGTCAGTTGGGATGATGAAATTCCCAATATATGGAAACATCATCCATTCATGTTCCAGTCACCACCAACCAGTCAACCAATCTCCCGGCCCTGGCTGCTCGGGCGCTCAGCATTCGTCGAGTCCTTTGAAAGCGATTGCCGGAGAAGACCAGCGAAATTGTTGAAGCTGGCAGGTACACTACGAGTGCTACCTGGGCGGTGTTGGTTCAAGAGATGGAGGAAAAAAACAGATAGAACAGGATCTAACATATCGTTGATTTTTGCTACGATAAAAAAACACATTCTATCTTAACTTGGGGGTTGCTGGAAGAGAAAAACGAACGGAAAACATGGAACACGTGGTTGAAGGGAAACCTGAGAAAAAAACCTTCTATTTTCATGAGCCAACCATGGAAACATGGAACTGGAAATCCTCTATGTTCAATGAGAAATTGCTGTCCTCAGCGATCAAGTGAGAGAATTTTCACCATGAAACGCAGAAATGGCGTTTTGCAGTGGAAACTGGACCCGTTTGAAAACCCCAAACCCAGGATCAAAATCTGTACTGTCTGTTCACTTTCAGTACACCCCATAGAAGATTTTCCCTATGGATGCAGTAAATCGCACTATTGGAATTCAATAACGAGAGTTCCTGCAGCAAATATAATCTATTATATGGAAACTATTATTTTGGTCATTAACCACAATATGGATATCACAATTAACCATCATTAACCATTGGTCATTAACCATTATAGCAGTTGACAATTAAAATGTTTTTTGATTCGAAGTGGAGATCTCTGATTGCAAGGTGCTGGATGGTATAGGACACCATCCAGCAAAATCATATTAATTAGTTAGTCGATCCCAATGCACAAGACTGGACGCACCAATGATCTTGACATGGCCATCCAATCTCAAGGGTCTCTGGTCCCCAAAATTTCTACGACAGCTGCAACCAGAAGACGATTCGGACCGTAAGATCTGAATCAAGAATAGCAGTGATGCCCACCACCACCAAACCTTGGCAGGCAAAGTTTTGCATCGGTTTCCTCTATGACCTTATTTAGTAGTTCATTAGTTCATCACTGGTTGACCGTTTGATCAGTTTGAGTGTTCAGCACCTCCAAATCGCTTCAAAGTCATGAGTGTCATGAAATCATCTTCCGGGTTTTGGGCTGGGTAGAAGCTCCCAGTGCTAATATGTTATACTACAAATCACCATTGAATACCTTTAGGGGTTCTACACTGGGAATGAAAACCCCCAATGTTGGAGCCATTATCCTTTGGCCTTTGATGGTGAGTGCTGACTCAGCTCTATAATTTCAGCCCAGGGCAAGTAAATAAACGCCTCTACTCCAAGAACCATGTTTGACTTTTGGGGTACCACGCACATAGCTATGGAACATGGCCCATTTATAGATGATTCTCCCATTAAAACCTCCATTTATAAAGGATTTTCCATAGGAAATACGTTAAATTACCAGAGGCATCCAGGCGTCCGGGGCTGGAACCAACCAGACTGAGTAGGAGTTGACTTACAACTAGTGGATGCTCCGTTACCAGAAGGATGATAATCGGATGATAGGCTGTGTGATGTCGCTAACTAGCCGCTAACTTTTAAATGTTTACCACTGGTCTTGTCCTTGTTTTCACATGTGCTATGGGTAAAAAAAAAACCATTGCGGGATATAACCATCCAACTACCTATGTCTTGGATCAAAATGCTGGGCATCTGTCAGTTCCGTTAGTTAACAAAAAAACGATGAAATAAAAACAAAACACAATACATGTGAAGTACAAATTAACACATCATTATCAGTCTGTACAAGCAGCTGTGACAAAGGTATGACCATCTTTGATTCTGAAATACTATATATATATATGTATTTCATCTATGGATCCATCCACCCCTGCATTCTATTTTACCAGATACAGGGGTTGGTAAATGTCCTAATTGAACATCACCTAAATATTCGGATTTAATCTCCAACAGATACTTGAAATCAAGTGATGTTCAAAATCCCCAAAATGGGACATTTACCCTGATATATTTAAACCACAGGTATCCTTATTATCCCATATTATTAATATAAACCATGATTTGCTTTATAAACATTTATTATCAAATTTTAGCCATTTACATCAACCATTAAAGCCATATAAAGCCGGCAGATATCCCAGGCTTCCAAGGCGCTGATCCACAGGCTACTCTTCAAGAGCCGATGAATGCGCTGCCCGGCAGGGCCCTGGTGCTCCGGCAGCTGTAGCTGGTGCCAGGTCCACAGCGTCAAGCAACAGATCAGCGGGGCGAAGAGCACGGCCGTGTACCTGGAAGAAATGGTGCTGCAACTTTAGAAAATAACAATATATAAGTATAATATGACAATGTTTAAATATGATGATATGATATGATACTATATGATAATATGATAATATATATATAAGTATAATATGAAAAATAGAACACAAAGATAATATGATAATGATATATATATATAATTATAATATATATATATATAAACATGTTGGTATGATATGATAATATGATAACGATAATTATATATATAAGTATAATATGTTTAAACAATATGATGGTATGATATGATAATATGATAATGATGTATATATATAAGTAAATTGTAAAGGTATCATAAAACCAAGTGAAATTAGAGTTATAAACTGTCATGGGATTATCAATGGGTATATCAATGGGTATACCTATGGTAAATTCACGCATAGGTGGGGATAGAATCCCTACAACAGTGAAATATAACTCACTTACTACTTGGATGTCCCAGGATCTTTGGTTTAAAATCCATAAGCCATATCATATATCACCAGATAACCTATGTTATAATGATAAAATCCATTTATCCCAGATAGTGGTGATATTCCATGCTTGTTACCGGGGCTATCACCCATTGAGTGGGATGCACCCCCAAGAAGGTGGTGCCGAGTGGTGCCTTCCCTGCCATGGTATATATGATGATATTATATATTATATATATATGTATAATAATCTATAAATATAAGGTGGTGCCCTCCCAGTAAACCATGATTTTTATATACAGTATATATATATATGGTTAATATGATGATGTATGCATAAAATAACCCATTCAAGAAATTAGAGTTTTGCTTGCTTAGCCATTCCGAACTGGGCCTTTACCTTGATCCAAACATGATCAACTCTGGTGGTTTTAAATGGGGCTACGTCATGATTTTCGTGACTATGACACGATTGTGGTTGAAAGGTCAAAAACTTGCTTGAAGAACATTCACATGGTGGTTTTTCAGATGGTTTGTCAGCACCTCAACTCAAGAGGTCATGGAATATTGACGGAATGGGTGGTAATGGATAATTAAACCCACTGAAGGATGGACTGGGGTGATGGGAAATCGGGCACCAGCCTTTTTTACTGTCACATATCTGCGTAGGTTCACGGGTTCACTGCACCTCTAGGTGGGCTGGAGATGGAGGGATCCAGTGGAATTATGTTCAAAAACTTGACAAATCACCTGGCGAATTGCCGAATTTACCACATATGAACTAGGATATACTGTAACTTGCCCGCAAGAGCGCTGGGAAAACACCATTGCTACAGATTTTTTGGAAATTCAGCTTCAAATGGTGCGTTGTTTTGTTGATTTCCATTGCCCAATGCCATTGTTCGTTGCCGGATGGCAGACATGTTCCAAAGTTTCTGTTTACCTATTCATGCAAGATCCACATGCCATTTCCAAAGAATATGGATCCAAACATGTGCAAAAATCTCTGCATATACACCCTCTAAGTCAAATATGGCAGTGAAGAATCCTCCATTGATAGGCTTGTTTCCCAGAAAAAAAACCTCCGCCAAGTGTACTCAGCTGTGTAGATCGCTTGCACCGGCCATATCAGCAGCTGCGCCAAGGTTGACCGTGGTGGCAATAAACATCGCAGCTGCAGAATGCAGTTCAGCATCAAAATCGCTAGAATCCTGGCACGATCTCAACAATTCTGGGTTTTCCTGAATGCCAACCCTCTCATAAACGAACATAGCTATGGGAATCCATCGATTTTCCTTGGAAATCATCTACCAACGGTGGTTTTCCCAGAATTAGTTTACTGGAAGGTAATTACTAAACTTGTCCCCCGTCAAACAAGTGGGTAAAAGTAGCAAAGTTTCAAGGACACATGCATACGTACATTTATGGCAGTGCATAGGCATTTATTGATGGTCTAGGTACTTTAGACCAGCACTTCATCCAGGCAACCGACTGCACATTGTACATCCAGCTAGGCACCAGATTCAAGGGGATTTCAAAGGGATACTAGAAGATGTTCACCAATAGGAATGGATACGTGCAACTAATAACACAAAGAAAATGATCGACACGAAACAAATAAAGCCAAAGCGTACTAGTTCAAGTTCGTTTTTCTTCAAGGTAAGCCTTGAAGAAAAAACACATAAATCCGATGTTACATTTGCAGCGGCTACAACTTTTCAAACATGGACCCAGATTCACACTGGTTGGTGGTATACCTACACCTCACAAAAGTATGACTTCGTCAGTTGGGATGATTCTTCCCAACATATGGAAAAATACCCTCTGGTAAACGTTTACATAGCTATGGAAAGATCCACCATTTTTATGGTAAAATCCACTATTTCTATGGCCATGTTCAATAGCTTTTTGTTTGTTTACCAGAGGGTATCCCATTAATAATCCATTAATATCCATTAATAATCCATGAATAATCCACTAATAATCCATTAATAATCCAGTCATATCCATTAATAATCCGTTTATAATCCATTAATAATCCAGTAATAATCAATTAATATCCATTAATAATCCATTAATAATCCATGAGTAATCCATTAGTAATCCTTTAATATCAATTAATAATCCATTAGTAATCCATTAATAATCCATTCATATCCATGAATATCCATTAATAATCCATTCATAATCCATTAATAATTCATTAATATCCATTAATAATCCATTAATAATCCATTAGTAATCCATTAATAATCCATTCATATCCATTAATAATCCATTACTAATCCATTAATAATTCATTAATAATCCATTAATAATCCAGTAATAATCAATTAATAATCCTTTAATAATCCCATTAATAATCCTTTAATAATGCCATGAATAATCCTTTAATAATCCCATTAATAGTCCTTTAATCATCCCATTAATAATCCCATTAAAAATCCCATTAATAATCCATTAATAATCCATTAATAATCCCATTAATATCCATTAATAATCCATTAATAATCCCATGAATAATCCATTAATAATCCCATGAATAATCCATTAACAATCCATTAATAATCCATTAACAATCCATTAATAATCCATTAACAATCCATTAATAATCCATTAACAATCCATTAATAATCCCATTAATATCCATTAATAATCCATTAATATCCATTAATAATCCATTAATAATCCCATTAATATGGAAAAATAAAACGTGTTCCAAACCACCAACCGATTATGTCATGGTCCATTTGGGGATCGCCGAGCATCCCATTTCTCGCCCATCTTCGCGGCGGTCGCAAGGCCCGTGGCGCCAGCGGCACCGGGGCCGGCTCACGGCGCACGCCTAACGAGTTGGACCCCGCCGTGGCTTAGGTGTCATCATGTTGTCTCATGTATGTTCATGTTACTCCACTTCTATCATCGTTTTGAGTATATTCAATTATTCTGAATCTCTTTGGACGCCAAAAGCAGAACTGGGCATATTTTTGGCAAACAGAAAATCGGAGTGCAACCCATGATGGACATCTGAGGGACACTTCAATGGCCACTCCAAATCTGGCGCTACGCCACACTTCCCTGCACAAGGTTTGAGACACGGAGAGCACTCAAACCCCAGCTGTCTTCAGCTTCACAAAGAGGCACCCAAAGAATCGATCAAAATTTCCTGGGTTCACCTGAACCATCTCCAAGTTCTTTTCGATGATAGTTCAGGCAAGCAAGATAGTGTAAGCCTTTTTGTGGCTTCACGCACCCGCGTTTTGGCAGTTCCCAGGCCGCCTCGGAAAAGCTTTCAACTAGGAGGTTCTGATCGTTAACACCCACCAGAACCGGATGCACCCAGGGTGGATTGGTTGATCCCGTGGAGCTGCCAAGGTGAAGACGCATGTGCTGCTTGGAGTGTTGGATGACGCCAGTTACCAGCTTGGAGCGGTGGACCGACTCACTACCAAGTATCAAAGGATGAAGAACCAGTTGCCACAGTCAACTGAGTCTGCTAGCTAGCTCAGTTCAGCACTGATATGGTCCAATGACTTGGATGATTTGGGGGGACCTCCGTTCTAGGAAACTTTCATATTTTGGTGCTGATTGTTTCAATATTGTTTCTATAGATAGGATTGGTTAATGGTGGTATACTACTACTCTATAGTGCTATACTAGCTAATTTTAGATCTTCCAGTAGGATTTTGTTTCTTTGATACCTGTAAGGTTCTGGAAGGTGGTTTATAAACTAAAACCATCTAGTCTAAATTGTTGAATTATAATCCAGTTACTTGTCTCAGCTTCTAATAAAATATAATCTCCATATAAGGACAGAATTTGTAGACTGGGTGTTGGATGGGGGTCGCAACCCTTTCAACGCCAATCGTTGCGGATCAGGGCTCCTTAAGTAGGAAGCCATCAACCAGCGACTAGCTATGTTGTTAAATAATCTTATTACATTTCTCTAGGGATTTATCACCTGTCTTTGATGGCCAAACTCCCAACGTTTGCCGAATCCCAGCTCAGTGCCCGAGGGAAGAATCGCCCAGGGCCTCCTTTTCGGCACATCACGCACCGGTCAAGCTCCGCATGGCGGCATGCATCCGGCGGATCATGGAAGGGTCTTGGACGCATGTGATGTTCGCTTCACCAACTGGGGATGTAGAGTGTGGTTTGCATTGTTGCCTTTCACAAAAAAAGGTTCCCATGGTGGCGATGCCCAGACTGGCAGCGTGCATGACTAGCCGCGAAGCCGCGAAGCTCCAGTCGGTTTACCCAGGCCATGTCTGACTTCCAACTTCCACACCCAATGGAACCAGCCTACGGGCCCAAAAAGCTGCTGGTGGAAGGATCCAAGCATGGTCAATTTCCTAAAATACCCGTCTTGGTGTTTGAACAACCATGTGTGCTTCCTAGGTGTGGCTCAAACTTGAGTTACCAATACACCAACCGGACCATACTTAAACTACTTTTGCACATCAACGCTTCGAGCCAAATATAATGAGTGTCCATTCATGTCCATTCAGTATGCATTCAGTATCATTTCATATCTAATATTAATCTATCAATCCTTGGAACTGCTACACCATCATGACATATCCATGTGGCCAAGTGGATACAACTAAGATTGTTGGACAAAAAATCACCATTTCATCATTTCATGGTGGTGAATCCATGGTGATGACACGCACACTTCCGATATTCAGCTGTGAACTGTGAGCATGCGTGTCATCCTCCAAATCTCTAGTGGGCTACCCTCTGGTAATGTAACATAGCTATTGAAAATGGCCATTTATAGTGAGTTTTCCCATTAAGAATGGTGATTTTCCATAGTTATGTTAGTTTACCAGAGGGTATTCCAAAAATGTTTCACCCAGAATCGGAGAAAGGACACATCCGCACTCGCGACCAAATGCTGGTTATATTGCTGCTGATCATCAGAAATTATTGTTGCCGAAATCATGATGAAATTCGGTGTAAACCGGTCACTTTGCCGGTTTTCTTCCTCAAAATTCCGTTTCTGGTGGAATCCGTATCATTTTTTGTCGCTTTTGCCCATAAAAATCCAGCATTTTCGTTGCCTTTTCCGCCAAAAAATGGAGAAAAACCACCGAAGTTCACCCGCAACAACCGGCATCCTGGGCCCCGACGAGTCGGGCCGTAGGCGTCCTACGGTCCCATCCGCTGCCATGTCCAACAGCAGGAGGTCCAGGGCGGGCAGGCCCTGTATGGGAACTTTCAATGGTGATTTATGGTTATTTAGGGCACATTTCAATGGTTATTTATGTGGTTGTAAAGTATAGACAGTATAGATGTTTCCAATGGCACTTTCAATTTATGATAATGTAAATGATAATAGAATTCGGTCCAAAATTGATTTATTAGAATTGATTACCCCCAAATCATCCGAGTCATTAGACCAAAACTTAGTATTGAAACCTATGGTGACTCGAGGATCCCCCATTTTAAGAAACCTCCATTTTATTTTTATAAGGGAAACATTAATTTATAGTCAGTATTTAGTTCATCATGTTACATTCCCCTTAAACCCTCCGGTTTCATCATTGCCTTGCCTTGGCTGGACAACCCCCGAGCGGAAAATGGAGGTTTTAATGGAAAACAAATCTGTAAATGAGGGATCTTGCATTGTCATGGTTCATTCATTAAGCATTTAAATTAAAATCATTAAAATGGTAGGATCATATCCAACATAAATGACAATGATGAGAATGGATATACGATGATAATCAGATGGGTGTAGCTGAAAATCGGGCCACCGAAATGGACATCGTTTTCTATAGGGAACATGTGAGTTGTGTTTTTTTTTCTGATGTAGGGTGTTATCATTTTATAGGTGTCTACGCGAGGCTTACATTTCGCGTACGCGCGCACAATTTCAGCCTACGCGGAAGCTTGGGTGGGGATAGGTTGCCTACGCAGGCCTACGCGC
>Ga0126342_10000756_pt1 | contig 39268 bp, 36 predicted proteins | sample Cyp1metagenome_FD_92528 | JGI IMG/M metagenome (GOLD analysis project Ga0126342, IMG submission 92528) | Coral microbial communities from Lord Howe Island, Old Settlement Bay, Australia - Cyphastrea 1 metagenome | ecosystem: Host-associated > Invertebrates > Cnidaria > Coral ...
AACATATTGCAGAAGATATGCCAGGTAGAATGCCAGAAGATATGCCAGATAGAATGCCAGAAGATATGCCAGATAAAATGCCAGAAGATATGTCAGATAGAATGCCAGAAGATTTGCCAGTAATAAAACGTATGTCATGGTGGGGATAACTCGAAGTAAAGTAATTTGTTCTTTAAATCGCACTTTTATCTTTTTTTTTGGGACACGATCCAAACAAAATTGCTAGTTTACGCAATTCCTCGCCGGACACCACGCCATGCGGTATGTGTCCTCTCATTGCCGCGTTCCCTGCGGCCGAGGCGGCCCAAAAGCTCGCAACCCAAATCCACGTAGGCGCCCACCTCTGAAATACTCGCCACCATACCTGGTCGAAATCATATGTACGGTTTTCCAAAGAGAAGCCAAAAATCTACAGGAAAATGGTTGGTCTTACAAGGGAAAATCCGGTTTTTGACAATTAATCATGAACCTTACAAATTGTCCTGCTTTTACTCTTGGAACCCAAAAATGCCGTCTGAATAGGAACTTTTTGATGGGGCTGTAAATTTGCTTCTTGATCCCGTTGGTCGTTCATTCCGGCCTACCTTTCGTTTACTGACTACAGAAAGTGCCACAGACCAATGGGCAAAGGATATCGCTGGGCCTACGAGTAAGAGTGGCAGAAGTACCTAGCAACAAACCGCCTGGTTTGATTTCTAGCCCATTATTCAGTCACTTGTGAGTCGGTCATTCCAAACAGGGATTTACCGGCTGGGAGCCAACTGATGGAAAAAATTGGGACACCTGGTGCCTCTATTTGTGGACCAGCCAGTGGGAATAGGGCATCTATTCAAAAGAGTGGAGGAAATGCCCCACGAACAAGAGTTCAGTTGATATCTTGACCCCATCCCACAAGTCTTTTGGTCGTTCACGGTTGGGCCGTGCCAACTAGGAATCGGACAATGCAAATGTGAAGCTTTAAACCGCGAGGAGGAGCGAACATGGTTGAGAATGAAGCAATCGATTGAGCCTTGCCGCACGATCTGCTTCTTCCCCCCCGCACCATTTCAACGAAAAGAAGCTGCTGGGGGTGACGAAGCGTGCAGAATACGGACAACAACTATCAACTCTACTGGAGGAACTCCACGCCCAAAAATGTCTTTCCAATATGCTTTCCCATCAGAAGCCCCCATGTCCCCCAGCGTATCCCAGGTACCCACGAGTGGAGTTACTCCATCTACTGGTAGCAAGTGCAGCGGCATGCCCTGTTGGGGCCTGGGCTCCAAAGCCACATGCACTCTCCCTGTAAAACCTGAGCGGGGCTGGGAGGTGGTTCTCACCAGAAACTCCGAAGAAATGGTTTACTTGACTGTCCTATCCTCAGATACGGAGGGTTTCAAGTTTCTTTTTCCTCTAAGCCAAGCCCAGGAACCGCAGGACAAGTTTTTTTCGCCACAGCCATTTGGAAATTTGTTGCTTCTGCTCTGGTCATCCGATACTGTTTGGCTCTTGTCAAAGAATCTCTGATGGTCAAACTCCAAATCTGTCTTTTGGAAAAAAATGCTTGCCAGTGGTCTCCCAGCGAATCATTTACAGGGAAGGCACAGCTCTTTGACCAAACGTACACTGTGACCTTTGCACCGGCACGCAGCTTCTACCAGAAGGGCAGGTGCACCCTTCTGGACGACAGGGAACTGGGCAACCATGGTTCGAAAACAGAACAAGTTCAGGTTGAAACAAGATTCAAGGATTGGATCAAAACCTGTCTTGTAGTTCCATTACTCATGCGATACATTGTGGATTCCATCAGACACATTCAATCTTTGAGAACTGCCATGGTGCTGATGCCTTGGAATAAGGCATCAGTGAATTCAAAACCGCCAGCCCAAGCAACCGCTTCATCATGTCTCCCGGGTGAAATCCAAGGACAGCCCGGCCTCTCTTCAGGATCTGGCACTGGACGGAGCAGGGCCTGGGAAAAAAAGCTCGGTTCAACCGAAAAACATTTGGAATTCGGATGGGTCAAAAATTGAACTTTGCAATGCCACCCATGTTGCTCATGTCTATTCGATATTAGTAAGGCATCAACCAACTATATGGTTGGCGAAAGAACCATCCACCCCAAACTGCGCATGTAACTAACAATTCTTGGGGGCATCCACCATACTAGACACGGCATCCACCTTTAATACTAGACAGAGTATCCACGATTGCTAGACAAATTCACACAACAAAACTGGGGGAGATTACCCATCCAAAAATATGCTCGATGCAAATTTCCTGGAATAACCATCCTACTATGTTTCGATCAGTTGTTTATCCCGGCAGTTGGGTTCTCAGAGGGTAAGGTGAACTACCAACATGACGAAAAAACGAACCAAACAGGCACTTTACCAGTACCATATTGTAACCTTCGTCCATGTCTTGTCCATTGATGTGGGCACCATTCATCAAGGCTTTCCCAGATATATTTGCCATATAATATAATATATATATACATATAAATATACATATACATGCCTATATATGTGTATGTATACATATATATATATATGTGTGTGTGTGAATATGTATACGCAGATAAATATACTACAGTATATCTATCTATATCTATCTATATCTATCTATCCGTTCAACATAAATGCACAAACATGCTGCATTTGTTGGTTGGACTCATGAAAAATCAACACCTTTGCTGGCTCAAATTCCCGCTTCCCATTCCAAGGTAGATTTCCCACAGCCACATCTCGCTGCCATGGCACCGCCACAGGCCCTTGCCTTGTCATAGCAACCTGTGGCAGCTCCTCTTTGGGCAGCAGCAATCCTCTGGCCGACGCTGGTGATGTGAGTGAAGGACAAGCTTGGACGGAAGCACCAAAGAACAAACAGTGGCTCATGTGGGTCCCCCCAAAAAAATTGGAAAAACCAAAAGGTGACAAAGATGATGTTTCCTCCACATTTTCCCCGTTTCCAACATTTCTACTTATTTGGGGTTTCATTTACCCTAATACCGGCCCTAAAAACCCTGAAAATCATCCACGACTCATTGAAGAACAGCCATGATAGATTCACAGTAATGATCATTGGGACTTTCTGGCATGTTGATGGGGACAATGTGAAACACATATGTTCATGATTGAATGGAAATAAAACGGGTATCCAACTTTCAACAAATGTGGTATTCTCAGAGTAAACAAGTACAGGAAGAGGAACACGGGGATGTGCATCCCATTTTGTTATTGAGCAGTGGGGATCAAAAGAGTTGCAAACGTTGGAAAACCAAGATTGTCTCAATAGGTTAAGATACACCAAAATATACCAAAATTACATCTAATTATACATATATCGTATGTATAAATATAAATAATTATATAAGATAAATGGCAAAATAAGGACTCCATGTTTGAATTCAAAAGATATTTCGTGTTCCAAGTGGCTCACTCCTTCATGGCCTAAAAGCCCAATCTTCCCTGGCCTGGCACTTCACAGCCAATGTCCACCAGGGTGCCAGACTCGTTTCGTCGCATCACCACGCCTTGAGGAAAATATGGCATCCCTTCCTCCCTAACATAAATCAATGGATTGGTTTAAGGGAAAAAATGCAGGGAAACCCCACATGTAATGCGAAAATCTATGGTTTCCGGTTCAGATTTTCCCTCAAGCCAATCCATTGAAGAAACCAAAACCTGTATAAACCTTGGTTTTGTATCGGATCTGCTCACTTTGGGGTGCTGTACCAGGGATATATCATCTAATCAAAGCCCAGCTCTAGGGGTTCCGGATCTTGACCCAGTGCATGTTCGTTGGACCAACTGACACCCAGTTCTTTGTTTCGTTGTCATATCCAAGACTCTGGTTGGATACACCATGTATGAGTTAATATCGCATTTTCGTAGATTGTGTCCAACTATTTACACATCTATTTCTTTTTAGTAAGCTTTTGTAAATTGCATGTCTATTGAACAACTCTTCCATTTGATCCCATTTTTGTTCCGCACACCAACTCTGTCTGCTGATAGGAGGTTCAAAACGATAGATACGCCATCCCCATTTTTTGTTTTGGAATGTTTTGGCCAGGGGCATGCTGTATACTGTATAATGCTGTTTGTCATGTAGAATGGCCCCTACATAGCTGCTTGCTAGGATCGTTTCATTGTTCACTGTGGATCCCCTCTGGTAAACCAACGTAACTATGGAAAACCACCATGCTATTAATGGGAAGTTAACTATTTCCATAGTTATGTTAGTTATTACCAGAGGATAAACCCCAAATCTTGTCCTGATGCTTTGGATTTGCTGATCCGGAGGTCGGAAAAAGTCCACTATACTATAACTCCCGTGGGAAAAATTAGGCAAATCCAAGACCCACCAATGGTTGAAAGTTGTACATCACATCTATAACTGGTTGGTGGTAAACTAACCATCTTGAAAAAATATTAGTCAATGGGAGGGATTATCCCATATATCATGAAAATGTTTGAAACCACCAACCAGATAAATAATGGCGAAATTCCCATGATTTTCCCTGAAATTCCCCATGAACAACCAACATGGCGGCTCCCAAACCTCCCAGCCACAACGGCGCCTTCATACGGCGTCCAGCCATCTGCCTGCAATGCGGTCAGCCGCTCCCGCGGCACGGCACGGCGCGTGGTGGAAGCCAAGAGGAGGCCGTTGAAGGCAGTTTTATGCTGGATGTAGACGGGCCTGGGAGGTACCCGCATGGAAATGTTGTGGGGATGTCGGGGGTGAAATTTCGAATGAAATTTAACAGATATGAATATTAGAGTGTTGGAGGTATTCAACCAGGATAACTTGGGGTAAACATATCTCAAGGAGCTAGATGGACAAAGCTTCAAATATATTTCAAATAGCCAGCAAACGATTGGATTTGTTGGAATTAATTAGTAGGGATCCAAGGGGGTTACATGGCTACACACTACGCCATACAATACGCTCTACACTGCGCTTTTGCAATACGCATCCATACACTATACAATACGCTACACCATACGCTGTACAAGTATATATAAGTGAGGGTTTGAACAGCTATACAATAGGCCCTGCAAGGAGGATCACCCAACCCAATGAAACTCGTTATAATCCAGTCGTACAAGTGAGCTAGCGCTTCATGGAGGATCAGCTGTAAACCCCATAAACCATCAATCTACCGGCACAAACTTCAACAAACACGGGGCCAAACTTCATTGGATTAATAGTGAGGTTGCCCCCTCATCCGTTGGGGATGCTGGCTCGCTACTCCGTCCACGGCTTACGTACGGCTCGGTTTCGGCACGTCGTCCTTGCTCTCTTCTTTACATTGATGAGCTACTTCACAATAGGTTGGTTCAGCATGGTTTAGGCATTTCTTGTGCGAAGGCCGAAAGCGTTGCACCAAAATATGTGTTTGCAAATGGATTTTTTGAGCTGGCAAACTGACACGCATCGCAGCATCCTGTTTTTTGCCGTGTCCCATCTACATGGCTCTTCAAATGCCAGAAATCCTCACAAGTCCTGAAGTTTTCTTTTCCTGATGGACATCTCAGTCTTTACTGGTTTAGTATTGTTCAAGTTCCAAATCGAAACATGTCCAATAAAGTTGCCAATCATCCAAAATTGGCAGCCAAGAAGTTGTTTTAAGACGGGTCCGGGTACAAGTCGAAAATTGGGATATCACGGGTTAACACTCATTGGTTACTGACTAAGCACTAATTGATCAACTATCACACTGGTTACTATATGCTTAGGCGATGATTTATAGGAACAACAGCTGTCCAACGTCCTTCCACTCCCTCGGCGCCACTCAGGCCAAGACATCCCGTCTTCCAACGGTGGAGCGACAGCAATCTCATGGTCGGGCAGCAAGGCTAGCCTTGGCGAGCGCAAACCGTGACCTTGAGGGATTCTTTATAAAACGAGCCGTCTATAGATGATGACTGATTGGTGGTATACCTACCCCTCTGAAAAATATGAAAGTCAGTTGGGATGAATATTCCCAACACGTGGAAAAATAGAACGTGTTCCAAGGCGCTAACCGCATGATCTAAATTCTAAATGAAGTGCTGTCAAGAAACATTGGTTAGACCTCTGGTATCTTATCTGACTTGGCTTCTGGGGAGAGAGGATGCAGGCCGTTACAGTGGTGAGATAGGAATACTGTAATCATCTGTAATCCATCAACCCGTTTTCAAGCCGCATGAGCGGATGGATTAATTCCTATTCAAGAAATGCACATACGGGATTAGATTACAGTCTGGTAATCAGCTGGTTGGCAACCCCAATTAAATTCAAGAAGTGGGAATCTATCATCCCAAATTTGAACTCACCAAACAAATGGATTTGCCTTATAGTAATCTAAGTAGCCAAACTTCTTTTTACTTGGAGAATTTGGGTCCTTCTGGTGTGCAATAGCCAGGAAACTGCCCATGAATACTTCAAATTATTGATAGATGATGAAAGCTGATTATGGATGATTATAGATGGATTATATTATCAAAATATAAGAGAACACCAGGAAACATCTGCACACACACACACACGGCAACATCGCGATGCAAAGATGGTGGGAAAACACGGATCCGGACTCGGCCCGATTTGGAACCTGCTTTCTGTTCAACTGGCTCCGGTCGATCCTTTGACGGTTGATTCAAGATTAGAACAAACCACCCATCCACCAACTATTCACCAAGGTAGTTTACCCGACGTGGTCTGGAATATCTTCGGCAAGGGCAAATATCTTCATGTTTCCAAACCGAGTGCAATTTCATGTCCAGCTGCTCTTCACAGCCGATGTCAAGATTGACGCCAAAACCAGGACCTGAGTTGATGCCAAGCCATCTTCGCTGGAGAACACATGATAAAACTAGTACACAAATGGCAATGCCGGGAGGCAATCACAAAAAATGGTTGGTCAGTGGGCCTGTTTACCAGTGTGACTAATAGTAAACCACTGTTTTGGGTCCTCAGCGTCTTTGTGTCACCCTACTGGGTAATACTTGGTACATACTCATTGGGTAAATACGCCCCAGACATAGGCCAGTAAATTGGGGTTGTCACCCATAGTATGGGAATGGATAGGAGAAAGAACCACGTGAACACAGAAGCGATACAAGGATGTTTGGCATGAATTACATCTCTGTAAAAGAACCTCATTCAGGATGGAAACTCTTGAAGTCCAGGAAAATATTCGAACGGTTTCTTCCTGAAAATCATGCCCACCGCAGCAAAATGTACTTTGAATCCCATGACACGAATCGCTAGTGCAAAAAGGGCTAGGAGTTCTAGGTATTATCCCAGGCCAGCAGCACACTCTGTAATATGACCGGCAGTCTGGCAGGACATTTTGCTTCTGATGTACATTGAGCTGCCTTACATCGCCTTGCGTTGCCTTACATGCATAGACTCATGTAGGTACATTCGTGTAAGGACTACATGTGTATGAACGTAAGTGAAACATAGACAAGTAACAATGCACGGTGATATTTTAAATGGGCTGGAATACTGGGTCCATCAACAGCAGCCCGCCAACCCTTCTTTGATGATGACGCCTGTGAAATTTCAACGTGTATATAGACTATTAACAATCTGACACTTTACATGGGGTGAAATATTGGTCTGATAATAGCAGTCCACCAATCTTTCCTTATTGGTGATTCCGTTCAAATTTTGAACAACTAGAATCACTTCAGAATTTCCAGAAAGGGCATGATGGGGTCCATGAACAGCAGCCCAGCAACCCTTCATTGATGATGATTCCATGCAAGTGTTGAACCGGTGAATTATTACTCCTCCAGTATGATGTCGCTTGAAAGGTCCACGGGTATATTGCCAACTTTGGAACTCTAAAGATCCTACTGAATACCTTAAACAATCTTTTTCGTCATCATTTTTCCCTGCGCCTACTAAGTGGATATGTGGATATTTAAGGTATCAGTTTGATTGTTGGCCAGTGATGCCTTGGAACATTAGCCTGCACGATTTACCTATATCTTAAATGCAGGCCAGACAAATTAAAGAAAACACCGTCTGTCTATTCTATTTATCTCATTTTATTTCTCTCCATCGCCCTCTCCGGGAGTTCAGCATCTCGCTGTCTATTTATGCACTTGTTTTTTTGGGATTATTTATTAAATTCTCTATTTGTTCATTTGTTCCTATGTGTCTTCAAGATGTCTGATCCGCCGGATTTTCTTCAGAGAGCTTCGGGAGGTTGCCTTTCAAGGACCATGCAAATTTATGGAGCTATTGTGCGACTGCAATGAGGTCAATTTATTTGACAATGATATACACAAATGCCAGGAAAAAAACATACACCAACACTTCAACACGTAGAAGGAAAATGGTCTGAAGTGTAACTGAAAGGAGAATGGCCTACCCTTTCCCAACCCAAGGGGATCCAAACAGAAGACTTGTTCGATATCATATGTGCAAAACATCGTTCCAGGCAGGAGAAATGAGAAATTGCAGGGAATAAGCATGTGGGAATTCCCACGAAAGGGTCCAGAAGGTATACATTGAATTTTCTGCGGCGGCAAGTAAATATCATATTGTGAAATATTGTATGCTGACGGCATTCGTTTACGTCAAGAAGACAATCAATGACCAAGTTTAGCACATTCAGTCAACTGAGAGAATTCTTCGCGTGCCCGGCTGGTAGACAGAAGGGATTTCCATGGATTTCCATGGATTTCCTACAAAAAGCCAGGATTTCCTATAGTCAACCACGTCAGATTAGCAGGCTACAACCAAGTGGCGTGGCGGTCCAGCAATCTTTGCACTGTATGGTGTCTGCCTTGGCCAATCTGCAGCCACATTCCACAGCACAGCGCAAAGGCGCAGGGTCAGATGTTCATGGATAGAATGGGGAAGTCTCCATGTCATATGCCCATTCTATCCCAACTATTTCCCATGATATCCCATTTTCACAAGTATCTATGCACATTCATGGGACGCAATGGGAACAAAGGGAAGCATATAATGGGTGGACCAATGTCACCGGGTTGTCCCGGGCAACAAGTAACTGGGAGGCATGGTGGAAAAACAAACATGACGGCAGCAACGAGAAACACCACACGATCCCAGGGTAGAAACTACGGATAGCCAATCATGAGTCCTTCATCTTGCAGTGCTTTGTGGAGCCACTCATCCCACAAATATGATGCCCACAGGGCAAATCAGATACACATGAAAAACATGCGCCTACCTATCAGCCAGCAACCAATCATACACCTCGACTTTGCAAGGTTTATACCAACCGTGCTCGTGCACATCTGCCAGTGAAGCAACGTCTTTTTGTTGATATTTTGAATCGTTCTGATAGCTATGTTTTGTGTGGGAAATCAGCCCATTCTCAATGGCCATTTGCCTGACCTACGCAGGGTCTATGTCTGTCAGAAAGCCCGCTCCAAATCTGGCTTTGATACTTGTGAATTACCTTGCTGTACCACTTGTGTTTAAATACGCAACATGTTCCTAAATTTAAAAACGGCCATTTTTGATGTAAGAAAAATATGAATCACCAGCGCTTGGATCCATAGTCCTAAAATATTGAAGACAGTTGTATGAACTTTCAATTTTGATGCTTACGTGGTCACATGAATCGGATAATCGGGAAAATCTGGGTGTTTGATGGTTTTGGGTTTGTTAGCTACAGTTGGAATGCCCTTTTCTTGGAAATGCATCTGTTGATGAGTTGAAGTCCAGCCACTCCTGGCAGTCGCCTTGCCGAGTAGCCCATCGGCCACCACATCCTTCAGCATCAGCACACGGCGGATGGAAGGCGTCCGCGACAGAAAAACACGGCGATTGCGCCGCATGCGTCGCACGGCGTAGACTGTCAACTCCTTGGAAGGTGGACCAATTATAAGTTGGTTTGTAAACCATAGTAACTATAGATATATCTACCATAAATCCTAGCTCTTTGCTAGCTATAGGGCACCACATTGTTGGAGGGTGGCAATACCAACCAATGGTTAGTTGCGAATCATCCACAGGCATGCAAGTTTCTGTTGGTCACATGCGTTTACATCAATATTTTTGTGTTGACGTGTGCCGAGTAATTATTGATTGCCTAACACCACTTCTCAAAAAATATGTTTTGCTGGTCTGGTTGGTGGTTGACCTACCCCTCTGAAAAATATGAGTCAGTTGGGGTTATTATTCCCAATATATGGAAAAATAAAAAATGTTCCAAACCACCAACCAGTGGTGTTTTGGTTTGCGGAGGTTTGGACTCCAAAACCCACTGTGAATCGCCACTCAGATCGCCAGCTAATGACTGGCTCGCAAAGTTTTTTTACGAATCATCGACCATGACAAGCTGTTCTATATCAACTTTAGTCTAGTTGGGGTTTCAAACGGATCCAAAAATGGGGTTCTTCGGCAAGGCCTAAGCCTTGCAGCTTAGATATTTAGTGTTACTATACTCCACTGCACTGAAATGTCTTCAAATCAGGATGAACTACCCTCTGGTAAACATAGAAAAAAACTATGGAAAATCACAATTTTTAATGGGAAAACTCGCTATAAATGGCAATTTTCAATAGCTTTTTGTATGTTTACCAGAGGGTAGCCAAACCAACAAACTTGACCATGCCCTTTGTTCTTGTCACAAGATTCGGTGCCCACTTCCACATCATCATCAACCAGCAGCATCCCGCGAGCGTCCTGAGCACCAAATGATATCTCGGTTCAAAGTTCTCACACCCGAAGCGAAGACAGCAGTGAAATGGCTGCCCCCTCACATAAATATTGATGTGTCTGAAAATTTGTCTGAAAATTGACATCAAATTGCAATTTTATCAGCGAAAATGATGATTACAAGCGGGTTACCCAAATATTGGTCGATGGAGATCACCCCAAAAGGAAACCAGTAGATATTGCAAACAAGCAACCAGCTACGGCCAAGATATTTTGGCCCATCCATGCTACGCAGAGGCAGTCCATCCCGGTTTGGCCTTATAGATCCATTTAGAAAAATAATAGCCAGCATGGCCCCACCAAAACTAGGTTTGTAAGATTCTCTTTCAAAAGCATGGAAACTGTGTGGGTGCCCTTTTTTAGGTGGTCTAAGTTGCCTTGAGAATCAGGATCTCCAAATGTCACAGGTCACCGTCGAGAAACAAAACCGAAGTCAATCACTGCCACACGATCCACCACTGCTTGGATGATGCCCTGGTAAGGAGTGAGCCTCAGGAGTCGGCATGGAATTGCTGCATGGCTGACGATAGATAGATGGATAGAGCTAGAGCTAGAGCTTGCTGCTTAGCTAGGTAGCTAGCTAGATAGCTAGGTAGCAGGTAGGTAGCTAGGTAGGTAGCTAGGTAGGTAGCTAGGTAGGTAGCTAGGTAGGTAGCTAGGTAGGTAGCTAGGTAGGTAGCTAGGTAGGTAGCTAGGCAGGTAGGTAGGTAGGTAGGTAGCTAGGTAGCTGCTAGCAAGGTAGGTAGCTAGGTAGGTTGGTAGGTAGGTAGCTGGGTAGGTTGGTAGGGAGGTAGGTAGCTAGGTAGGTAGGTAGGTAGGGAGGTAGCTAGGTAGCTAGGTAGGTAGGTTGGTCGGTAGGTAGGTAAATACCGACATAATCACACACACATATAATATATATATTTGATATATATATAATATATATATATATATATAATATAAATATTTATTTATTTATATATACATATATCCATCAAACAGTTCAATATATTCGTTTCTAGCATGGTATCCACGTTTCTTGACAAGAAACTAATCCATCAATCTTGTCTAGTCAGATCCAGCCAAGACTTTTCAGGCGTGATGCAAAAGCCTGAAATCAGGTAGGTTTTCACTTTGGAAGTGCCCCTGAAATTTCGCGGCGCAAACCACTTTACATGTTACCTACTGATTTCGAAAGATTTTAATCATGGCTGGATCCTGCTTTTGCGTTCAAAGCTATGATTCACCTTGGGATTTACAAAACCGACTGCGGCTCTCTCCCTCTCTTTCTCTATCTCTATCTCTTTCTTTCTTTTTTCTATTTCTCTCTCTCTCTCTGACTCTCTGACTCTCTGTGTATTTTTGTTTGTATATATATATATATCTATAATAAATAAATAAATATATATATATATATATAAGTACATTTATCTGCTAATTTAGAATATGAACGCAAAGATGTTGCAAATATATTCGCAATGAATTCCCAATACAGTTTAATGACGCTTCAACCCCAATTTCATTGGTGAATCACCTTTTTTGATGATTCCCCTATTATTCCCCATAATAATCCAGAACAACACCCGCAAAGCCTTAATACATCTTATCATGCAGTGGGGGAAACCATCTCTTTCCTGCAGATTTCCCTAAACATCAATCCTTGGTGCAGCATGCCAAGACGCCCATCTACAATCAGGTGCTGCTTGGGTTTCTTGGGCTTCTCGAGCTGTCGAAGCGATAGGTTGAAGCGGCCCGAGCGCCAGTGTTGACCTTGGGACTTCTGTGCTGATAGTAGACCCTTGGTTGAGCATACCAAAAGATTTAGACAACCCATGCTATAAATCATGGGTTCTTCACATCTATGTTCGTCTACGGGAGGAGAAAGCCAACAGATTCATATTGTTGCTAGTATCGTTTAGATTCTGCACAGAATAAAGATCCAACACAAATGGGATTTTGTATCATTGCTGTGGCAAACCAATGCCACACACAATCCGCAATGACTTACCAAAACATGGGTGGGTATTAACTTTCAGAAATTGAGAGTTGATGTTCGGAGTTACGACATTATTGGCATCATTAGATATCATCATCACAATGACTACTATCCTAATTTCAGTGATACTGTAATAGTCATGAAGACTCGTGTGGTACTGACGATGATGGTGATCAGCAAAATGAGCGATCTTGTTGAAGAAGCATGGGTGCATAAACCATGGTGGCAAAAGCTTTGAACGCGTTTGGGGACTAGAGAAATCTTGCCCATCCTTTAGTGAGATTATCAGTTTCGGTGCCAGGCCACTCGTTGCATAGACCGTCAGCTGGTCACCGATGTTGAATTCTGTTCCCTGTCACTACGGGCTGATGACGGCTGCTTATCAGTGACCAAAAGCAAGGCCAACATCTCGGAAACAAACATGAATCATCACATGCATGGCTGGAACGCCGGCCACTTGTAGATGAATTTCTAGTTTCTAATGGTGCCTTCGCATTGCTATGTGAGAACGCTCGCTGGTATACGATTGGGTATTAAATTGCTGATCACCCTTGCAACCCTAATGGTAGCAATCAGTATAAAGCACATCAAACGTCTTGAACCCCAAACAATTGATTGAGAGCAAATAGTCAATGAATCATCTCGGGTTTGCTTGAAGAACCACAATAAAACAGACATTCCCAATAGGTTTCAAATTTCTTGTGGATTAGCCACTTAGAAACATAAGCAACAAATCATGAACGGAGCCCAGGGCATGGTTCCCAACCACCCTTTTGCAGCATGTACCAGGCAGCCGAGATGGAAAAACATCGCCGTGGAAACTGCACTCCGAAAAATCGGAACAGGTGGGACATGTCAAGATCCAAATCATGCAAATCCTGAAACTGAACCATACCTACGCCAACAACAGTATACCGTATAGTCATAAGAGCCCGACATGGGTCATCTTTACATGGGGATTATCAATATTTCCCTAAGGACTCGCTTCCGCTTCGGGCCGGCTAGAGCTGTGTTTTCAACAACAAACCAGCCACTTAGGAACCGTCCATCAGCTATCCATCATTGTCAATCAATCTTGGTTCAGCCCCTGATCTCCATGTGTCATGCTTCTTCCATCCGTAAAATTCTTGACTGGTGACTCCAACACATCTAACAACAAAAGTCATTGGTTATTTTAAACTACCAGCCAGATTCATTCTTCAAAAAGATTTATTTTCCGCCTGAATCAAGTTGAATCCCATTAGTTTCAATTCCGGTTTTCCTAAAATTTCGGGTATCCCCAAATCATCATTAATCATCCGCTTTAGTAAGATTTTCCATTAAAAAATATCCAGCTTTCCTAAAATAGGGGTATCCCCAAATCATCATTAATCATCCGCTTTAGTAAGATTTTCCATTAACAATTATCCAGCTATTGGGGTGCCCCCAGTTTAGGACACCCCCGCTTGAATCCCAAGAAAACACATTAAAAACGCCCAAGAGTTCCCATGGCCCATCGCGGCCTCGGGAAGCTCGCGCAGCGGAAGGAATCCCGGCCGTTCGAAGCCTGTGCCATGCATGGGCGCCGTAGCCTTTGGATAAACGATTGAAGGCCTGTAGCTTATCACTCAATAATACAAAAGGATGTCTGTATATTTTTTGAAAACTTTCTCTTGGCAATAAACCTTGAACAAATAGAACAGCACTTATCATCATTCCAAAAGGAAATCGGGGTTTGAATGGGGCGTATTAAGAAATTCATGATAATCTTCTGATTGGCAAAGCCTCCCCATTTTCCATCATACCATATGCGAAAATGTTAATACTTGTGTGCGGATCAGCAAAAAAGACAAGTTAAAAGCTTCAAACATGTGAAAGCAGAAGCACACCGGGGATGGACAACAGAAACATATTTCGGAACCAAAGCAAGAACCAAACATCTGTTGTGGTGAAGCCAAAAGTAAGCCTTCCAAAACTCACCAGACATGGATACTTGATTTCATTCAGTCTGCCAATTGTGCAGGCAAATTGACACAATTCCCAGGTCAGAAAGGAGACAGAAATAAGTATTGTGCATTGTGCACTCTTACTTAACCTTGTTAAACAACCTTTTTCACTTTCAGATTGCAGAGCAGTACTGCACGAGTCGGTCCGTGATGTCATTCTCAAGGTGAGCAATGTCCAAGATTTCCGCCCGCTGCAGTTGAACATGTTTGAGGATTTCCTGAACAAAAAATCAACGATCTCCTTGCCTTTTAGAATCAAAAAGCATACAGCACACCATCGTCGAAGTATCATCCTGGTTTCACACTCTTCGGCATGTTTTTCGAGATGTTGGGGCTGTAAAACCGCTAGAACTGATGGTTTTCTGTCCCCAACAATCCAACCAACTTTGAGGCAGAAGCTGCCCAACAAAATCTGCTAGTCAGCTGTTGTTCTGTTGGATAATATGCAAGTGAGGATAGATAGTCAAAGCATTCATGGTTGGGTCGCCTGGGGGGATAAACCACCACGAGTTCCTAAAACTTACCCTCTGGTAAACTAACATAACTATAGAAAATCACTATTTTCAATAGGTATATATAAATGGCCATTTTCAAAAGCTATGTTAGCTTACCAGAGGGTACCCGAAACCCTGTTTTTGTCCCTGGAATCTCCTGCAACCGCTGCCTACGTCAACGAAGTAGCCGAAGTCTGCAATGGATGACCTGCGCGAGGATCGGCAGCTTGGGCCGGTGCTGTGCACAGGGTGCGCATGTATACATATAAATATATAATTATATTTAATAAAATATGATATTATAGAAAAATAAATGATATAATAGTACATATTATAATAAATATATATATGTGTATGATATAGTTGATAATATATATATAATATGAAATAAAATATATAACATGTAATATGTAATAAATACATATATATAGTATAACAAAAATATAAAAACAAACTATATATATGTATATATATATTGATATAATTCGGTTAACTTTTTGGCTCAGGGTAGATATATCAAACTAGTTCACCAAGCAGATGGGTTGTAAACCACAACTGGGCTAGGATCAACTGTGCAGTAGCTTCAAGTGCAAGTTACAAGATGGAAAGACAAGTCAATGTTTTGATGAGCACGAAAGATCCGAAATTACCACCATCTCATTTGACACATGCAGAAATCATTGGCGGGTAGTCAGCAGCATGAAAAGCAACCCTTTAGATCCTTTTAGTAAAGACCAGCTAAAAATATGACAGCTGGACGAGGTAGGTTCTGCTCTGCATGTAAAATCAACCATCATCGGGCCCCCGAAGTTCATAGTCAGACATTGGGTGACATTCCTGCAGTAGCAATGAAACCCGATTCCACATTTTACCATTTGTGGGTATCTCAAACATTCTCAAATCATACCCCAGCTGCAGGGCCATGAGCTTGAGTGGGACAGGGTACATTTTATCACGCCATGGGCCCCTTGCTGGCGGCCATGCAAATATGCAACAATTCTTAGAACCATCCATACTAGGTTCTAAATAATGAAGCGCAACCCACTTCCTAACTAGGCCGACTCTACGCAATTGTGTGCTATGTGGTGAATCCAATAAACCGTTCCAGTAACCAACCATTCGGGGGTCATTTTACATCATCCCAAAAAGTGGCATTCACAAAACAAGCAAGGGGCTGGTCTTTTTTGGGTGTACCTCATCAGTTGTAACCAATTTCAGATCGCGATGGCTAATCTTAGCTACACTGAAGAAGCTTTTTAGCTTGGCAAAAAGTTCAACAATTTATGGCTAAAGAATGCTATTCATGAATCACGGTCCAACTTCTCTTCTCCAAGGCCTCTCCAAATATATACAGTACCTGGTAATACCTTTTTTTCCTTGATGCAACCACCAGTTTTACCGATGAATTCTTGGCTTTCCGCTCCAGATCTTGGATTTGTTTGGGGGGACAAAATAACACAAATTCCCAATAGATTCCCCATTTCGGGCGCAGCCAACATGAAGAAACATCGGCTCAGAAAATCCAGGAAATCCCACAGTATCCACTGTGCCACTCTGAGGATTCGACACGACTCCTGAGTACGGATGTCTGCCGTCGCACTTCATGCGGAACAACCGCTGCGATGGCTCCGCGGAGGGAGTTAGCGCCAGGTTGAACTTCCTGCATTGACTGTGGATGGGGAAGCGCCTTGGATATGATGGTAAATCCCTAGCTGGCATTTTAGGATTGTTCAGGGATAGCATCTGGGATAGTGCATATTTAATCGGAATCATATTTCTCTTTAATGTGTAAGCTGCAAGATGATGAATCTTCTTCTTTGCACGGCTATGTGCTTTTCTGCTCTATCTTATCCCTTTTGGGGATCTTGAAACGAATAACAATTGTATATAAATAATTGTTCATGAAACTAGCGGAGGCCAAAAAATGGGGCATGAATTTCTATCTATTTGGGGGCCTTGCAATCTACCGGGTGGCCTCCAATAATAACATACAGAAGCCAACTTTCAACCGTCAATGCCTGGTGATTTCTTTGATGTCTCCCCCGTTCCTTTATGAAACTGGTTGAAAATGAAGGGATCAACCAACCATACGCCAAGCGGTTTTTCCAGCATGTTCCAAGATGTAGCTCCACATTGCATGAATAGATTATCTCACATGATGGGGTATGTGGGTTTTGGCAAACATGAGACACACCAACAACAAAACACTGGTGCATTGAAAATCTGTAATGTATCAGCTGGTGACAAAAGTCCTAGTACAGCACCCCCTTGGTTTCAATTTTGTATATATCGTTTTCTAGGGAATATGGCATTGTTTGACGCCGCTCCGTTCTAACAGCTGTTGGGGCTTTCAAAAGCCTGGTTTCACCCGGTGAACACCGGACCGCTAGTCAGCCCAGCAAATAGTTTCTGTTACCCTATTCTACCGCCAGAAAATCACAACTTCACACACACTCTCGTTCAAAATGGATCAAATGGTTTGGTTAGTTGGTGGGGAGATGCGGGGGCACAATCTGCAGGATAGATTCTTTTCAACTACCTTCTGGAAATCTAACCTGGCACTGAACCCCATTTCGCTAAACGTGTGGATTTCGCATTCCCATATTTGATTTCCAGGGGTGAACCATTGACAATTCCCAGTTGGCAGTTTTGCAATTTCAACACCAATGATAAAATTAAACCACCCAATATACCCCATATGGTTGGAAAAAATGATGGTACCAACCAGATTAGCACTGCAATTGCCTTAAACTCCACTATTGCCGAGCTGCTGGGTGTCGAACGACTTGCTGGTGATGTATACCTTGTCCCGCTTGACGTTTTAATCAAGGATAAAACTCAATCCTCCTAATTACGGTATTTACAATGAATCTACCCATACAGGCCCCTCCACAATGAGCAAATCCCAAACTCAAAGCAGGGTTTCTGGGCTGTCCGTTCATTGCCCAAAGACAATGATGTTTCTTTTGCTGGTAGTCGAGCCAAATGGGCCAAGGAAAAATGGAAGGTATCTCCAATCTGTTGTTGGGTAAATTACAATTTTCGCTCTGGAAATTCCAAGCGGAAAAACTTTAAACAAAGTTTAATCACATTTTGTGTGGTGAAGCTTGCCACAGGGTCATTCATCTCGGCAAAAACATATATATATATAAATGTTTGGGATGATTTCCCTCCTGCCACGGCGAGGAGCTTGTGAGGCCGTTAATTTTTTGCTATGCCCTCTGGCAGTTCAACCCTTCCCTTGCACAGCAAAATCGCAATTTTGTAGATGAATTGCCTATGCTAAACCCACTAAAGTGGCAGTCGCTATGGAAAGTCATATTGTCGACAAGTAAGATAAGTAAGTCATGGTAAGTCGCCCATGTTAGTGGAACATTGTCCTATATTTTCCAAGGCTACCCATCAGTGGACCCTCCCCAATCTCCCCAGGCTCGACTCCAAGTCTCCATGACCGGCGCGCCGCGTGCCAGCTGTGCCAGCTCGGAAGCGCTGGTGGCGGACGCCTCGGAGTAGCAACGGGATTAACTATGGATTTCCGGGTATGGCCGCACCCAAAGAATAGGACAGAGAAGAAAGAAGCGGGCCTAATATATTTGGCCCAAAAAAGCTGACTGGGGTCAAACTTGGCCGTCCTTGGCCTTAAGTTGGGCCGAACAGGAGGGGCCGAAGTTGGAGCCAAGTGGGTCCAAGTTGGGGCCTTGCTGGCCGAAGTTGACCCCAAGTCGGGCCAATGTTGCGGACATGCCGGATCGAAACGGTGCATCTGGACGATTTTGGACCAATCTGCAAAATGTGCAAATTACCACAATCACATGCACTGGCCAGGGCGGACATGGGTTGAAGGTGTACCGGTCTGACAGATCTGTCCGGTTCCTTTACACACTCCTAAACTAACACGCCTCGGCACCTTTGGTGTGCGGATCGACCTTCACTTCGTGTGGCAGGCGTGGCACTCATGGCACTGGGCTGGCTCTGGTGGCGCGCTTGGTCCCTGTTGGTGCCACGGCTGTTCGTTTGTGTGGCAGGCGTGGCATTTGGAAGCATCGACCTCCATTCTGTGCGGCAGGCGTGGCACTTGGTGCAACTGTCTTTAGCCACACATGCCACACACAAAATTCACACACAACTCTTTCACATACAACTCTCTCATACTTACCTCTTTCACATAATCTATCTTCCACCATCTCCACGCAACTCATACACACACTTTTTCACACACAACTTGCTCACAGACAACCTTCTCACAAGCAACTCTCTCACACGTAACTCTCTCATACGCACCTCTTTCACACAATCTGCCCTCCGCCATCCCCACAGAACTCACGCATACTTTTTCACAAACCTTCTCACAGACACAAGCTTCTCACACAGAACTCTCTCACTCGATCTGTCTTCCACCATCTCCTCTCTCTTTCCTGCCTTTCCCATCCCGTCTTCACCTTTCTTTTGCTACTTATTGAAAGAAATTGACATGTGGGGTTATCCGGTCCTTTAATTTTTGGACGCATAATCGCTGAATGCCTAGGTTGGCTGACTGAGCCCGTCCCAAGAGTCTTGATCGATTTTGCGATCATCTTTCCGTGGCTAGACACGGTTTTCCCTCCAACTCTGCCGTGAGGCAAGGTACTGGAACCAAACCTTTTTGCGTTTGGCTGATCGCGATCCTGGGCCGATCAAGACATAAGGGTGGGCACATCACTGGTGCTGATCCAACTGAAGGTATGTTCATCATTGGATCATGAACTGCTATTATTCAATGTTATTGAGCGATACAGTGGAACCTACGGCAGTCCTTCAATACAGCCATTACCCTCCAGAAAACTAACATAGCCATTGACAATGTTATGGACTATATAACATATACCTATTAAACGAAACAATTTTCCATAGCAGATTGTGGGTTTACCGCAAAGTTATCTTTTTCGAACTAGCATGGCTGCATTGAAGCATACTTCGCTTGCCCGACAGAAGCTGGCCATGTCACTATGTGTGTGGAGCCCATGCATCGCTTCGCGGGAAATGGAAAGCCGCAGGGGGTTCCGTTCAAATTTGATCATAAGAGACCAGGTTCCACATCTGGGATGCCTTTCCCTCCCCCTCCCATATACTTCATCCAGTAGCACTAACCATCATGGGTCATACTACGCAGCATCACAACAATCCCACCCCCCTATTAAACATCCCCATTCCATGGTCCCAAATATGTGGTTTCATCCCTACTTCCGCCATCTTCCACCATCGTTTCTGAGGGGTGCTTAATATGAATGGGGTATGGGATTAAACATCACTGGCCCAACAAAATTCACAACGCATCCAAATAGGAAGGGAGAAGGTACTTCCCTAAATCAACCCGCAAACCGCAAAATCGTCCTCAGAAGTCACGACTGGATCCATAGACTAGTCATTCATGTTGACATCGTCCGGCAAGATCAGCAACTTTCTTGTCCAGGAACACTGCTCCATAATCTTGCATTGCCAGCCTAAGAAACTGTCAGTTTTGTAGTAGGGCGCTGCGCCCCAAACTGGGATCAATTGGGCACTTTGAAGTGGGAACCCCATTTGCAAGCTCAAAACAAACCTGTTAACCTACCATGCACCAAGGGTCACGCAATACTCACCACCCAAAAAATGGACACCATCAATCAGCCAATTTAAGTTTGTAAAATCCCAAATTAGTTGGCATTTGTTGTTTTTTTTTGCTTCATCCCTGACAAGTTGTTGGTTAGCCTCCAATTTTGGCCTGCTTTCCACCTCAGAATGGTTGACAGGAAAGTGACGTTTTCCCAGCCAAACCACTCCATTAGTTCATCGGGCTCCACCAGGTTCCTTGCCACATCGAGAAACACCACACCCTTTCGCGGGGTCACTCCATCGGCCCAAAGTCGCGCCCAGCTGACTTTTTCCGGCAAACTGTCCTGAGCCCAGCTGGAGCTGTATAAAAACCCCGTATCTGTTTAAATTACCCAAAATCACGTTATCTTTTGTTGTACTCTTTCGTTTTCTCAGGTGGTGAGCTCCCTGTAGACAAGAAGTGCGAATTTTCCAGCTTTCTGTGGGTGTGAAAGCATCCCAGGTCGAGAGTCAACGGATGTCATCTGCTGTTTTATTTTCCTTTCATCGCTGTTCATTTAGAATTGATTTCCTCTCATGTTCCGTACATTTTGCATTCAATCCATTTCCTTTCATGTTGCATTCATTTCCTTTCATTTTGCTTTCATGTCCTTTTATGTTCGGTCGCTATGTATCAAAGATATAGGTCTTCGAAAGCTGATATGCTCAAACCATCTTAAACCGGTCAGGTGGGTATCCGCCCAAACGTTTTGGAAGCCTGTGGTTGCCATCTTCAGGCTTCATGAACATGTACATGTATAAGCTCGTTTTTGGTTTTTACTCTGATCATTTTCTGGGCCGGCAATGCATTGGCAGTGCTAATGTGCTGCCCGGGGTTATTATACTATCCCAGCTGCTATTCTGCGTGGTGCGGCCGACAAATGGCCATCCGGCACGCGCCGGGGCGGAAGTTTCAAAAATAGGACATGTTTATAGGAGCGAGTTTGCTTATAGAAATTGTTGGTGAGCTGGAAAGAAGTGAATTGACATGAATTAAAATGAAATGAAACGAATGAACGAAAGGACTGAATGAATGACTGACTGACTGAATGAATGAATGGAATGGACGAATGGACGAATGAATGAACGAATGAACGAATGAACGAATGACTGTATGGAGTGAGTGAATGAATGAATTAGTGAAAGAATGAATGAGTGAATGAATGAATGAATGAAGGAAATTAATTAATGCATGAATCACTGAAATTTGCAAACTTTATCTTCCAAAAGTGCTCTGGCGCTGTCAGATTTGCACGGTTTCTATGTGAAATCCAGCTCTCGCTACAGTCTCGTGCGCATTTTGCCGACCTCATCTTCCAAAAGTGCTCCGAACGTGACAATCTTTTACGATTTTTGTATGAAATCTCGCTACAGTCTCGTGCGCATTTGGCTGGCCTCATCTTCCAAGAGTTCTCCGGCACTGACAGTTAAAAAAAAACAAATGCAAATCAAGCTCTAGCTACAGTCCTGTGCACGTTTTGTCGGCAACTTTTGCTGATCGAAGCCCGCAACCGCGGAAACAGAGACCCTACTTCGGCGACCACGGAAGCCACTTTAATTTAACCGAAAAAAACACAGAGTTTCGCGCCCGAAAGTCTTGTCAAGCCTGAACTAACTCACGCTTTCCGGACCCGTTACACTTCCCAACAACTTGATGTTGATATGGTTGACATGATGATGTGGTTGACATGATGGTGAGAATGCTGGCCATGACAATCGTCCGCAACTCGGAAGTTTTCTAACTAAACTTCCTTTGATTAGTTCATGATGTTCCTAGTGAACACGTATTGAAGATGGGGTTTCCAATCGCCATCACCGTTTGTCGGAGGGCCAGGAAATGGGTCAGTAATTAGCATGGACACCACACTCCATGGCCGGTTTCAGTGAAGAGATTGGATTTTAAATTTTGTCCCACAGAAAACTTGGGTGTGGGGATGCAGCAGTGACATCGTAACAATTCAGCCAATTGTCTAGTTTCAGTGTCTCCAAATTTCGGTTGCAGCTGGATGTGTTTCTGGTTTGACGGGTCCCCCATGGTGGGCATCATCTATTTTGGCTAGGAATGCGTCGGTATCGATGCAATGTTGAAATTCAATTTTTCGGCTCGCATCTCTTCTCTGGTAGTCAGCCATGGCCAGCGAACTAAATAATGAAAGGTTCATTACTGGGGCAATCATGGAATTGTATCAAAGGTCAATGGTTCTCCAAACAGCGTGTCCACACGGAGGGGTTCTTACGGTAGGAGTTAAGGCCAGGGTTAGATCAGGGTGCGCGCTCTGACCCCCGTCATTTCCTGTAAATTCTCGCCTAAAATTGATCTTGGGAGCTGTTCAAATGCATTTCGACTGCGCAGGCTCGCACAAAACGTGGGTCCCTTTCTTGGGACGCGGTATTTTTTAAAGAGTTCTCGCATGAAATTTCTCTTGTGAGATGTCCATGTGCGTTTCGGCTGTGCAGGGTCGCACAAAGTTTGCTCCCCGGGGTTGTCCATTGGTCCCGATCTTGGGGCGCGGCATTTTTCCTGTAACTTCTCGCATGAAATTGCTTTTGTGAGATGCCCGTGTGCATGTCGACTGCGCGGGATCGCGCAAAGTCTGCCCTGTGAGGTTCTCAAGGCCTTGGTCTGGTACATTTTCATTGTAAATTCTTGCATAAACGGCTTCTTCTAGCAGCAGATCTTGTGGAGATCCAGGTGAGGTCCCCTGTAAGACGTTCTTGCATGAGGAGCTTGCAGATGCTTGCAGATGCCATGTCTTAGAGGTGTGAGGTGCTTGTATCAAGATCTTGTATCAAGATTTTGTACGATGCACTCCCGCAGCAGCAAAGGTCCTTCCATGAGGGTCTTGTGAGATTCGCTTAGGGGTCCTGGCATGAGATCTTGCTCAAGGTCTTTTACAACTCCTTGTGTAAATATCCTGTGGAGATCCTGGTGAAATACTTTCAGAGGCCTTTGCATGATCTTGTGCAGGTCCTTGTGGGAAGCTCTTGAAGAGGTCCTGCTGGCACCCTCTCGGTGTATTTGCGTGGTCTGGTGGGGGTCCTTGTGAGGAGACCTTGTGCAGATCCTGTTGAAATCCTCCTCCAGGGGTCCTTGCATTAAGATCTTCAAGGTCCTCTGCATTGGTGCTTGTCTGAAACTTCTTCTGGGGTGCTCATACGAAGTTCTTGTATGAAGATCTTGTCAGCTCCCCTATAAGATCGTTTATGTTGCAGGTCCTCCTGTTGCAGTTGCGGTCATGCCTCACCTCACCTGGTATTGTTCCATAGCTACTGTTGCTTGTATCTGGTGCATTGGCTTCCTACCCCCCCACACTGTTTGGGGTCTCTTGCCGGTGCATTTTTTTTCAGCAAACCATGTTTGACGATCAAAGGATATCCAGTTTTTGTCAATAGAATCCTGCTTATTTATTGTCCCACTTTTCCGGGTTGTTGTTGGTGCAGAGCTCTCAGAAACTTTCAGGCCTGGCATTAATTCTTGGGTTGCCAAGAGGCCAAGTTCGCTCCGTTCAATTTGGGCCAATCACCTGCAACAGCGATGAACAAGGACATGGCCAATCTGGGCCCAAGGCCCTTGAAAACAAAGGGTGCGGCTCTTGGTGGGAGTGCGCTATTTGGTAAGTTATTTAACAATGTAGCACATAAGTCACTTCAAACTTTAACATAAAATTGGCATATACACATTACATTTTTCAAAAGTGTGGCGTTCCTTTAAGAAAGTACTTGATGACTTCATGGAATATAAACTAGAACAATGGTGTAATGCTATCTTCCTTTGAAAAAGAAATGGCATTCATTCATTTGGAAAACAGAGCAAGTTTTAAATGCAGTTCACTATATGATGTTATATTTAAACATGTGAATTGTACATGTAAACACAGTATTCCTTTCAAGGTGCGTGGTATTCCGGTGAAAAAGTAGCCTTCAAGACACACAGCAGTCCTGGTGAAAGAGTATGTTTTCAGTTCTTGTACTAAAGGGAGCCCTTTCATATATATATATAGCAATCCCCTTGGAAGAGGGTGCAAGGTATTCTTCAATAAGCAGTTGCACTTTAAGAGGCCATGGCATTCTGTGAGGACAGCACGACATGCCTTTTGCAAGTTTCCTTGAAAACGATGTGACAATTTTTATTCCTGTGAAAGGAGGGTTGCGCTGTGGCAGGAATGGCGCATCAACGCCTTGGCTCTGGTGGTGCAGAAGAGACGCAGCATGCCAAGGGGGACCTCTTCTGCATTAGAGACCTTGCTGCTTGTCCTTCTTTGCACGCTTTGCAAAGGTACCGCAAAACTCCTGCGGAAAAAAAAACAACCGCTTCTGTGTGCTTCGGACCTCGGGGCGGGGTACTCCGGCGTTCCCACGCACCCGACACTCTCGTTGCCAGGTGTGAACCTTGGAAATCATACTGACAGCTCCGGAACTTGCCCAAATGCCAGCAAAAAGAATTCTCTCGGTAAGTTCATACTCAAATCTTCTCACCTGGCTGCATGGCAAAAAGGATGCGCCAGGGCCTGGGCGGCCGACGGGCGCGCCCCAGGACGCTTCCAAAAACATTGGAAGGGGCACTTTGGCCAACCCCGGCGACATCAGGAAAATTAGGGGTACTTGCCCTTAAGGCAAAGGTACCCCAACGCTCCAGCTGTGAAGATATCCACCTTTCTGAATATCTGCCGCTCCAAACCTCGGGCGCAAGGTAATCTGGAGTACCTACACACCCGAGGATCTCGCCGCCCTTCGTGAACCCTGGAAATCATCTGGAAGAAGGCCCGGAAAAAATTCTTGCTCAGATTATCCCGGCAGCTCGGGGTACTTGCCTTAAAGGCGGAGGTACCAGCACGCCCGCGACACAAATGTGCACCTTTTCAGTGTAGCTCGTGCGGACCCCCGGCGCGAGGTATTCGTGTCCAATCTTCTCGCGAGGTGTGAGCCTTGGAATGGCAGGAGCTTAAAAATAACGTTGCCCAAACACCTGCTGCAAAAACCATTGGTGAGTTTACCTTTGCCAAACCATGCAGAGAATCCATCCTAATTTTAACCAATTTATATTCAAAAATTTACCTCGCAATCACGCGATTACATCATACAGCCCGACAGCTCGCTAAATGGTTGAATAAATTTGTTTTAAGAGCTCATCGGACTGCATCCAAGTTTCCCTGCATCAATTCTCGATGTTTTTTCGGCCGCGACAACCCATCTAAGACCATTAAAATTGAAGGTCCAGGCACGCCATGGCAGACGGTGTGGCAAACATAGTGCACAGGAAACAGACAGCGGCGGGCGACCGTGGAGATGGAGCCACGAAGAAGGCGGAAAGTTCGAAAAAGACGGGACAATACATGTGAATGGGACCCGAGGTGGAAAGGAAGCCTGAAGTTTTGATTTGGTCTTCGTTCTTTGGAACAGGTGAACTCCATGCTTCATCCTCCGAGGTCGCCCCCGCAGTCTCCTTGCGCCGTGCCCTTCGCCGCCTCCGTTGCCATGTCCGCCATTGCTCCACCAAAAATAGATTCCCAAGCAGGACCCGCCAAGAAACAAAAATTCAGCCTATACAAAGACGTTCTCTGAGAAAATTTACAAAATCGCCTCCTTATTGATGTGCTTCGGCACCTCGCATGACCGGCTTGACCTTGCTATGAATATCTATGAATTGCGGCATTCAGAAATTTACCTCTGGAACCTGCCGAATCGCATACGGCAGAAATCATTTTGACGTTTCTCCGCGGAACTTGAAGAGACGCAACCAGAAAAATTGTGGAAAGGCAAGCCACAGAATCATTCTGAAGCTCACCCGCTGGAACATGCCCAAACGGAAACCACAAACATCATTCTCAAGCTCACCCCATGGAAACCTGCCCAAATGTGAGCCACACAATTTTTTTAAATAATTAATTCTAAAGTCCACACATTGAAACTTGCCCAACCTGCAATTCCACAGTCTGAAGTTTACCCTGGGAACTTGCACAAACGCAAACCATGGACAACATTTTCCTTCATCATTGACTTGCCAAAGGCAAGTGCAGAAATCAGTCTGGAGTTTACCATTTGGTAATTTAACATAGCTATTGAAAATGGTCATTTATAGATGATTCGCCCATTAAAAATGGTGATGTGCATAGTTATGTAAACGTTTACCAGAGTTGACCATTGGAACGTGTGCACCAGCGAACTCAGTCTGAAGTTCACCCGTTGAAATCCGTCCAGAAATGACTCTGAAGTTTGCCCACTGCAACTTGCCCAAACGCAAAACACTGACACCATTCATCACCATTCTGAAGTTCATCCACGGGAAAATTATCCGAATCTGTTGGGGGTTCTTGATGTTCTTGTGAAACAGTTCATTCCACTTCAACCAATTCTGCGATGAACAGTGCGAAAAAGTTCCACCCAAGAACAGTAGACATCACGTGATAGCAGGTATAAACACTGTAATGCAGTAAGTGGCTGACAAGAATGGATTAAGCTTGAGATCCCCAAGCTGCTGACTTCGGCACATACCTGAACTTAATTCATGCCGCCAACAATTTCCACCTTCATCACCTTCAATATCCGTGTATAGATTTTCTTTCAAGCCCAATTTTTGGGGTTTCCACGTTTTCAAAGTGCGTCCCACACCTCCTCCGCAGGCTTTCCCCCAAGAGTTTCAGCAGTACGCCTCTCATTTCGTCTCCACCAGTGGAACCAAAGCACCGCGTGGCGTATTTAGACGCATCCAAATGAAGCTGGATTTACATACTGGGAAGAGGAAGTTCAAGAATTGCGCCACAGCAGGATCCAACAAGCACTGCAGCTTGAAACGGAATGAAGCACTGTTGCGCTGTTGCACGGCGAAGAAAGGACGGACACACAGGCAGTCAAATCTAGGAATGTCATACCTATTATATACAATTGTATATATCAAAATATATATATAAATAATTATATATATATATACATGTGGTTGTGTGTGTGCGGACCCAACATATTATCCACAAAAGCCGGTATATTGGTTGAAGCAAGTTGCATTGCTTTGCTGATTCCCGCTCTCTTTTTCAACAATGAATGCCTTTGAATATGTATGAGCTAATAGGCCTCAGGCCTAATCTTCTTCATATTCGGCAAGCCCAACGCCATTTTGATCCCCAAAATTGGGCACACCATAATTTCATAGACATTATCGCTGTTGGGGCGGGTTTGTTGCAATTGTCCTATAGTTACTCCAAAGTTTCCAATGATAGCAATAAATCATAATAAAAAAATCCATATTAACCCATGTAAATCCATCGTTTCCGTTACTGTAATTTGCCCTATTAGTGGGATAGATTGCCTGATACCCACCTTCTATCCCTGACGGCCTGGCGCAGCGCTGTGTTGACTCGGCGTCGACGTCAGCGTGACCGTTGCAGTCTTGCGCCAACGAAACTTCACACCTCCAAGAGTGGTAGTTGCAAAGTCTCACCGGAAAAAAAGCATGATATATCATGATATATCAACAAATGGAAGTCTGAAATCTGAATCTCTCTGACAAGCCTTCTGGATGTAGCCAACAGTTTAACTCTGCTATCCAAACTCATGTCACCAGCATTCTGGATAAGCCTGATTTCACCATGGGCTCCAACGGGCCCATCACGTATCGTGAGGTTGTGGGGTCTGCTACTGCTGAAAGCTTTCATCCAGGCAGCGAGGAGCAGCAACTTACTGTACATTTCGTTGCCATGTTTGTTTGCCTGGCCTCTAGATATATCCAAACATGCAGGGGCGCCGGTCTAAGGGACACCGAATGCACCCACATGCACCATATACATCCATGTACCAAAATCTAAACTACCTGCAGGCTCAAAAGTCCGCAGCCTGTCCCACATCCCAAACGAATTTTCGGGGTTATATACCCAGTAGTAGTACTTGTTCTTCTCGTTGTTGTTGTTGTTGCTGCTGCTGCTGCTGCTGTTGTTGTTGTTGTTGTTCAGGGAACATGTGCATGTTTGGTTGGCGGCGATAATCCAGCCGGCTGCATCCTGTGAGCTGCTTCAATCCACATCATGTTGATTCCGGGTTTCATGTGGTTAAAATTTATGTCATTTTTACTACAAGGTGGTGCCCCCCAGTTATAAGTTGGTTTATAAGCCCATTAACTATAGATATATCACCAACAAAAACCATAGTTATTGGAGTTATTGGAGTTATGAACCAACTTAGCTATCGAACGGGGGCACCACCTTGTAGCCATGACTGGGAATGGTCAGTTTATATCACAAAAACTGGTGACTGGGATCTCCAAGGTTTCGGTTGCAGCGAGTGGGCTTTGGAAGGATCTCAACGTTGGCGCATAGCGTCGCAGCATATGGCAGGAGTCCGGGGGGATATTGCGGATATTGGTGGTGCAAAACACCAATAGGGTGAATGAGCATGTCATGTGAGGCGTTAAAACAACATCCTGAATTAGGTTTAGCATGGTTTAGCTACCCTCTGGAAATTTAACATAGCTATGGAAAATCACCATGCTATTAATGGGAAAATCAACTATTTCTATGGCCATTTTCCGGTTCGCAAACTGTTAGTTTACCGGAGGCTCTCTGATGGTTGCCGCGCTTTCGGGTATGGTTTCGAAGATATCACGGGTTGTTCCCAACTATTTAGCCTTGGTATTTCCACTTGCAATTTCCAGGAGTCATCCAGTTTCCGGTATGGTTTCGAAGAACTTATGCCCGTAGACCAACAAAGTTGTATATAATTGTATAATATTGTATATGTATATATATATATGTTGGTGTACAGTACCCAGCTTTAGGTGCTGCAGATCATGTCAGCTGCCTCCGAACATGCTAAGTTGGGTTTCAATTGGAAGCTTGAGCCCAATGCCTGGCTGCATTGACATTCTCCGCACTTTCTTTCGCACAAAATCATTCTTCTCATCAAGTTGAACTCAATTCAAGTCAATGGCTGAGTTTGTTTCGTGTAGAGCGCACCAATGTGACCAATTGCCACTCACTTTGAGGACAGCTTCCCAACTGAAACTGTTGCGTCTTTTTGGCATATCCGCTGTGCCCCACAAAACCATGACCTTGCTTGAACTCGGATTCTTAGAATCAGGAAACGCCATAAGCCGAAGCTTCCCTATTGTCTTGATAAAAATTTTGGGTCTGGGCCATTCTTTCTGATGGCTTCTTCCAAAAAAGTCACCAAGTCCGAGGCTCTTGGACAACAAATGACCCATGATGGTTCAAAGTTCTTGGACGCTCAAGATACTCAAGATGTACATTTTGAAAATTAATGTCAACCCCGGATTAATAAACCATGGTTTATGAAAATTAGGGGGCACTCCCCAAATCGTCATAATCTGATACTTTTTTATGGTATCCCCCCAATTAAACAACCTAGGGGTTTATTAATCCAGGGTTGACATTACACAACATTTTAAAAACATTTCAGCACCAGAAAACTTGGCGGTCCACACCGGTCCATAGCTCTACGATTTGACCGAGACCCAAATTCCTGGCAGTTGCCCCCTTGAAACCTGTGGCTTTGCCATGGGTTCCACTGCTCAGGCGGCCCTGTGTTTGAGGTCACCGGTCAGGCTTCGGAAAACAATTTGATTGTGCAGAAAAAGGTGGATCGTTTACGGACTTTTCCTCACTTTCTGGATTTTGAAAATACACAATTAAGTTTTAAACCAGTTGTCATTTTCCGAAAGCTGCCGCAGCTACCAGTTCCCGCCACGCTGTAGTGCTACTGATCAAGGGCCTCAGAAAAGCCAGCTTTCCGTGGAATGTGCATCAGTAACCTGGGATCTCGAAGACTTCACAAATCACGACCTGGATATTTTCAGGTCTTCCCAAAAAGAGATGTACCTTTGGATGTAGCAGAACGCAGCTCATTTTAGGATGCTCCATGGTAAATTCCAAAGGTTCATGTCAAAATGGGCATATATGCGGCTTTGATTGAGAGAAGGGCATGTCCCAAAATGGAAATAAGTTTCAAAACATGGAATGCCCCAACTTCAAAGCACCTCTATGTGGCTAGAAAGCTGACAACCACCAGAAATGGGCCGATGAGTTTCCAAGCATCGACTACTTATGACTACTTTAGGGTCTTCAATGCTCTTCATGACAATTTTCAGGGGTTCGTGTCACTAAGCCCATCGGGTTCGCTTACCCATTGGGTTTTCTCAAAATAGGCAACGCAACGCTCCAGACTTACGTACCATGAAAAAGAATGGGCTACCCTCTGGTAATTAATCAAATATGGCCATGGCCAGGGAAAATCCCATTTTTCCTATGTAAATACCAAGTTACAAGGGGGTTTCCGAAGCATTACATTCCTTTGGTTACCAAACCCACTTCACTGAGGCGCATCTTCATTTTTGTTGGTTCCATCAATTAATAGAAGTCCATAGAAGATTGGCCCCGATAAAAAAAACCAAGTCAGTTTCCAACCCCCATTAACTATACCTAGTTTTATCATGTTTTATCCTTCAACATCCATAAAGCCTAGTTAAGATTGCTACCCTTCACCAGTCACTTGGGGCACAAAGCCACCATTCTGAGGCCGCATCTTTGAGCTTCGGCCTTGCTGTTGCAATAGTCCTGGCACCAGGACTGCTGAGCCTTCGGCTCGCCATGGAAAAAAAGAGAAAACACCATGCAGGGAATTCATGAAGACACACGTGTATATATATATATATGTGCATTATATATATATATGTGTGTGTGTATACAGAGGATATGACAGTATCTAACTGTATTCTTAAAACATTGTATATTCATCCTTTTGATTCCTTTCTTTATATTTTTTGTGGCCGACATATGTGAACATGTTGCCTCTTACCCCATGGTCCTGCAAGCGTTCGGCCCATTGTAGCGGCATTCGCTTGCCGGCCTAGTGGAGGATCATCCGGCCCATCCCCATGCACAATGCTCCGAAACCGTGGTTCATCATGTGTCATCCAAAACTGGTTGGTGATTTATGGTGATTAAACCAGCCATGAAACCAGCCATTATTAATGGTTAATGGTTAATGTTTAATGGCTATATATAAGTCTGATTGGTGGTATACCTACCCCTCTGAAAAATGATGGAGTTCGTCAATTGGGATGATTATTCCATTCCCAACTGAATGGAAAGTCATAAAACATGTTCCAAACCACCAACCAGAAAATTTCTGAAATGTCATGGGCCAAATCATCCCATGTTACTATGATGCTTCCCATTCTGAAAGTCATGTCTGGCACCATCCCATTACTAGGGGTATAGCCACCAGACCCAAATAAAGCTTGAGATTCATTGTATGGCAGTGAGGGTTTCAAAGTTATGGTTTCAATCTGGCTTTCAAAGTTAGTACTGCAGAACGGCGATTTTTTGGACCAACAAGACCGATTTTTTGGACCCAATCCCGTGTGGTAAAGCCATGCTGCTAAGCCATCCCATGATCCCAAAAAAACCGTCACCATTTGGGATCATTTTCCATCCCAAACAAAGGTATACCCAATAAGAAACCCCAAACGTGATTGGGGATGGTTTGTGACAGTGGGTTTACATGGCTTTACCACATTAACTACATTTACAAGTGGAGATGTAACTATAGATCACCATGGTTTTTCGGTTACATCCCAGCTTAAAGGGCTTCATTTCACCATGGTTATATATATGCTTATACCAGTTATACCCATCAACTGCACCTCATCACCATCATTTATAGATTTATCAGGTGATTTTGCCAGCTATACACCTCCATTTCTATCGGATTTTCCGTAGAAATCTCCAATTCTATAAGATTGTCCTAACTATAAACCTCCATTGCTATCGTTTTTTTCTCCTATGGTTTTTCCTGTGGTTTCTCCATATTTTCTCCATAAGTTCACCCATCTCCATGGATAATTCTCGGAGTTTCCCAGCGATTTTCCCATGGAAAAATCTCACCCATCCCTCAATGGTCATGACGAAAAGGAACCGATTGATTGGGGGTACCGATTCCATATATTTTAGGCCTATATATATCAGGAAATTTCAGGGGATATCCGTTCCCGATTCATATGGCGCTTAAAATATGGTACAGTACGTTTACGTACCTCCATGTATTGGATCCTGGAATTCTATGGAATTCTCCCATCCCTGGTGTCTGTCCCAGTGCCGCGACGTCGCGACGTCGCCTTCTTCACGAAGCCTTGCACCCACTGCGGCACTGAGCCGCCCAGGTCGGTCTGCGACACCCCTCTGAGCAGCACACCTTCCAGCCATGCGGAGCCGAAGCTCGGTGCCCGGGATTTTATGGAGTTGTCATGGGAATATAAAATAGAAAATAAATGAACATCATGAAATGACATGGGAAATCAATGGAAATCATATGGCTTACTTTCACCTCATAAAATGGGAATTGGGAATATAAAATGGGAATATAACAGGATTAGAATAGGAATATCATGGACAATAAATGAACATCATGAAATGACATGGGAAATCATGAGATGTACCAAGGGAAATCATGAGATATACCCACAGAGTTATGGTTTGTTGGTTTACTTTCACCCCAATGACTTCTAGGTGTTGTGACATGTTTTCACCATAAATCCTTAATAGTTCCGGTCATCAAAAGTAGTAATGGGAAATCGCGATATCAATGGAGTCCGATGGAGGTTTCAGTGGGAAAATCATCGAACCGAATACTGGAGGTTTCTTTGCCCCGGTTTGATCACAACATCATCAAACCATTAAGTAAATCAAGGTTACCCCCTGGTATATAATTTAACACAGCTATTGAAAATGGCCATATAAATAGTGATCTACCCATTTAGAAATTGTGATTTTCCATCGTTTTTTTGGTAAACGTTTACAAGAGGGTATCCCAACTTCATATGATGTGACAGCCCTGCCTCCATGGTGAGGACGGAGGATGTACCTGTGAGCTTCAGCATGTGCAGAGTGTCATTACATGTCATTACCAATGGCAATTGATGGGATGTTTATCGAATAGTATATATAATAAGGTAAATTGCAATTGATTGAGCTTTTAATAAGAGTATGTATATATATATATATGTATATCACTATATGAAAGTAACATGATTGCCCTGAATCAGCTCATACAATGCCGTATTCATCCCTGTTTCATGATTGAAATTTCCTGTTTGAATATGTTATTTTCAATTATTTTCAGCGAATGGAAGTTTGTGTTGAAATCTCGTTGACAAGAAGGCTGGCTGAGCGTGTAGTCCCAGTTCTTGTGGCTTCATGTCGTAAGCCCAATGCCATAAACCTACCATTTGAGGATGTTCTTTTTGCCATCCATTTATACTATTCAGATGGTTGGGAAACTCTAAGTAGCTCCCCTATCTGGCAGGGTCTATGTATGTCTATGTGAATTTACTGGAATATTATCCATTTATATATCCATTTATTATTCGGGAGGGGGATGGTTTATAACCCACCATTTCTTGGCCCACCATGACCGCACCCTGAGAGGATTGTCCGCGCGCGAATGACGCCGGCAGGCACTTCCAACCTGCCCGCGCGAAGTGGCAACGCGGTGGACCCGAGAACTAACCAGCCCCAAAAACTTACCAGAAATGGGTGAGATAATCAACCCCTGAATTTATTGGATGTTCATAATAATAATCATATTAATAAATAATAAATAATAATAATACTGTAATAATAATAATAACACATAAGAACAGTTATTTTTGCTATGATTGAGTCTGGCACAGCAGTTCAAGGTTATGGATATCAAAAACTCGGCTGATTGAACCATATTGAAACTGTATACATCATGTGGTAAACATTTAATGTGGTGCATCATATGGTACATCATGGGTAACCACATTTCCTGGTTATACATTCATCACACCTCGGAAAACTGAGAAACATTGATGTATGAGAAGCCCGACGCAGAATTTTTGCAGGATCAGTCAGGCTAGGGCAAGTTATGAACTATGCCTACGCTACTACGCCTCTGATCTTTATGAACTGGGGCAGAAACATGGCTCCAATTGGAACTCGTCCAAGCCAAACCCGAGTTCTCTACGGTTGATTTTGTTTTGGCCATAGCACATGACAACCAGTTGGGTTTGTCCGAACATAGGATAGCCCTAAATCTATTGGTTGATCATTTTCCGTATTGTGGCCAGAACTGGAGGAGACACGCCCACCATATATCAAAATATCATATGGAGGTTTCCTAAAATAGGGGTACCCCTAAATCATCCCATTTAAGATTGGGATTTTCCATGAAATAAACCATTCAGCTATGGGGTACTCCCATGATTATGGAAACCCCCATATCAAGTTGTCAAGTTGCATCCCCTAAAATGTCTCCACGATATTTCCCATTTTTCCTGGCCAAGTTCCCATGTAGATTCAGATTTTCAGGTACCAAGTTCAGGTACACCATGGATGTTCACCCTAAATCATCCCTTGTCATAGGTTTTTCCATTATATATACCCTCTGGTAAACTAAAATAACTATTGAAAATGGCCCAGTCGAAATAGTGAGTTTTCCCATGAATAGCATGGTGGATCTTTCCATAGTTAACTGTTCGTTTACCAGAGGGTAAACCTCCATTTTCCCATGGTTTTCCTATGGTTTTCCTATGGTTTTCCCATTAAACCTCCATTTTCCTATGGGATTTACCTCATTTTTCTCGGCCAAGTCCCCATCGATGCTGAACTTTGCCCCAAGGATTGGCCCAAAACTTGAGGCACCCCAAGGCGGTGCATTGCGATGGGCTACAGGACTGGATGGCGATAGCATAGCCTGACAACTTCAACGACAGCAGTTGCCACCGTGAGTGGGTAATAACAGTAATAACCATACGATAATCTAGTAAATCTAGTTATATCATGTTATATATGGCTTATATTTAGGAGAATTTCCAGGGTTAAAAACTACTAATTGGAATGAACATTCAAGTATAGGCGTCCCCAAAAACGATGCCGACAAGTATTTCCAGGATGTTAGTTCAATGATGTGTTCTTCATCATTTCCAGGTGTTCAACTTTTCGACATCTTTGTTGCACCAATTGGAGGTATGTTTGTTGAAACCAACTTCCATGGATGTTGAAACAGCCAGTGAATCAAGGTGTTGGAACCATTCTTCATAGCTTAACTTCGGAGAATGACTTCAAGACTCCCAAGGTCTGCAGGGCGTAGCCTTGTTCATTTGGCAGTTTCATCAGGAACCGCTCCTGTAGAGGATTGGAAACACTCGACCATTCGACACACATTGGATCTCTGGGCCTCATAGAATTTCTGAAACCCAATCCCTGGAACATCCTCTGGTAAACTAACAGTCGAAATCGTTGATTTTCCCATTAATAGCATGGTGATTTTCTATATAGTTATGTAACAGTTTACCACCAGGCATCCTGGAATCCAGGTAAGAAAAACATCACCCAACTGGAAGTGGGGAATTATCATTGGGTGTACCACATCAAGTGAGATCGCAATCAGTCTGTTTTCATGACTTCCTAGATGCCCACCAGATTTTTGGGTGACAGTGTATCCCTTCATTCCTATCCATGTCACCCAGCTTGACCCAGCTTCAAATGACCACTTCAAGCTACGGGGAAAAAACCGGCTCCTGTACCATATCTCGATCTTTCACTCCTGGCACAGAAAAGGGACAGAAACAGTGTTCGATTTGAGAACTGCCATGAAAACCCGGAGGTTTCCAGCCAAATAGGGGTACCCCTATTTGGGTATCCCCAAATCATCCCAGGCCATGAAACCCATACGGTGACTTGGGGATCTACACCATCCCTCAAGATCCGAATCACCCGCCTGGGGCCAAAGGTATGCGGCAGTAGAGGAAGTCACAAAAACTTTGGCTTGACTTTTGGACCTTTCGTGGCAATTCGCTGTGGTATGGTCAACAACTCATGCCAAACATGGAACATCATCATTCAACTACGGTGAATCTGACGATATTCGGTGTATCAACGTCTAAACTTTCTCCGGGTATGATCATTTTCTTTCCTGTAGGCTTAAACCTACAGATTTGATTATAGCACATATAGTTCCAAGTCAAACATGATGAACATTGAAAAACCTGAAAAGCCCACAGATTTAGTGGTCATTTAGTTCTTCTTTATACAATCAAGATGAACCATCCCATTTTAGCGGTAAAAGTAAGAGGTGGATGAGCCCTCTGCGCAAATAACTACCCTCTGGTTATTTAACATAGCCATGGAAAATGGATGAAAATGGTCCATTGAAATAGATGGTTTACCGAACTTAAAAATGGTGGACTTTCCATGGCTATGTTAGTCATAACCAGAGGGTATTATTAGTGATTCTTGCGGTGTCATGGCGCAACAAAATGGAAACGGAGGTTCCGGCTCCATGCAAAAGGGCTTGCGCAGGAGGTCACTGGGGGGCATCCACCGTGTCTGCTGAAATATCCATGAAACACTATTCATTGGCTTTGCTGGCTGCCTATATTATGTAAGTTATATCATGTTATATTATGTTAGACCCACGCACAGAACCTATGACTATAGTTGACATCCCCAGCTTGTTGGCTTCTGATATCCAGTACGCTCTGGTAACCCCCCCAGAGGTGCCCCAATCACATATCTGAAGCATCTATAACCATCTATATACAACCATGGAGGTGGCTCCATTCATTGTCTAAGATTGAAATTTGAGCATATGGTGTTTCCATCGTTATTGACCACCTATCTTTGGTAGATGTTGCTAGGTCGTTTTTTTTGCCAATCGTTCCAGTGATCTCATACCACACAAGACCACTCCATTCCAGCTGCACAAATTGCCTGCCGTCCCAACACCTGGCATTCAGAAGTCGTCCAGAAAGGGATGATTTTCACTTCCAGCTTTGATTTTTTAGCTTGTTTGAAGCCACCATTCGGAGAAAGCAACGGAAACCCAATAATCTGGCAAAAAAAAGTTTAAGTTGGTTTAAGGAAGCCTCACCCACCATAGATTTCCGGAAGCAAAATTCCAAGGGAATCCTGCAAAGTTCCTGAGCATGACTCAATCTTGTTCATTGATTAATTATCTTTGGATGACCATTACCAATCTTTGAGGTCTTTAGTGCTCTGCCTCCAAAAAAACAGTTGCTTGGTATATATATATATATCTTATTGTGTATATACCTCAACATATAAATAGATAAACGAAAAGATGCACACACACATAATATACATGAGTAGCGGGCAAAATTACATATTAAATTTAATGCCACGCACAAATTAGGGGCGTCCCCTATCGGTTGTGAAGCTTTTGTGCAACCTCGGAAAGTCCAAGGCGAAGCAAGACGAAATTAGTATTACAATAATTTGGTTTGTTACTCATAGATATATTATATGTATTATATTATGTTATTGTATAAAATGCAAAATGAATTAAACATGTGCATGTGCATATAACTATACATAGACAAATAAATAAATACACGGACACACACACACATACATATATATATATACACATAAAATTATATATATATATATAAATACATATATATATAATTATATATATAATATTATCATATCCCCATTGATGGCCCTCCTTATGAAACCCACCCAGCCGCTGAACCGATTTTTTCCAGCGACTTCGCTAACCTCGTAAGCTTTGAAAGCAGAACTGTCCCACTTCATCCGCTCCTGCGCTGCACCAGCACCGATGACGTGGGAATATATGGGAATAGTGTGGGTAAAACAATGTCATACACCACCCATTTGGGAATGGTAAACATACCACCTATTAAATGGTGATTTAGGGGATGGTTTATTATTGTTTTAACCCCCATATATGATATGGATATGATGGGTGGGAAGTATATGGAAGTATGATATTCCATGATTTCGAGAATTTCGTGAAATAACTAGTCTTCACCCATGAGTCAACACAAACTTTTGGAGGCTCCCCACAACGGTACATCGACTTTGCAAGGAGAAGTGCCCACCGCGACGAGAAGCCCCTTGGAAGCGTTCAAAAGGTATTGTGTCACAGACTGGCACAATCCAAACCCCATAGGATCTGGGTTTATTTCTTTCAATCTTGTCAGCTGTCAGTCTAAACGTTGATGTATGAACTCCAACATTGGCAAAATCTTCATCTCACGGATGTTTCCATTCCTACCGTACTCCAAGCGTTGGCCACTTCCTCTTTGGACTTAACTTGGGTCTCGGTCTTGGAGCCCCTTCCAATGATTCAAAGCGCGTAAGCTGACTTCCTGAACCCAAGGGTATCCCATTTAGTAACCCAGTATTAACCCATGATAATCCCATTGACCCAAAGGATGCCGACGGGTACCTTCTAAATGCCACAAAGTGGGGAAGACCCTTGCCCATCCCATTGTATTCCCATTAGTATCCATGAAATCACCTGAAATAAATGTTGATGCTAAACGTAATGGTTTAGTCATCCCATTAGTATTCAGTAAATCCCATATCCAATTAAACCATTCCGTTCATAAATATGGTAACCGACAGAATTATGGAAAAAAAAACGTTCAACTTAGACAGGCGGCGCCTGCGTCCGATTTTTCCATAATTGGATTTTTCCCCATAAGGGTTCAAAATATCCCGGAAGTGATCCGA
>Ga0126342_10000757_pt1 | contig 39261 bp, 24 predicted proteins | sample Cyp1metagenome_FD_92528 | JGI IMG/M metagenome (GOLD analysis project Ga0126342, IMG submission 92528) | Coral microbial communities from Lord Howe Island, Old Settlement Bay, Australia - Cyphastrea 1 metagenome | ecosystem: Host-associated > Invertebrates > Cnidaria > Coral ...
ATATACTATATATATATACTATATATATACTATATATATACTATATATATACTATATATATACTATATATATACTATATATATACTATATATATAGTGTATATATATATATATATATAGCGTGTATATATATAGTGTATATATATAGCGTGTATATATATATAGCGTGTATATACAATATATATATAGAGAGAGAGCGTATATATATAGTATATATATAGTGTATATATAGTGTATATATATATATGTACAGAATATGTTATATGAACGTACTGCATATATATAATATTCTAGATATCATTATCATTATCATCAATCATTCTCACTACTAATTACGATGATATATATATATATATATATGCATATGCACAGAGCCGTCCATCCCCATGTTTGTGGGGGTACCATTCTCTTCTCATCATCCGGCGCCAGCTCGAGTACAGTAACTAGTTTCCTAGTGGGATCTTCATCCAATCCTGTATCGTATGATCCCATTCCCACAGTTCCAATGGAATTAGAGCCTCATTTTTTTATTAGAGCCTCATGTTCGAAAACCTGGCTATAAATGTGCATACCCTCTGGTAAACTAACATAGCTATTGAAAATCACCATTATCAATTGGAAAAACCACTATAAATGGCCATTTTCAATAGCTACGTTAAATTACCAGAGGGTATCCCCAATTTTCAGACCCATCTCATGCGCCCAACAACCACTCGATCCATCCCATCCAGGCACCAGGTAATGCGGCAGCATCTTGGGGCTTTGTTTCTCCGCCAGCGAGAGGCACTTTGTCCAGTCGCCGTTGCGCGCGTACATGTCCAGCCTCAGGGACTCGTGGAATCTTCAGTGAAGAATTGATCAAAGGGGGAAAATACTGATATCCTGTAATCAAAATTCAAATGTGACTATCTAAAGCTCCAAACTCAATGGGCATTTAAATGATTTATATATATATATATAAATTGAAAATGGTAAAATATGGCCAAAATCATCTACAAATGGTCCATTTTCCAGCAAGCCATCAATTTTTCCAAGTGGGGTTGAGAACATTTTTCCCAGGCAGCGCTCGCTCTAAAGGGCGCCCGAACGCACTGTCCACATCGCCGGTGCGTCGGATGAGTTCGTCGCCATCTCCTGTTCTGTGGCGAGCCTCATAAAGCCCAAGTTTTTGATGGCTACCAATCTAAAAAACAATATATTTCCCAGTTGAGGATGCTTTATGGTTTGGGTTTTCAACATTGCATCTTTTGTTACTTTGAGAATCATCAAAGATTGTCCGACATGGACGCCCCAGATTTTGAGGACTTTAAACATCAGGGGACGATATGGGGATCTGGGTAAGGTCACAAAACCCAGATTTCTCAGCCGAAGCAAGGGATAATCATATTCAGTCATAGAGCCATAAAAAAATATCTCTTATGGTTGGTTACCTTGATTGTTGATTGTTTGGTAAGTATCAGAAATTGTAGGTATTGAGTCTCTGGGTCAAAAACCATTTCCGCGGGCCTTTGTTGACCAGCTCCGATTTGTACCTGGCTGATGTCGGCACACCTAGATTGGTTCCGCGCCCATTTTTACCGCGTTTGCGGTAACAGACATGCACCAGCTTCATAGATTTGGAAGACTTAAAGCAACTGGCACAGTTGCTAGATTGATAGAATGAAGCATCAACTGATTAGGACATATTAGGACTAGGATAGCCAATGTCCATTGATCTGCAAGCGTTGATCACAGCGCTTGGCTGGCTTGGCTCATCCATAGAGCCCTCACCGCCAAACTTCGATGAACTGAGTCAGCTATCGGCTGAGAAACATCGATTCATTTGGAAAAAAAATACAGGAACCCAAAGATTTGATCCTGCCAAAGCTTAATCTCTACCCTCTGGTTATGTCAAAATAGCTATTGAAAATTGCCATAGAAATAGTGAGTTTTCCCATTAAAAATGGTGATTTTCAATAGCTATGTTAGTTTACCAGAGGGTATGATTTATAGTTATACCTACCATCAACCCTTGATCTTTGCACAAAGAGACTTATAGAGATTTCCATAGATCTCACAGCTGGGATTCCCATCGTCCAAGACGTGATCTGGTGATCCACTGATAACCAACATTGGAAAGATCATTTGAAACATGGAAAGACTGGGGATTGTAGTCAAACTTCCAACACCTTGATGAATTTCCATGTTGATGCGTTTGATATCCCCATCTTTCACTGTTGCATCATTCGTGGGATCTCTCCAATCGCATCACATATCATTACATCCTTTTGTTCATGATCAAACTTGTCCCTATTCACTATGTTTAACAACGTTGGACATGCTAATATCCCGGTTGGTCATGATATTTCAGGTATATCTCATTTGTACCCCCATTGTTCAATATATCCTATTGATAACTCATATTCTATCCCATGAAATATCCCCAAAAGAGTCTGGTTTTATCCCCCTAAATGGTTAATATATCTTAATATAGTTACCGTGTACCTCCACTAATACTCCATTGAAAGGCAAACTAATTATCCCCATGAGTAGATGACTTTAGAATTATTGCCCCCTGGTACAGCGCAGCCATGGAAATCGCCAGTTTCGATTTAAATCATCGAACTAAATGGAGCATGTTCCCAAACCGCAAAATCTTAGATGGTCAGATTACATCAATGATATTCCCAATATGATCTGTCCAAAAAAAAAACCTTAGAAATTCCCGTAAAATTCCCATTCCCATAGAAAAAAAACATGAAAATTCCATGAATTCAATAGGATTTTCACCTCTTCATCCCACCACCACCACCACCACCGCCGCTCTCCGGCGCACCGATCTTCCACCAGGCGGACCATGTCCGGGGCCATCTGCTGCGCCAACATCCGTGCCTTGTCCCAAACCTAGCGCCAGTTCGACGGGAGGGTTGGGCCCCTTGATTTAGATAGCTATGTTGGTGCAAATAACTCCAATTTCACTAGGCTTTATAGTTAATATACGAATATATTATATATATATATATTATACTATGATGGGGGCTATAAAATGTTATAAACCAACTTACAACTGGCAACGGAAAATCCCCAAAGTAGCCATGGAGGTTCAAAAACGCTGGGAAAATCATGGTGGATTTTCCAGCAAGCCATGGAGCTGATTACCGGAGGGTATAAGGCTTTTAAGCATTCATGTGACAAATAGCAATATATAATTAAACTATGTGGAGACAAATGGCTATATACGAATGTGGATAGTCTATGTGTATCCGTTTTTATTTTTATCATTATAACTTAAATGTGGAGACATTTGCAGCAAAACCCAAAAAGATAGAAAAGAAAAAGTCCTATTAAAATAGTTGAGGATGACTATATGGGTAAATGATGGTATATATTTATTGTGTGGCAAATGACTGTATTAAAATAGTGGTAAATTCTAATCACGTTCAGAATCTTTTTGAGAATGACATCAATTCCAACGGGGGGGTTCCGAAAAAGGTATTCCAACGTGGTTTGCCGTGGAAGACGATCCAGTTGTGGATGAGCTACCTATTTTTTGCCATTGTTAATGTCATTACATCCCCAGATCCCAGGTTGGTTTTATTTTTGAGTTCATGTTTTACCCTCTGGTAAACTAACATAACTATGGAAAATCACCATTTTTAATGGGAAAACTCACTATTTCTATGGCCATTTTCAATAGCCATGTTAAATTACCAGAGGGTATCACGCGTGAAATCCTCCCATTCCACCACCTATTTTTTCGGGGGATTCAAGGCCCAGTTGAGTGGCCACCCAAACATTCAACTGGGCTGGTGACCTACCTGCGGGTTGGCCATTTTTTTGCAGGATGATCTTGAAGATCGGGGACAAAAAAACCATTCCAGTAGATGACTGGTTGGTGGTATACCTACTCCGAAAAATATGAGTTCGTCAGATTGGATCATCATCCCAGCTATTGGGGAAAATAAAAAAAATGTTCCAAAGCACCAATGAGTATATCAAACTGCTAAGCCTCATTAACTATAGTATACTATAGTTATATCTACCATAAACCATAGAATTCAGCCACTTATAAACCAACCCCAAACTCGTGTAAAAGTCATGTTCCAAAGCACCCATCAGAGTTCATTGAGTTGACCCCAGTCCTGGTTTTGGTGCCATGACTGGCCATGACCCTCTCGTCAGTGAACATGAACATGGAAAATCATCCATGTTAAGGGATTTATATACCATCTGGTTATGATTTATATACCATCTGGTTAACCATCCACATCCATGTTAAGGGATTTATATACCATCTGATTATGACTAACAGTTTGCCATGGAAAATCCACCATGTTCAAGTTCGGTAAACCATCTATAAATGGACCTTTTTCCATAGCTCAGAGGCTACAGTCCCATGGATTTTCCCCATGAAATCTCCGCAGTCATTACCAGAGTGCTGGAAAATCCACCAGCGTTCGATGACTTTTCGCGAACGAAACCTCTGATGTTGTAGTATGTTATAGTGGTGTTTCCCATAATATGTTCCTATAGTTTTTGTCCATCACTTTTCCCATGACTAGAAGGAATCACACATGGTTTGCCGGAGAATCCACAATTTAGTTCCATCACTTTTCCCATCACTGGTTTCCCTGATCTAATTCGTTACCCTCTGGTAAACTGTCACAGAACTATGGAAAGATCCACCATGCTATTCATGGCTAAATACACTATTTTCGACTGGGTCGATCATTTTCCAGAGGGAAAACCCCGCTTTTCCCATGGTTTATTTCCCAATGGCTTTTCCACATAGACGTAGGCTATATCTACCATCTGGTTATTTAACATAGCCATGGAAAATGGCCCATAGAAATAGATGGTTTACCTATCAAAAATGGTGATTTTCCATGGCTATGTTAAATAACCAGATGGTACCATAAACCATAGAATTCAGCCACCCAACGGGACCCAGAACGCCATCCAACGGGGTCCCCGTAAGAACCAGGATCCACACCTCTCCAGCGATGTAACAATTCACCGCTTCGCGCGCTGCATCGATGCTCTCGTAGAGCTCGGCGGCCGCCTCCCGGTGTGGAACGTCCATGGCTTCCATCCAATGGGAATTTGAGGATCCTAAAATGGAGGGACCTTCCAGGACCTACCATATATAAGGCCTATATAAGGCCTATGTAAGTGAATATCACCAGAAAATATGGCCAAACATATGGTACTAACGTACCTCCATGTATTGGATCCTGAAGTTCCCATTGAATCCATAGGAAATGATGATGGAATATGGGTACAGTAAATGATTCACAAACTCCAATTATAGGAACCATCAACAATCCCCTAATATTATTGTGATGGGGAGTATTGATGGTTGTTTTCCTATAGTATTAGTAATATGGAAAAAATGCAGGAATATTCGTATCACCATTCCATAAATCCATGGGGAAATCATGATGGAATGCTGACCTTATCTTCACAAAGCGAAGAAGCCGGGTTAGCCGTGTTAGCCGCGTAGAGGGCGCCAAATAAAAGATCACTCAGACCAATACAATAGATGGACTCTGGATCCAACAACTCTTCAAATTAGAAAATGTGCGCTAGTTCCATGGATCATATCTCTCGACGTGAATTGCAACATATGAATCTGATATGAATAATTATAATTGAGGTAAAATACAGATATAACACAATATAATATGATATAATTTAATATAATATGATATCATATTATATATAATAATATATAATGTTATATTGTATCAAATTATATTATAGAGATAGATGTTATAGTATATCAAATTAAATTATAGATAGATAGATAGATAGATAGATAGATAAATAGATAGATAGATAGATGGATGGATGGATGGATAGATAGATAGATAGATTAGTGATATTGTGGCTATGATGTGCATTGATATAATTTATTTTTCTCCAGTGGCGATGGTTGATACTCCAGGAGCTATGCCCTTTTCGGTTTCAGGCAAGTCACAGGTGACTTCTTGGGCTGCGGGAAGCAGATAGTGTGTATGTTATCTTTATAGTCTGTACATGTTTTGGCCAACTGTACTCTTTGATACTGCAGCAGGTATACCACTGAATCCTTAGGAAGTTCATTCGTCACTTCTTTCAGGCTGATTCTCGGCTATTGCAGCAAGCAAACTACAAATACAGGATCTGATCTGCAACTGCCAAGTTGACCTCACTGTTGCTTGGATCACCCCAAGACACCACGGAACCATCGCCCAAGACAGCAACAAAAGCATCGGAAGCTCCGCCGCCCTCATAATTTGCGGAGTAAACTTCTTGCACATTCCTCAACTGACCTTGAACTGCAGAGCTGTCACCGCCGTTGCTTTGGTCGCCCCACGTAACAACTGACCCATCGGCCAAGATGGCAGCAAATGCATCCAGGTTGGCCCGGATTTGTTGCACGTTCCTCAACTGACCTTGAACTGCGGAGCTGTCAGCACCAAACTCTTGTTCACCCCACGTAACAACTGACCGGTCTGCCAAGATGGCAGCAAATGCGCCAGCTGTGGCCTCAATTTGTTGTTCCTCAACTGATCTTGTACCGCCGAGCTGTCACCACCATCTGTTTGATCGCCCCACGTAACAACTGACCCATCGGCCAAAATGGCGGCGAATGCACAAGCTGCAGCCTGAATTTGTTGCACGTTCCTCAACTGATGTTGAACTGCAGAGCTATCACCACCATCTGTTTGATAGCCCCACGTAACAACTGACTCATCGGTCAAGATGGCAGCAAATGCTGCAGAACTGGCCTGAATTTGTTGCACATTCCTCAACTGATGTTGAACTGCAGAGCTGTCAGCACCATATGTTTGATCGCCCCACGTAACAACTGACCCATCGGTCAAGATGGCAGCAAATGCTCGATTACTGGCCTGAATTTGTTGCACGTTCCTCAACTGATGTCGAACTGCAGAGCTGTCACCACCAGTCTCTTGAACGCCCCACGTAACAACTGACCCATCGGTCAAGATGGCAGCAAATGCTTCAGAACTGGCCTGAATTTGTTGCACATTCCTCAACTGATGTTGAACTGCAGAGCTGTCACCACCACTCTTTTGATCGCCCCACGTAACAACTGATCCAGTGGCCAAAATGGCAGCAAATGCACCACATGTGGCCTGAATTTGTTGCACGTTCCTCAACTGATCTCGAACTGCGGAGCTGTCACCACCAACAGTTGGACATCCCCAAGTCACAACTCTGTCACCTCCACAGCACCACATGGCAAAAGCGTAGCATGATGCCGCCAGCTTTGGTTGCTGGGCAATGGCTGTTAGGTGCTTTCCGTCTTGAATCGCAGATGGCAAAGTCTCCATAAGGTCGGTCAGCATACGTCCTTCTTCTGTAACCAGTCTCAGGAACCCCTGTCCGAAAGATTTCTGGGTCAAAATCTTTAGGTCGCCAACGGTAGAGCCTTGCTCAAGCGACAAAGTTTTCCTCTTGCCACTTGGCAACGAGACATTCACGGCAAGCATGTTTTTCCACAGGAAACACAATGACTTTCAGATCGGAATGGTTTTAAAGTTCCAATCCATCCAAAACACCCAAAACTATTTTTTTGTCTGACTGCACTCAGAAGCGCTCACACGCTGCGGCAGATTGCATAGCAAATTCAGGTCTTTGCCAGACATTCAGCGGCCTGCATAGTCTGCCCCAATGTGGCTGCCCATGTTGGTGCATACCATCTGTGCGCATCGGGTCAGAAAATCGTCCGGCACGTGAGATGTCTGTTCCGTAGCATTGTACGGGACCAAAATGGAGAAAAATCCTTCCGCAAGGGCCTTGCAGAGTGCGGGAGGATACTCCTTCAATTTCGCCGTGCGAAATTGTCCATGCTCATCGGTGCCAATGGTTTGTGCCCGTGGCAAATGAGCACAGACCGCATTGGCACGCAAATACCGCGGCAGGTCTGGTAGGTTGAGTGTCAACAACCCAGTGCGCTTGGTGCTGTCAGCACCTAACAGACCCTGCGCGAATTCAATATGTGAAAAGCCAGGCAAGCTAAGAATGAATTGCATCAGCGGAAGTCGCCATATGCTGGCTGCCTGCTCATCATTCGGTTCTGCAGGATGCTCGAGGGCACCACTCCCTTGCACTGTCGAAAGCAGAATCATCGCATGCAAGCTGAATCCCAGAAGTAGGTGGCCGTCCATGAGCTGCCGCTTTTCCCGAAGTGATACAGAGTGAAAGCCCCATAGGTCCGACCGGTCACGTATGACACGGGGACCGCGCTTCTTCGGTTGCTGCAACTGCTTTCCGCGTGCTGTGGACCACGTGCAGCAGGGCGGCCCACAAAGGAACCCAATCACATGTCCGGAGCGCAACGCGTGAAGCCAAAATTTCTGCGTCGTGGGATTGCTGATGTCCCCCCAAGTGGAGTCGATGACGATGTCAAGTGACACGACAAAGAGGCCATCCAGCTTGCCTTGTTTGCCCAGATCATCTAGATACCATTGGAAATCCCCTGGTCTACGCCTGCCCGAGTAGGCATGTAAGACCACTCGTTCCCAGAACCTGGGACGCGGGCATTGAAGCGTTGGTCGCCAAGGAGTGGGTGAGGAAGCCAAATCTTGGCACCACTGCTCGTAGAGATCCAAATGATATAAATGATCTTCATTAGCCGTTTCATAGGTGATCTCCGTAAGAAACTTCCAGTTGATTGGGTCTGCAAGCTCTGAAAGGACCGCACAAACTGTGTCTCGAGGAACAATCGCATCATAGAGCGGTGCATTGATCAGCTCATCCTTGATCTTGTTCAGGGTAAGCTGTGTCTGCGTCCATCCAATCTCGTGACTGGCGATGCACTCGACAGTGGCGGTACGCAGTGCATGGCTGTCGTTGGTCTGAAAGTCAAAGATCATGAGCACAAGCTGTTCATATAGAGCAACATGGTGGAGGTCTACTTCTCCCGGAGGTCGCGGTAGGGCTCGAGGTCCTTCCGCTTGTTGAACTGGAAGTAGATCATCGTGGTGCGCACGTAGTGCATTGTTATCTCGCGAGCCAATGCCTGGTTGAAGATCACCGCAAGGAGGTCTCGCGCTGAGTTGACGCCGGCATGACTCTGAGTATCGCAAATGCCCCTGCAATTTATCAAAGGAATGATATTCTTTGAGACAGATGCTGCATGCTGTATGGGTCATCCAGCGTCGTTCTTTTGCAACAACTCCATGAACTTTAAAAAGATGAGCTCCTTCGCCAGCTTTGGAACGACACCTGAGTTGGCACTTCATGCAACCATAATGTCCATATTGCCTCTCAACCGGAATGTGGGGGCGGACAGGTGCATGTGACAGAGGTCCCCAATGTGCCAAATGCGCAAAGATGTCATGATGTAGCCGTCGAAGTAGGAGTTGGTCCTGTCGATGGAGTTGTACAAGATGCATTCCGCGCTGCAGCAGCGTCTTCCAGTAGCTTCTGTGGTAGCGGAGCAAATATTCCCATTCCTGGAAGTGCGTGGCAGGGTCTCTAAGCGAGGTGGTGCCACGGATCAGTTGCCAAAGCCACTGCAAATCTGCACGCAGCAGAGTCGTCCATGCCGTGTCTGCACGCAGGATAGCCCATGGTGTGACTTGCTCACATTTGTATAGCAAGCCCAAATAGCGAAGTCTGGTCACACGAAGGAGATCCTCAGGAGCTGGGAGTTGTGCTTGTGAAGTCACTTCTTCATGTTGGACGAGACTGTCAGGCGGCAGCTTCAGCAGTCTCTTGTAAAGGCGCAGAATAGCACCATTGAAATACTGCCTGGATTTGGCATCATCCAAAACCCAAGACTCTGTGCCATAGGAGATTTTGCTGTGAACAAGAGACATGAAAAGCTCTGCTCTCTTTTGGGCGGTCAGGTCTTTGTTCTGAAAAAGCAGTCTTCGATGAAGATTGAAAGCTCCATTGCCAATGGCAATCCGTCGTCTCATTTCCCTTCTGGTAGTGCCAGAGTGGTGTGCCATGTTGCCCAGGTGGATGTATTCGCCAACCACAGAGATGGCATGCATACCATACTCAGACACAACATGAAGCCGTTGGCCTTGTTGAGGTCCAAAGTACTTTTGCTTGAGCGCCCTGGAGCCTTGCCCACGAAAGGTGAGCAAAATTTCGCTCTTACCTTTCTGTAGATTTGGTGTTACTCCATGATTCATGCAGGTCTCCAGGAGCACGCCCGTCGCTAGACCAGCCTTTGTCTCCAAAGCACACGCTGTGTCGGCGGTGATGGATATACATAGGTCGTCCATCCATGTGGGCCCGAGCATCGTGTGGTGGATCAATGGCGCATCGGTCTCCTGAGGAAACATGCCATGCACATCCACATCTTCAAAGGTTTCCAGGAGGCCCAAGTTTTCCATTTTCTCTTCGACCACTGCCAATAATCGAGAGAACATGTAGCCAAAGATCACATCAGCGAATGGGTCGCCTGGTCGAGTCCCAATTCGAGTGTGAGTCACATCTGGTTGGCCTCGAACACGGAAATGCGTGTTGGTATGAAGAGCTCGGAGTGCTCGTTGTAAGTGTCTGGGGAGGCCGGCAAGTTCAGTGGCGGATGGAAGCTGGAGGATGAATTGAAGGTCTCGAAGAGCATCTTCAGGTAGTTGGAGCCTCATGGCCACTTGCGCAAGAAGAGCATCCGTCAGTTTTCCGCCAATCGCAACTGGGCGTAATACTCGATAGAATGCTTCTTGTAGGTCAAGGAAAATAAGAGAATGCGATCTCTTGACATTCTTGGCGGCCCTGGCAGCTGCTCGAATATAGTGCACTCCCATTGATACAGGAAAATGACGACGGCCACCTACCTGTTCTCGTCGAAGGAAGGCCTCATACAGATCTGCTTGATGGTCTCGAACAGCTCTGTGCACAGTTTTGCCAATGTGCAAGCTGATGAGAAGAGATCTATATGACGAGCATTGATCCTGTGGACCTTTCCTCTTCCATGCAGCAATGAGCATGCCACCTTTGTGCTGGAGAGCTTCTTGACCGTGGACACATAGTTTCAGAAGCTGCGTGTAGGTGGCTCGCGCCATCTCCGTGGGAAAGCTATGGCAGAGTTCAGGTGGAACATCATCATCTCCCACGGCTTTGCCACAGCGCACTCTTCTGAATGCAAATTCAAGGTCAGTAAGTGATGGGACATCCTCTGGACCCAATTGGATGGTCTCTTGCATGAAGTCGTTCAGATGTGCGATCCAGTCGGCCCGTAGATCTTGTTCTGAAACTCTTTCACCTCCTTCCATTGCGCCAAAGAAATCAGCCCATCGTTGACAAAGTTCATCGGGTGTTGTGCATGGCTCTCCGCAATCATTGAGCACCATGGGTAGTGGCGACACCCTGCGAAGCTTCGGATTCGTGGGTCCAATGATGGGCTTGAGTGTGTTCAAAATGGTGGAGGCTGCACTATCTTCTGGAAGATTATGAATAGCCTCCTTGACTTCTTGGCGTTTGGACATGCTCAATGCTGATCGCAACTGTCGGGCTGTTTGATGAAGCGCTATCCCAGTCTTGAGTCCATGTATGAGCAGAGTGTGGTGGTAGCCTTCAGATTGCTCGTGACGGTCTCGAGACAGTCTGTGGGCCCATTGCAGAAAAGTGCGAGACAACAATTCTGTTCTGCTCTGCTTCTGAATATTCTTCAACTGTCGATGATGTCGGAGCTTTATGGCTCGAATGTTCCAGATCTCATCTGAGATGTAGGATTTTTTGGGGCCACTTCTCGGTTTCGGGCATTGAGAATGGAGAGTCTCCTGGATGAAGTGATTGAGATGTCGAACTTGCTCTTCAATGTTGGTAGTCCATGGTGGCGGTTGATAACCGTCAAGATTCATTGCAAGCTGCGCAGTCTTGATCTTGTTCCGGTCGAACTTGGTCCGATTCCCAGATCTGTGAGGCAGCTGTGTGGTACCCTTCCACTGAATTTCAATGGCCATAGCTCGGTGATCACCAAGATGTCCAAAATCAAGGTTGTCCAGACTACATGACTGTGTGCACCACGAGGTCCAAGAACAGGGCATGAAAACAAAATCAATACGATGTTCTGTACCATCTGCAGGATGTGTCCATGTGGTCCTGGTTCCTTGATGTAATGGCAAGGTGGCTGGTACGCAAAGTCCATGTGCATGAAGAAAATCACGCAATAAGGGTGTGTTGATGTTCTCACAGTCATCAAGATCAAATACATGTTCATTGTCCAGAGGTCCTGTTCGTGCATTGGCATCAATCATGACCAGGACATGTTCATTGGTGACATACGTGCAAACTAGTTGAGAAAGTTGCTGCCACCAGTGTTCTCGAATTTCCTGAGGTGCTCCACTGTGAGGCGCGTGTGCACATAGAAGCCAAATGTCGATGTGGTCATTCAAGACATGTACCAGAAGATGGCGGGGACTTCTGGATACTGCCACAAAATCGGATCGCTTGAAGCACTGTGTTGAATCTCCATGTGTGAAGGGCTGTTTCAGATTGACCCAGACCTCAACTCCAAGTTGACCATGGTCGCTGCCGCTAGCGATGCGGTAGACCTGTCCATTGCAGGATGATCCTTCATCAGTGCGAGTCTCTTGCAAGCCGAGAAAATGGATACCATGCGCTTGAAATTGCTCTCTTACATAGTGTAATTTGCCAGGATGACCTTGTTCACCTCTGTAGAAAGTGCGGACATTCGCTGTGCCACAACTCAAGTTGAAAGTGACATTTGACATTTCTGATTTCACCTGGTTCGAAGAGAGTCCTTGATGCACTGGTAGATCAATTGGGGCAACTTCTAAGCCAGCAGGGCTTAAGCAAGGAAGATCTTGTGCTTGATCTGTCACAATCCAGAGGTGGCGTAGAATGTGGCAGAAACTTTGCATGTTCACTGTTTGTCTGGGTAGAAGTTGGCTGGTGTGGGCCTCGCGCTTTGCAAGCCAGTCGACCAGTTCGTTCAGAGGATCCCCGGTGTGGCTTCTGACATGTTGCACTGCAAGATGTCCATGTGGTAGTCCACCATGAAGTGCTTGAAAAACCGATCGAAGGTTGAGGAATGGTGCATCTCTTGTGCTGGATCCACACCGTCCAGCAGCCTGATCTCCAGTCAGTCGAGAATCTGTCACGAAGACTGTGGGAACATTATTGTTGCGACTGAGTCGCCACATGCCCGCCCAGAAGAGTGCCTCAGTTTCGGCTGCATCCGATCCGATCTTGGAAGTGCCAATGGAATGTGGAGCCTGAAGATCGTAAAGTACTTGTTGGCAATGCCAGCCAAGGAATTCCAGTTGTGGCGGATCATGACTGTTCTCGGCATATTGTTCCGCAAAGACCGCGAAAGCCCAAGAATCACTTATATCATGTTCAGCCACCCAGAGTGGAGGTTTATGCCGATGTTGAGAGTGAGACGAGCCATCAGCAAAGATGACATAGCGATCAACTCTGTCAATGGGGCCACAGTGCTGTAGTGCATTTCCAACAAAATCAGGAAGGTCGAAAAGTTCGTAATCCTTCCAGAGGATATCTCCACAATCTTCGAAGAAACATCGGAGCTCCTGTAGATCAATGCCAATCTGGCATGTGCCCTTCAATGTATTTTGGACAGACTCGAAGTCAATCATGGGGCCAATTGTGTGGATTCTAGGTTGAGGAGCCGGCCATGGCGTGCGTGCTCTTGGCGTCCCTAATGCTGGCGCATGTTCAGGTTTGACGTCCGTGAAATGGACACAATGAACACGTTCATGCCATCGTTCATGTTGGAGTATGACAGCTTTGATGAATCCGTGAGCATAGAGGAATCTCATGTGTTGTGTCTCTGTGAGCTCTGTGTGCTGTCGCTGGATGATGACCGGTTGGTCAATGTTCGAGTCAGTCGCACAGTAGACGTACACAAAATCATCGAGTTTCTCATGCAAGGAAAGGGCAAAGATCGTGTCATGTTCTCCACATAAGAAAACTTTGTAGTGAAATCCCCATGCTCGAAGCTCTTGTTCAGCATCTTCCGCACTGTAGATGGACTGCAGTTCCACAGTTGAAGGGGGTGCTGTTGGCGGTGATGGCTCCTGAGCATATATGACTTTGACCAGCATCTTCGAGTCAGGTTGTACCCAGTCTTGTGGTCGGCATTCGCCCACCGCTGGGAAAATGTCGAGGTCCTGTGGCCACTGCTCATGAGCCACCGAAGCAGTTGTTTGGCGCTCACAGTCCTCGTCTATTGGTTCGGAGATCAGCTCTTGTAGATGTATGGTTTTGCTTTGTCTTTGCAGACATGTGCGTGTTTGCAGCATGTTGAGTCCAACTCCTTGTGTACCCTGTTGCTGCAGCCTTGGTATCAAATGGAAGACAAGACCATAACCATCTCTGGTAGGGAATGGAGCTCCAGGGTAGATTGGCTCTTGTCTGTACCGTGCTTGGCAGTGCATAGGTGAGTCTGGAAAAAGGCATCGGCCACCTAATCCAATCAACATCATGAGATGATCGAGAAGAAAATGCTCATGAAATGTCGCTGCCAACTGTGTGAAAGGCCGATGATGTGGTAGCGAACTATCAAAGCCAGTCACGACGATTGAGGACAGGGTGTCTTGTGGATTCTGTACTAAAAGTACATGTGTGGCAATCTCAGGATGTACTTGTGGTGGAGAAGGATCGACCACATGTATCATAATTGGTGCTCCTGGAAGGGCTCGATCACTCCATGTCCTTCTAAGTTGGTCAGTCCATTGTCGAAAGTCTTCGTAAAGCCGCGTTGGTCGTGGATGAAGACAGACTTGATGGCCAGGATGAAATTGATCTACGAACCACGTCATGACTGTAGTAGAAGCTTGTTCCCCAGCCCAGGAGAATGCAGTACGCATCCACTGCTGATACAAATCTTGGATGTGTTCAGGTGCATTGCGAATCACTGGGGCATTGGGTACAAAGCTGGCAGCATTAGGATTGAAAGTAAATCCTTCGCATTGTCCACCTTGTCGAGGTAGTTCAAGACCTGCTTGCGGTGGGGACTGCGTCCGGCTCCATCTCGTGCTGGATTGTTGCATGAGTTCGATGTCGTCATTGTCTGCAGCAGTGACATCACGTCTGTAATGCATGTAGATGACGAGATTGGTCGCTCTTGGTACTTCATCCCAATCAAAGAGTCCAAAAGGGATCTCACCACAGCGTACTCTGCAGTCATGCTGTCCATAACGTGGGCCACATTGATCAAAGACCTCACCCAAACGAAGTACTTGTGCCTGATTCATCAGCTGTGGCATAGAATGCGCCACATGCCGGATATCGGGGCCTCTTCTTGTCGACCGGCTGAAGGAAAGCAGGCCAATCGTGTGGTCTGGGGTGGAGGACTGTTCGATAATGAGATGGGCCATGACGCATTCCGTCATCATACATGGTGGCTTTGGTCTGACAAGATGTATTGTCGCGCCATCAGTTGCATCAAAAACGTCTCTCCATGGCTCAATGATGTCGTCAATCCAGTCGGGCGAGTCGTGGTGTAGACGAACTGCTCTGGATATTCTGCAAACATTCCACCTGTGATGGTGAAGATACCATGTTTCAACGTAAGCAATTGGGCCTTCCTCTTCACATTCTATCAAAGCTTGTGCAGAAAACAAGTTGTGGAAACTTTGATAGTCATCTGCATGGAAGATAGGTTGAGGCATTGTGCGGCCTTCCTGATTCCGGCCCTGGTCCTGATCCCTTGGCAACATGGCCCCTCGTTCATGTTGAGGTGCAACTTTGATTTCTTGCTGAGGCAGTTGAGCTTCAAGTTGTTGCCAGGTTTGTTGGAGTTGTTGTATACTCCTTTGAAAGAGGTCAAGGTGTTCATCTTCCGGATCAGGAGTTGGCTGCCAGCTCTCGTTTGTAATGTTGAGGCGCTGCAAAGTCGAGTCTGAGATGCAGCTCAAAGATTCCGGTTGCTCACCAATGCGGATTTGAACGTAATCACCGTCTTCCAATCTGAGTGGGGGAACTTGATCTGCTTCGATTGCAACATGATTGTGCCACAAGAAGCAAAGCTCTTCTTGTTCTTGAAATTGTTGATCCAGTCCCATGAGCCTGAAGACAGATCTACGGTTGACAGTGGTGGGCAACCATTTGGCCAGTCTGCGCATTGCAAAAGGTTGAAAGTGTTGCTGATCATAGATGTCAATATCAACAAGAATCAGCCTCATGAATTGCGCTGGTCTCGGTTCATGGACGTTTTGGAGCAGGAAACATTCCAGTTGAAGGCGTTCAAGATCTCGTGGTCGTTGATGCATCTGATATAGCTGGAGAATAAGGCCAGAATCAAATCCTCCTTCACGGGCAATGATTGCCTCATGTTCGCTGGTGTCACTCCACGGCAAGCTCACTGGAAATGCTCTTCCATCAATTGTGAAAATAACGGCACGCCGCAAATCTTCAGAATGGAATGATGAGGTAGAGATAGCACTGACAGAAGTCGACGAAGAGCTGGTCCTTGAGGATTGCAAAAATGTCGCAGCATTGCGCGCCATGAAAGATGTCGCATCTTCAGGTGCATGATGATCTCCTTGTCCTGGGTCTGTTCGTTGTGGTGGGTGCTCATTCTCTGGGTCAATGTCTGGTTCTGGCGGATCCCATTCATTGCCATCTCGTAATTGCCTTTGTCTGTGAAGTCTGCGGACAAGGTTTTGTTCAATCTCTTCTTGTGTCAGAGTTGAAGGAATACGTATGTGTAGGCCCAATCCATGAAAGATCGCGATGTTGGCATCGGCAGGTAACATTTGATGTCCAATGTGAATGGTACAATCTCCTGCTCCTTGTGCAGCTCTTTGTTGACAAACTGCTTCCGAACCAGCAAGGTGGATGGCCTGGTCACGCGTGATCTGCAACTCCGTGGAATGCGCACTCTCAGAGAATCGTGTCTCAGGATCCATGATATGAACTTGCGAGATCAGGCATGCAGCTCTTTCAGGACTGGCATGTTGATGCACAATCACTGTGGCCGCGGTCGCTGGGAATGCAAACTTGGGAGGATCTGGGCGCACGATGACGATGTCAATCTGCGCATCATGATCAATGAGATCTTCCCAGATAAATCGCACATCCCTCTCCCATTCTGCAACCTCTCGGTCAAATCTCAGGACCCTGGGTTCATCATGAAAGCGGTGGTGTTGGTGATTGATGTAGTATGAAGTGACAAAAACAATCTCCTCCTCTTCACCAGGATCATAATGTCCTTCTTGATTGAGTAGGTCCATGATTCCATTCATCCACAGCGGACTGCTGGGGAGATGGTAAAAATGAGTTTGACCAGCGCCGTCAGTGTGAGCTGCGAAACGTTGGTCTCTCGTGGAACCTTCTGTAGGCTCAAAACTGGGGCAGCTCCAAGGAGTTTGCCCTGTGGCACCAATCTCCAGAGGGACCTGCAGCTTGTACATCTCAAGGCTGTCCTCAATTCCAATCCACAATTCCAAATCATCTGCAAAACTCACATGCAGTGAAGTAGGACGTTTGGGTCTGGAACGAGAAAGTACAAGGTCTGAACGCTCAATAGATCGGGAACTGGTAGAGCGTGTCCAGGTCAATGGAAGATTGCAAAATTGTGAGACTTCATGTTGGAGAATGGCGGCCTGTTCTTGTGCTTGCCATTCCGAAACAAATGTCTCATTCACAATGGCTCTGTTGTTCCACTTCATGACAGTGGCTGGGGTGGAACTATCCCAATGCCTGCAAGGCCCTAGGTCGTCATACGAGAATGTCATGCACAACCGGGCTAGGCAAAAGGCTGCTTTGAAGTGCCTTGTGAAACTTCTCCCTCCTCTGTTTCCATCGCTTGGTCTGGGATGGTCGTTCTTGGACGTTTGGCAGCTTTTTCTTCGATCTCTATCGATTCTGCTTGAGCTTGTAATTGTTGGAGAGAAGCTGTGAGATTCACCAGACCTTCTTGGATCTTTCCGGAGGAGGTATCTGCATTGGCCTGCTCCCCCGTCAGCTCCTCGTCGTCGTCCTTGATCTCTATGGGCGTGATCTTGCCAGCCTCCTGCTGCGATTGTTCTGCTTGAACTTTGGCAGTCATGAAGTTGGCATGGGCCTGTTGTATTCTCTCTTGTAGATCTCGTTCTTGTTGCTGAAAAAGGGATGTGTAGCCCTGCCATTGCTGGACCGCATCGGCAAGAAAATGCTTCCATGATGCGATCAGGTTGTATCTGGCTTGTAGAGCCTCCTCCACATCCTTTCTCGCAAAGCCCAGGGTGCGCACTGCAGAGTGCAATTCCTTTGTGGCCTGTGCCCCTTCCTTTTTGGACATTTTTTGCACTTTTTGCCTCATGTCTGGGGGCAGTTCCATTTGGCGGGCCCTGATCATCTCCATAAGCTCCTTCTGCTCTGCATCGACATTCACCTGCGGAGGCGCAGCCTGCTGTGGTGCAGGAGCCGACGGTGCCACAAGCACTGGCATCTGAGGAGCATGTTGTTGCTGGGATGGTGTCATTGTCATAGGCATCATCTGTTGCATCTGCTGTGGACACATCATCATAGACTGTCCATGTTGTGCATATCCTGTCCATGGAGTCGCTGGGGGCGGCAATGGGGGCAACGGCACCTTGCCTTGGCCTTTTCCAAAATATGGATTGGTCGGAGGCTGTGTTGGATGCCCTTTGCCATCGTATTGATATTGTTGTCGATCCTGTGCACTTTTGGATCTTCTGCGACCCTTTGGCGTGTGTGTCCTGCTTTTGGACCTTGTCCTGCTCCATGAAGAGGAATCGTGAGAATTGTCCCAAGCATCTTGAGACCATGTCGCGCTCCCATCTTGACGGGCTCCTGGATTGTGAACGTAGGAGTAGTCGATGGTGCTTTGCCATGGTAGTCGACATACTGGGCAAAACTCTGCAGAGCGTTTCCTCACTTGTTTGCAGCCTCCACAACGCCATGGTGCATTGGTCGACATTGTTGCAGCGATCCTGGCAAGGAAAGTTGCGTCTCTCGAATGATGTTTCTTCAGCACCGTGAAGATCTTGGAGATCCTGTGCGAAGTCAGCTGAATCCAGCCACGTCGATGAAGGTACCACTGCCTGCGTGCCGTCGCACGAGCACGACGTAAGGCTCTTCTTCGAGTAGCCAGCGTCGTGATGACAAATCACGTAGGGCTCTTCAGCAGAGATGTCAAAGGAAATCAGAAAGATGAAGATCACGGTCACAAACTTATTCCAAAATCCCATGTAGAGCCCGATCACTTTGGGGTACACAAGGATGATGAGGTAGAGGTCCTGTGCAAGCCCGATCGCCAGGTCGTACACCAGGAGGTCCAAAAAGAAGAACAACCAAATGCAAATTCCAGGGCGAACCAGTTAAGAAGATGCAAGAGGCTCCAAGTCACCCGGGAGTTTAGGGGCTCCGGGACGCCACCAGATGCAAAGAAACCAAATGAAAACGAGAGTGAGCAGCACAGAAAGGTCAATGTGATGCAATCACAAGTCGTTCAAGAAGTTCCAAGGCACCGAAAGGCTGAATGGCAGCCCGCGGCAAACAGTCACGATATGCCGCTAAGGTAATCACAGGTCACAGAACGTCCGTGGGGGTAATCTTGACCCGAAACCTTCCCAAAACTATATATATATATGAAATTCTGTCCAGTGACTGAGAAAATAAAATAATATGGCCGAAACCAGCAACCAGCTCTCTAAATATTGAGCCACTCATGACGAGAGTAAGGGCAACTGCAAAGCGATAACATGGCCAACGGCCCATTACCTTCCAACTCACCAGGTAGTGTTTAACTTAGCTTAAGCTGCATGTGTCGAGCCATTAAAAATTACCTTTTTCCCATCTCACTATACTGGTTGATTGATAGCTATTCCCTTCTACTATCTCCAATAAACCTCGTAGTATAACTATAGTCATGGACAATCTTTGGTAGTCCAAAAAAAAACATCTTTTGCTTACTTCTTAGCTATGTTCCATTAAAAAAAATCTAAAGGATGAGTTTCTAGCCATCCCAGGCTGCTGGATTCCGCCATCTGGTTATGACTAACAGTTTGCCATGGAAAGATCCACCATTTTTAATAGGTGAACCATCTATAAATGGACCATATTCCATGGCTATGTTAAATTACCAGAGGGTAAGGGTTTTTTGCATGAACCCCCCCAAACTTGGAAGGAAAACATGGTTCTAACATGTTTCAAACGTATTTCTTACCGTAATTTCCGATGGCTTCGAGTCATCCAAATCACCAGTTGGCAACTCTGAGACAACTATGAAACACTGGGAGAATTTCATGGGATTACAATGGGATGTTTAGCATCTACCCTCTGGTAAACTAACATAACTATGGAAAATCACCATGTTTAATGGGTAAATCAGCTATAAATGGCAATTTTCAATAGCTATGTTAGTTTACCAGAGGGTACCAACTGGTGATTCGGATTTCGCTGGCCCATCCACAGTATCAATCCATTGACAGGGTGTGTTGATCATAAACCGTCGTGAATCTCTACTTGCAGACTGCACCCGTGATGCCGACAACTTTGCTTATATCAAGGCCGGAGATGATTGATGTATTCTGTACAATTACAAACCATATCCTCCACAGTGTTTCTTCGCTACACTTAACCGTCCATGTTCAAACAAACTCGGGTAGATTGGCTACACAGCCTGCCATTTTTTCAGGAGATTGCAGGAGTGATCAACGTGAGCAATGGAAATCACTTGATCATTGAAACAAACTACCCTCTGGTAAACGTTCACATAGCTATGGAAAATCACCATGCTATTAATGGGTAAATCCACTATTTCTATGGCCATTTTCAATAGCTAACCGTTAATTACCAGAGGGTACTTGAGGCAACAAATCATCTTGGCCCAATCCAAATTTGGCCCACAACAGATTGACCCATCACTTCAGACCCTCCCAGCATCCCGAAGCACCCATTCTTTACCCCCTCTGTTTCTGTCACAGCATTGCTGCTTCAAACACCTTCTGGTCATTTGGTAAATATATAGTATTATATAATCATATAATGTCATATAACGTCAATCATATAATGTCAGATAATGTCATATAATGTCATATAATGTCATATAACGTCAATCATATAATGTCATATAATGTCATATAATGTCATATAATGTCATATAATGTCATATAATGTCATATAATGTCATATAATGTCATATGATGTCATATGATGTCATATGATGTCATATATATAACTATGGAAAATCATCATTTTAAGGTAAATCATCGAACGTATGGCTGGGCCATGGCTTCGCCAGCTCCGCCGCGGCTCGCCTCGTAACGCTGGATCAGCTTCAAGCGTTTGGCCACGATGGACACGGTCTCATTGTAGCGTTCCTGGGGATGGAAAGTGATCAACTCATGGGATACGTATCACCTGGTCTTTAATGGCTACCCGGCCTGGTAAACGTTAACAAAAAACTATGGAAGACCACCATTAATGGGTAAATCCACTATAATTTGCCATTTTCAATAGCTATGTTTCTTTTACCAGGGGGTAAATGATATTATATCAAATGATAATCAATCTGTTGTTGGCCCATGGTGAAATAGGATTGACTACTATGACATGCATCCAAGTTGGGAATTTGCCACTGGGATTGTTATCGCACGTGGTGAAAATCATCGTGGTTGGCTCACCCAGTTACCCTCTGGTGAACTAACATAGCAATGGAAAATCACCATTTTTAATGGGAAAATCCACTATAAATGGCAATTTTCAATTGCTATGTTAGTTCACCAGAGGGTATACTAGAGTAAGGATTATATACTAAGGAATGGGATGTTTTCTCCAGTTCTACGTACGTAGGTGTTTGACCACTTACCAGCTGGAATGCACATCCAAGTAATGTCCCACTTGCTCCTCGTCCAATGTGATACCAGTACATTCCAACATTTCGTTGAGATTATTTGAGATACTAGAGTCTGCGTATGTCTGTTTTTTGGGGGGGGTCTGTAGCATTGAACTGCTTCTATTTTCGACATTGAGTTATCCCAAAAAGAGGAAGCCCCAGATTCAATTCAATTGTTGATCATTTCCAGCCACGAAACAACCATTTTGGGAGATCTACCAATCTACCATTTTCGAGACAACCCCGTGCACCCCAAGAATTTCACCCTCGGCATCCAGAACTTGCAATCTCCCACAGAAAAATGAACTTCCAACGATCATGTTTGGGGTTCCATGTCTAAAATCCCATTTACCCTCTGGTAAACGTTCACATAACTATGGAAAATCACCATGTTTAATGGGAAAACTCACTATAAATGGCCATTTTCAATAGCTATGTAAACGTTTACCAGAGGGTAAATCCCATGAAATCCCATAGGAATCCCATAGGAATCCCATCCCATTGTATCTAGAGGACCTAGGAGGTCACCGACTCAAAATTTCGTCAGGCCTGCGCGTGCTTCATGGAGAGCCGCACACTATTCTCCCAGACCTGTCGTGGCGCCGGCATCCAGCAAGGGATAGGGATGTGGGTGGAAAACCCACCAGTTTAACCCATCATGTTTCTACCAAAAAAACCGAAGTTGTCCACATTTTCTACCAAAAACCCGTAAATTTTCCACATCTTCTTGAGTCTTCTTGTATGTTTACCCTGCTCGGAAATCCACAAACTCAATGGCAATTAAAATGATCACATCATCTGTATTCATCGGTAACCCAAGGGTGACACAGGTCACCAAGAACCACATTTTTTTGGTGGCGAATCTGAAACAACCATTGGGGGGGTGAGTTCGACTGTCGGGGCTTTGGCGAAATCCCGATGAAGGAATTTTAAATGCTGGAAATAATATATGTATAATATGTATAATATATATATATGTATGTATATATATATACATTGTGTATAATATCTATGTGTATACATATATAATTCCACAGGAAAAGAATCCACCAACCGGTCTTGTTGTTGTCTGCGATAGCAACGAACTCGGCGAATTGCTGCCACGGTATCCACGGCGGTTCATGGTTTATCTCCGTGGCTTGGAGAAATCCAGTATCCCCCGGGGCCAGGTTCCAAAAACCCATGGTTTAATGGTGGTTTAATGGTGGAAAACCATAGGAAAACCATAGGAAAATGGTGGTTTAATGGTGGTTTAATGGGGTTTAACCAACAAAATGGTGGTTTTAATGGGATATACCCTCTGGTTATGACTAACATAGCCATGGGCCATGGAAAATGGTTGATTTTCCCAGCGAACGAAACCTCCATTTATGGTTGGGATTTTCCATGGCTATGTTAAATAACCAGATGGTACCTCCTTTCTGTTGCTTCAAACACAGGCTTTGCAAAAATGGCAAGCCCAGTCTGCAAACGTCTCAACATGGCCACTCCCGAAGAAGGTCACAATCCCTTCCCACAAAAACCAATACGATCATAGTAATCCTAATAAGAATAATTACCAATAATCATCCCAACACCCCATATAATGTACTTATCCAATAATTCAATATTATATATATATATATGTATACATATAATCATGTATATATATATATATATACATATGTGATTCATACAGTTGATTTTCCCATTCCAACCTCCATTTTCACAGTCTGCATATATCAAAAAAGTCATGGCGAAGAAATCATTGATGAAAAACAAGTATTGGATCCATTGGATATGATTATGATACTATTGACTAATATGTGTATAGTAGTATATATCATCTCTCACCATCCAGATATTAATCAATAGTGTCATAAGATTGGTTAATACTATTGTGGAATAATATGATCATCATACTATTGCTTAAGACAATCCAAAATATATTTAACAATAATGTATCAGAACATATATTTATATATACATATATAATCAAATACCATCAAAACTGTGATATTAATGATATCTATCAAAAAACTGTCAACAATAATAGATCATATTATATCATATTATAGCATATCATATCATATATCATCTATTTTTTAAAATCGAGAAAGACAATACACATGGAGGTTTCCTAAGTCATAGGGGTACCCCTAGTTATCATCCATTTATAGCTACAGGATGGGGCCCCCAAGATAGCGTTCAGTTGCCTTATAAGTGCCTTTACTATGGTTTATGATAGATATAACTAACGAACTAGTATTCATGGGGTTTATTTCATGGTTTATAAACTATTATCCTATGATGGTTGGGTTCAAAAAAACTATTTATGGTTTATAAACTATAGATCTCCTACTATTCATGGTGTTTTTCATGGTTTATAAACCAACTTACATATACTTACATGACTTTTATGGTAGATATCATATCCTACTATTAGTAGATATAACCACTTATGGTAGATAGAACTATAGTTCATGGCCATCCTATATAGATATCCTACTATCCTACTATAGATATCCTACTAGTTCATGCTTTATAAACTACTTATAAACCACTACTGGTTGGTGGTTTCAACCCCCTGAAAAATATTTATGAGCCAATGGGTTTCGGATGACATCCCTTTTTTATGAAATGGAAAATAAAAGTCATGTTTGAAACCACCAACCAGATTATAAATCATCTACATATGGGGGAATTGTAAATTCTGAATATAACATGATATAACTATAGTTAATCATAAGTGGTTTAACTAATGTTTAACTGTTCATGGATGGTGATGGCCTTTATAACCCACTTCTGACTGGGGGCTGGGCCCCTAACCGGCCGCACAGCACACTACTGGCCTCCTCCAGGCGATCCGGATCCGCGGAGGCCGTCTCCGTGACCTGGGCTGATGGGGAAACTCAGCACTTCGCTATGGAAAGATCCACCATTTTTGATGGATACCCTCTGGTAAACTAACATAACTATGGAAAATCACCATTTTTCATGGGAAAACTCACTATAAACGGCCATTTTCAATAGCTATGTTAAATTACCAGAGGATAAATCCACTATTTCGACTGGGCCATGTTCAATAGCAAACTGTTAAACAATTACCAGGTAAACCAACATAACTATGGCCATGTTCACTCGATTTTGTTCACGTTGACTGGGCCATTTTCAATAGCTAACTGTCAACGTTTTTGGCCATGAGGGTATCTCAGGGGAAAAACCATGGAAAAACCGTGGAGAAACCACGAAAAAAAGCATCAAACACCCATGCAAGGGGGGATTTGTTCCAAAATCTGGGGGAGAAACACATGGAAAAAAATGAAAAAAAAAGTGGAAGCAGGGGACAAGTCTGAAATCTTGGGAAAAATGCTCATATGGAACATGTGGAAAATGATGTTGTTTTTTTTCCGGAGATGCATCTGCATCTGCTGAAATTGCTCAAGAAAATATGTCGGAAACAACTAGCTCCGGAAATGCTTAGACTGTGCAAACAAAGACTAATTATAGCAATTGTTTGGTGTTGATGATCAAACTCCACCGCATAGTTAAGCACAATTCACCAAGTTGTCAAGTTGTAGTGACACACTTTCACACCTGAAAGTGGCCAAGTGACCCCTCCTTGGCATCAAAGAAAGCCGCTACAAGTCTCGAAGGTCCCCCTTCAAATGACCCCCCAAAATGCATAGATCATCATCTAAGTAACCCCTATAGGTTATATTATCCCAAATTATAGGGCTTATGACCATCCAATATAGGGTTTATCAATGTTTATCATAGATCATCATAGATCACAAAACAAAACTAAGCAAAATGTGATGGGCTATCCTGGTATCCTCCAGTCTCAAACATGGCTTGCTGGAGAATCCCCGATATGGTTCGATCATAGCGAACTGGAAGATCATCTGTTTCTATGGGCCATGGCTTCCAGTTCGCAAACTGCAACAAATCACCAGAGGGTACCATTGAGTTCGGGATCGCCCGGCCATGAAAGTTGTGATGTTTTTTGAAAGCACCAACTTGATAAACTGGTTTTCGTAACTGGTCAATGATGTTAATGATGTTTGTAACCATGAAATGACATTAACTGGTTGTATGATAATGTTTACCAGTTTCATCCAATGTCATGAATCATGTATTATATAACCATTATCTCATGATATACTACACAGACAATCTATACCCATGAGATGCCGATGAGATCCCTGTTCGTGTCACCATTACAATAGTAATTGACTCCATATGTTCGCTCATGTCTGTGTTTTAGTCAGCTATACTGAGATCTTATGCGATTCCATGGGTCAAAACGTGGGATATGGAACCTACGGTCATCCATCCTGATTTATGAACAACTTAATGATTTCTTCATAAATCTCAATCTAAAATCCAGAAAACAAAAAAAAAACGAACAAATCTATCACTGGATTGGTTTAAGGGGAAATTTACAGGAAACCATGGTTTTTACCATCAAATATAGGGCTTTCCTGTAAATTTTCCCATCATCCAATTCTATGAATCTAAATCCCCAACTGAAAATATGGCTTCGCAAAATGGTCTCTGCCCAAACAACCCATCGCAAGGGGCCGAGAGGTAGGTGTCAATGGCCCGGGAATAGTTGCCCGTCTCCTCCCGAAAAGCGACATGACTCGGCCAGGGATTGTAGGTCGAACGCCAGAACTCCAGGGTACGAGTAGAATCTATAACGATCATTGGGGGATATAAAACATTATAGACATTGGAGGGATATAGAACATTATAGAACCATATCCAATAATTTCAATCTTGTATGTTCAAACGCGCATCACAGATTTCTTCACTGGTTGCTTGTGAAGGCAACTGTCTAGTTTCCGCGAGGCAAAGACGGCTTCGTGTATAAAAGCCAAACAACCACCATCGATATAAGCTGAGGTTTATCATGAAAATCCAAACTCATCTGTTGATATGTTTCATATTTATTCATATCTATTCATATTTATCTACAGTTGTCACCGATTGATCAAAATTCATCTGGGCAAATTTAGTAAACACAAGAATGACCAAATACTAAGCCCATGTTGCTAATAAAACCCATGGTGCCATATTATTCCTGTATCAATTCCACAATTTAAATGTCAACTCGGGGTCATTTTTAACCCTAGTTGATCCATTGGCAAATTTTGTTGCGTGATTTCCCCATGTTCAAACACCCAGCCAGCGAGCGTCCAATGTGTTGATTGCGACAACTGGGTAAACCAGTCAGATCAGCCCAGATTTATCCATATAAAGTATGTTGCAACCCCCAAAAATGCACTATATAATTTGGTGTAAGTCATCCAATCCATTCCAATCCCAACCTTTGATTAAAAAAAAACGAACCCTTCCTGCTTTTGGGGGTATTATATACCATAATAATAGCCTTTGGTAATTGATGGTAATTGAATATAGCTATGGAAAACCACCTTTTGGGGTAAATCATCGAGTTGTCAAGAAGGGTCATTTCCAGGTCCCAGTGGTCCCAGGCCTCGTAGATCTTGGCTGCGTCCAGAATCTCATCCAGACTCTGTGGAGCTCCTTGGGCCATGGGCGCTGCGAGTAGATAGATTAGATAGGGAGATGGGGGTGTCGAAAAAAACGGTGAAGGTGGGGATGAAAAACAGTGAAAAACTATGAACTGATGAAGTTGGGGAGAAGTTGGACGTGAATAGATTGTCGCGATTTAGCCATTAACAATCAATCATGAACCTGAAGCGACCCGAAAACTGCAAAACCAGAAGGCTGACGATTTGCCTACACATGATTTTTTGTTGTAACCCATGGTTGGGTGGTTGAGAGCCCGTCCTTTGCATTTGCTAAAGGTGTGGGAATGATGAGTGTGTATATATTATATATATATGTATATATATATGTATATCTATATATATGTATATATCTATATTGATTTATTTATTTACACAGTAAGGCCTTCAAACCAATCAGCAATTTGTTAGCAACATTTCGTTGGGATCCGCAAGACAGAAATACTACGAAAGATCAAGCACCGTCCCAAGCAGTGGGATTTCATGCCATCTTTCTATCTTCTATCGATCCTACGCCTCCCCAACATGTCGTGATGGTACCGGTCGTTTTTCTCCACCACGAACCTTCTCAATTACATGTTCAGAAACATCGGTGCCTTTGGCTCCATCTTCAGTCAGCAAATGAAAGATTTCCACATGTCCAATGCCAGATCCAGACCCCTGCCGGCAGAGTGCACATCTGCACCATGCTCCAGCAGCAACCGCACGATATCAAAGTGTCCTTCCGCAGCGGCCATGCCCAAGGCTGTCAGTCCATCGTTCCGGGCCTTGTGTATGTCGGCGCCGGCCTCAATCAGAAAGGTGACAACGTCAAGGTGTCCTCTGCTAGCTGCCACCCCCAGTGCTGTCATTCCATCGTTCCGGGCCTTCTCTTTGTCGGCGCCGGCCTCAATCAGACAGGTGACAACATCAAGATGTCCTCTGCTAGCTGCCATGCCCAGTGCTGTCATTCCATGCTTCAGGGCCTTCTCCTTGTCGGCGCCAGCCTCAATCAGAAAGGTGACAACATCAGGGTGTCCTTCCGAAGCTGCCATGCCCAATGCTGTCATTGCATGGTCCATGGCCTTCTCTTTGTCAGCGCCGGCCTCAATCAGACAGGTGACAATGTTGAGCTGGCCAAGAGCAGCTGCCATGCCCAATACTGTCGTTCTACCATTCTGCAGCTTCTCTTTGTCGGCGCCGGCCTCAATCAGAAAGGTGACAACATCAAGGTGTCCTGCCGCAGCTGCCATGCCCAATGCAGTCATTCCATCGTTCGCAGCCTTCTCTTTGTCGGCATCAGCCTCAACCAGCAACCGCACAATGTCCAAATGAGCATCCGCACTTGCCAAATACAAGGGCGTCATCCCATCTGCATGGCGTCCCAAATCTTTCTCAGCACTTGCCTCAAGCAACAGCTGCACAGGTTTGACATGCCCGTTCTCGGCCGCATGGTGCAAAGGTGTGTTTCCATCCTCGTCTACCACATTGGGATCTTGCGGGGACCGCAGCAATTCTTCGAGTAAAACTGAATCATTGTCTCTCGATGCCAAAATCATCTGCTGGTTTCGTTCAGCATCAGCTGGGCAGAATTCCAAGAGAAGCAGCCGGATCTTAACAGGCGCCAGGGAAAAGGTATCATCATCCGGGATCTCTTCTGAGCCATCTTCCGAGAAGATCCGCTGCCTGAATCTGGAGACTCCGAACCTTAGATTTGTGGGGCCATAAGAATAGATTGTAAAATATTCCAAGCAACCTCCCCAAACAGTTAAACCCATTGGAAAATAAGCCACAAATCATCTTGAGCACATTTTTCCAAAGGAACCAAAAAGCCATAATTAACCCCTGGGAAAGTCAAAAAAGAATCTTCTGCAAATCCCGGAAACTGTGCTGCAAAAGATTGCTTGACACTCTTCACCGTTTTACCTTCGAATTCATCTGCCTCAAGTACTGTCAACCTCTCACCCAATAAGGCCGAGTACACCTCCATGGCCACACTGATCAGACTGGCTTTTTACTGGTTTTTACTGTGGTTTCAATCTTATGTATATTTAAAACGTATTCAGATATGCATTGGAAAGACATTACATAATATCATTATATATCATTAATATGCATAATGACTACTATAAAATACAGAAATACTCTTTGTTCATGTAATTCTATGACTATAATGCATTCTCATATTATTATGACTAACACTTTCTCTGATTTTGTGCAACATATTCGCCGCTAGTGCTGCCACTTTGGGCATCACTTGGGCCTCATGGTTTGATGGCCCAGTTTTTCGTTCCTGGAGGCGTGGACCCATGCGTTTCCTATCTCCATCTGTTGCGCAGGATGGGGCAGGAATGGTCAATCTTTGATCCACAAAAAATATCAAAAATCGTTTGCTGGCTATGGTTATTTTCCATTAGCAAAAAACTATCCAGGATCTTTCAGTACCCATCCAGTCGGTGAAGGACAACTCACGAGGCTTTTAAGTGTGGCCATCACAGACGTCCAATGGATCCTTTGCCCCTAAAATACCACCCTAGAAAGCCTGTAGTTTGGATCTACAAACTTTCATGGATCTACGAGGTTTGGAACTGAGAAATTGAGCTTTATTACCTGGGGAATGAAAAACTATGTTGAACTGAACGCCGCAGAATGGGGAAGAAGAAATGAAAGTTGAGGATTTGAGAAAAACTCAGGGAGTTGAACTCAACAACCAAAAAAGGGGATTGAATCGTCCAAAAGTTGGATGTTTGGTCACAGGTAGATGCATTTAACTGCATTTAAGCAGCAGAATTGGAGGATTTGAAGCAGTAAAATGTATATTTTTCCCCCTTCGACCAATTCGGGGAACCCTGAACCACGCGTGTCCTGCAACAAGGGGTGCTTTTTCACGCAACGGCAGTAGTGTTTCTTTGCTTTTTGGAACAGTGAAAGCAACCATGTGACTTTGGTAGACCGAGTGGACATTGGGGAAACTGCAAACTGCAGGTATCATAAATGGTATCAGTAACCCATCAGGATCTGTGCACAAGGTGGCTAAGGTGGCTACGTATCATTAACTGCGATCCTCTCAAACCTCTACAGGTGACATGGTAACTCTCTTGCAAAATGCTTCAAGGTGGTGCCCCCAGTTATATAAGTTGGTTTATGAACCATAGTAAGTAGTTCAATACATCTACCATAAACCATGGCGTTCACGAACTGGGGCACCACCTTGTTCGCAGATGTGAGAGATCTGGTCCTGAATCTCGCTTGAAAATCGCACCTAGTTTGTAAGCCTGAGTAAGTAGCGCCCAGTTTCTTGGGTGTAATCGCGAGGCTCCTAGACCCCAAGAATCTTCACAACTTCCCTGTGGCCCTTAACTCTTGGACCATGGCGTTTGGCCTTTGGTCAATGCCATAGATCATTGACCATGAAAGGTGACATGTTTCGCGCATGTTCATCAATCATCACAAGAATCGGGGTATGGCTTATGGCGACTCCAAAACAATCGCTCCATTGGTCCCAAGAGCAGCTTCCAAAGATCGCTTCAGTTCTTGCCAGGTCCTGTACCTCGTTGAAATGATCCTCCACTTAAAAAAATGTGACGTTCACGCGCAGAAAGAGTGCGCAATGACTGGGGAACTTTCTTCTTCCTCGCTGCGCTGCCGTGGCTCGTGGGACTTCGGCCTTAGACTTCTCAGTTTTCAGGCCTCAAAATAAAAAACCACAGCGAAGTCGTCCAGCTCCTTGACCCCCAAGGATCTGCACAACTTCCCGGTGGCCCTTCGTGGACCGTTGCGATACTCAACTCCCATTTGTTAACGACGTCAGCCGCTAAGAGGCCCAGCAAAGGTGTCAAATTTGTGATGTGGGGATCCCGGGATCCCCATGCATATACCAGATTTTACACCCCAAAATTTCAGATTGGAGTCATGGTTTTCTTCGCTTTCTTGGGACGAATTGCCCAGTTTTTGCTGGGCCTCTTCGACTAAGGGCTCTACCAAGGGCTCAATTGAGCCAGAAACACAGAAGCAGCAAACACAATATCTGTCCCAAGCAGAATTCAAACGCAAGGTCGTGTGCAACCACCGTTCAAAGGGTCCTTGCTCAGCCGCTTCATGTGTTGCGTTGTTCACTCAAAGCTGGGGCCCAGGCTGAGGTCTGGTGACATGTGAAAACCAAAGGTCTCATTGAGATACCGGGGAATTCAACATGGCCCCTCTGATAACAGATTGCTATTGAAAATTACCATTGAGATCATTGAGTTCCTTGGTTTACCCACTAAAAATGGTGATTTTCCATCGCTTTTTCTATGTTTACCAGAGGCGTCTTCCATGGGGAAAGCATGGCTACGTCGGCCCCCAGAAACCGACGCCCCGGATCTCCTGGTGCTCCACCTCCTTCGCCGTAGGAGTCGACGACATCTCCCAGCATATGAGGGCAATGCTTCTTGCACACCTAAGACGCCATGGTTTTTGGACGCACCATTTCGAAAGACTTCGAAAGAACAGCAACGATGGGGGGATATAAAGCCAACAATCATGGGGGTATTAACAACAAAAACTATTGTGGCTATATAATGGGAAATAATAGGTATGTAATGGGTATGTAATGGGAATATTTACTACCAACGTATACTACGTATATATCAGCCTTTTTCTGATCCATACTGGGGATATCATCATGGATTTCATGAGTTTTCACATGTGTTTTCTGGTCAAGTTCTATGGGTTTTTGGTTGCTGTCATTCCCCTGGCGTCCTTTCATGCAGGGACGAGAAGAACTGAAGGACCAACCAAAGAGGAGGCTTAAAAAAACAAACTGTACCCTAAATTGTCTAACATAGCTATATCAGATGTACAGTCATTATCTATGTATCTATATGTATCTATAAAGATAGTAATGACAGTATATAAGCCCCTACAACAAAGTGGTTCATCACCCTCTGATTATTTAACAGTTTGCTATGGAAGCCATGGCCCATAGAAACAAATGATGAAAACGATGATTTACCAAACTTGAAAATTGTGATGTTCCAGTTCGCTATGTAAAAGATCAGAGGGTAACTAGCGGGAGGTTCCCTAAGTGACTGTGTCCTTCAGCCTGACGTGACCCTGTACAGGACGACACTGCCACTTTGTCAGCCACAAATGATTCTCAACATAATATAACATAATGTCAACCCCGGATGAGACTAAACCATGGTTTATGAAAATTAGGGGGGTACTCCTCCAATAGTCATTTCATCCAATAAAAAAAAATGGTACCACCCCAATTAACCAGCCTAAGGGTTGATTAATCCGGGGTTGACATTAATGATGATCCAACAGATTCCCATATTTGGAGGACACAACTTGATTCTCATTATGGATATAGATAGTTGAAACATGTTGCCTCTCAACACCGCTATCCGATCCGCAAGTTCTCCAAGACCAAGCGCCCCGGCCCGTACTGCCTCAGGGACGTTGCGTTTGGAGGAGTAAGCCTGAAGCGGTGAGCCGGGACGGATTGTGGGCTTCAGGGGTGCCCTGTTTGGGGGATTTTGGGTCATAGCCATAGCTTTGACATGTTGATGTTCATTGGGGTTGAAGGCTCAAAAAATCGAGGGGATAGGGAGCCAAAATTGTGAAATCTTGGTAACTGGATGTCCAGAATCGTACAGTAGGAACTTGTTCGGAATACAACAGTCAGGCCAAGTCCAACGAAAAAGAACAACTGGTTGAAACGACCAATAGAAAATGGGCCACAACATGTCACAACACGTCACAACATGTCACAAGACCACTTGAATCATGCATGGAACCCCCCGAAAAACTAATTGTTCACTATTCCACAGCAGCTTTCATGGAACATCTACCAGGGTTTACCCCATGTTACCCCAGAAAACCCCGGCCATGCCATGCGCGCCTTCACGGCCAGTTCGGGCTTGCCAGCCTGGATGAAGAGGTTCTCAGCTGCCTCGATTATAGCGAACTCAGTGGAACAAACACAATTTTCCTACTCGGGTAGGGGCAATATCTAGATATGGCAGTGTGTCAAAACCTTGTACCCCTGGTGAACATCAAAATAGCTGGTAAATGGATGTTCATCCCACTAAAAATGGTATTAATAGGATTTAATAGGTATTGTTTCATCATGTGTCATCCATTTACCAGCTATTTTAGGGTACCGTTTGGGTACCAGGGTTTTGAGGCATAGCCATATGACTGGGATGAACCACCTATGAATGTCGCCTTCTCTCAGGTCTCTTTTTCCGGAAAATCAGAACCACAAGATCTGCAACTGGGGTGTATCCTACAAGGTGCCCCATTTCGTTCGGCAAGTTGCTTTAGAATTACTCTATGACCTTTAAGTGTTTATCTGGTTGGTGGTATACCTACCCCCGGAAAAATATGAGTTCGTCAGATTGGATCATCATCCCAACTCTTGGGGAAAAGTTGGAATTCATGTTCCAAACCAGCAGTTGTGGTAGGGAAATCCGCCTAGGATCGTCCCCAGCTACCACAAGGTGTCCGCTAGATAGCGAATTTGTGCATAGTAGGTGAACTGTTGGGTTTCTGGTACCGAAAGAATGACCTATAGTTCGATGGGTAGACATAATCCGAGAAAACGGATCTAAAGATCACTCCAGGAACCACCACCTCCCATCGACTCGACCCTTCGACTCGATTGACTCGGCGCCTGCATGTTGTTTTGATCCACCAAATCCTTGGCGTGATGCACCATGACATCGTTCACGCTCTGCGGCTCGTATGCCTGGCCCGGTTGAAAGCCCCAAGTGGGGGAAAAATGAGGAAATTCATCTTCCAACATCCTTGGAGGTTCCACTTTGATGAGGATGTGATACAGGATGGGTATGTCATGGATTTGGATGGAGCACTGGTGTAACTTCTCAAATCTACCAAGTTCGTGCTCTACCTTAAAGGGCCCGGTCCGGGCCTACCTGCTTTAAAGACGTCCAAATGGAGGGAATGGAGTCAAAATTATAGTTTCCCATTTCTGCCAGGGAAAAAAGTCTGTCTCAAAATCAATCACGATATTCAGTCACCATAGTTTCAAATGCACTGACCCACCACCAGAGTCCGGGGCTGTGTCATTATGGACCTCTGAGTTCATGCGAGAGTCGAGTCTCAAAATCAATTACCATCTGGTTATTTGTTACATAGCGAACTGGAAAATCACCATGCTATTAATAGGTAATAACCAGAGGGTATATACCATTGTAGCTCCGATGGTAATTGATATATATATATATATATATACCATAAATAGGTATTAATAGGTATTAACCATATATACCCCAAATCCACTAGCTCCGATTTCTTGGAGGATTTTATACCACCCATTTCTCCGCTACTGGAATAAGGGACCGTTTCTGGCTTTTCGGTCGGCCATTTGGAGATGATCTTCCCAATCAGCATCGATGGAAAACCACTGGATAGGTCATTTGGAATATGGATACCTGGAATACAGAATGAATCCCTACAGTAATGTGGAATCAATTACAGAATTATAGTAGGATTAGTAGGGAATGCTGTGGAATATGGATACCTTGACCCCTCTAGGATTAGTAGGGAATAGGCTATAGTCTATAGTAGGATTTTTGTATACAGAATTAGAGTAGGATTAGTAGGGAATAATTTGACGCCTCGGCCACCCGCATGGCTGACACCCAATCGCGCTGGTGGACGTACCTGGCGACGACGACCATCACGGTCACCAAAGGTGAGGATTCAATGGATTTGGATGGTAGATTTAACGTTTAACCATCAAAAATTGGGATTTAACCATCAAAAATTGGGATTTAACCATCAAAAATTGGGATTTTCAATGGATTTAACCATCAAAAATTGGGATTTTAACCATTTAATGGATAATTCGAGACGGTTTCAGGACTTTTTCACAGGAAACCATTGGTTTTTGCCCGAAATACTATGATTTTCCGATATATTCCTGTCATTCTTCAGGATTATTGTCACAGTTGTCACTTGGGCACCCCAATAGTTGGAAGGGAGTGCGAAACCACCAACCAGGTCTGAGCATACCATCGTCAATTAATAAGTATCAGCATCAATCGTCGAGCATCAATGGTCCAGCGTCAATCACCATCATCATGATGATCATCGTCTCGTCGTCGTCGTCATCATCATCGTCGTCATCATCATAATCATCATCTTCTTCTTCATGATCGTCGTCATCGGCATCACAATCTCATCATATCTCATCTTGTGGCCGCAACGGCCTAGCGATTCAAATCCACCATGAAATGCCTCAAAAATGTTCTTCTCCATTGAATCCCAGCGCACCACCACGTCCAAGTATGTATTGTTTATAATTTGTAAGTGGGTTTCTGTCCCGATTTGTATATTATATACAGTATCTAGATAGATGGATGGATGGATAGCTAGATGGCTAGATGGATGCATGGATGGCTAGATGGATAGATGGATAGATGGATGGATGGATGGATGGATGGCTAGATGGATAGATGGATGGATGGATAGATAGATAGATAGATGGCATACATCTCTTAGTTCTTGCTACATTTCGCTTAAAACCAGGTTTCCCCATCCCTGACCATCGCCGCGGACATATCAATGGCTTCTTTGGGCTTCTTCGCTTGGATAAACTCCTCCTCGGCCAACTTAAACCTCGGCTTTTCGTCGCGTTGCCCGGGGCGTCGGGCGCTCTGGGGATATCATGGGAATATAGCAACCAGAAGGGGAATATCATTGATGCTGGTTGGTGGTTTTAACCATCTTGAAAAATATGAAAGTCAATGGGAAGGATTATCCCATATATTATGGAAAATAAAAACTGTTTGAAACCACCAACCAGTATATAATGGGATACATGTAGCCAACATCATGTGTCACCCTGGTTTTTTAGACAAACGCTTTGGCTAAGTAGTTGGGAAGAGTAGTTGAACCATGCAATTGTTGATGGTATAGATTCCGTTTGATTTTAGGAGCAATCAGGCAAGGTGGGTGAGTGAACTAACTCGCCTGAACAATCTGATGGGCTTCATAAGTTACTCATGATCTTCTTAGTGGGACAGTTGTCCGGATTCACAAAGCCTTATCAAAAAATGGAATCTAATTAGAAGGAACTAAGGGATCTGATGGGCAATCTGGGCCTTGACTATGAAACAGCTGACATACCACCACTAGTAGCGAGATATCACCAGAAAAAGAGCCAGGCTGCCACCAGCACCAGGAAGTATCCAAGTAAATCTATCTGGTCTTGTCCTCGACTGAAAATGCATGTCTATCCCGTGATCGTGGGGTGTCACAGTTGTGTTCAGAAAATTCTTCGTGGTCAAATAGACCATGTTACGAGTACCCTCTGGTAATTTAACATAACTATGGAAAATCACCATTTTAAATGGGAAAACTCACTATAAATGGCCATTTTCAATAGCTATGTTAAATTACCAGAGGGTACCTTCCAGAAATTGCACGTGCAATCCAAGAAGCCGCTGATTCTTCTACAAAACAATTCGAAAACAGTCTCCCAGAATCCGCGTTTCTGGGCAATTTTTGCTAAGGGTGCTTAGAGGTCAAAAATGGTGTTCCCAGCCCACAAAATTAGTCATGTTTAGTGGATTTTCGTGGTAAGTCATTCGTTCTTGGGGGCCTAAAGGGCCCCGGCAGTTACAGCACAAATTTTGGCTTATTTTCACCCATCCAACCGTAGATATAAAATGATATAAACATATAGATTCTGCCATAAATCCAATCGTTAGCCTATATAGTCATGTCAAATTCAACCGACCTATTACCCTCTGATAAACAAACATAGCTATTGAAAATGGCCATTTACAGTTGATTTACCCATAAAAAATTGTGATGTTCCATAGCTATGTAAACATTTACCAGAGGGTAAACCTCCATTTTCCTATGGTTTTCCTATGGTTTTCCTATGGTTTTCCTATGGTTTTCCTATGGTTTTCCTATGGTTTTCCAGGGGTAACATCAACCAACAATGGGATTTGTTTGGGAAATTTACCCGTGACATCCCCGTGATCAATCACGCACGGCCGAAGATCGCAGTCCCAGTGGCTGCTCATCATCTTCCAAAGCCAAGGCCTGGAAATTTCTTGGAGAGTTGCTTGGCCCATAAGATTGAGGATACAATCTGTACATATATATATATATAATTATATATATATAAGATACTAGGAATCCTAGGGTAGAGATTCCCTCTTTAATAGATGATATCAGTAGATATAAGATTCAATATAAAATTAAATATCAGAGATTCCCACAAAATAACACTCCAAATCCACCACCATAGCCGAACGCAAAAAATTGCTGCCTTCCTTTTTGAACATCCGAAACCCTCCGAAAGCCCGACAGCCTTTTTGAGGTGGATGTCCGGCAGCTTGTGCTTCGCCGACAAGTTGGCCAGTTCGAAGGCGTGTTGGAAATTGCTGTGCTCCACTGCATAGTCGATGGCCTTTTTTAAAGGGGAGATCGACGAAAGGCAAGTTATGGGAATATGCCAATAAGGGAGGCTAATATTGGGATATATTATATTATATATTTAAAATAATATATTTAATATAATATAATGTAATGTAATATAACATAACATTATATAATATAATGTTATGTAAATTAATATAATATGATACTGTATAATATGATGTATTTTGATATAATATAATATAGTATAAATACGGTATGATGGATGGAATAGAATGGATATATCAACATATCTTAACCAATGAATGATGGACTTAGGGGATGAAATTATGATCGAATGGGGTTGCGTCACCAACACCATGCTTTGGGTGTGTCCTAAAATGAGATTTACCCCTGAAAACCATGAGATTTTAGGGTATCCCGTTTCGTCGTGACAAAGCCATAGGATCAGCAGGCAAGAAACTGCTGCCAGCTATGAGCTTGAAATTTGCCCAGATGTCTCAAGTCATCATCGACATGCTAATTGCATCTAATTGCCAATTATGATCAATTATTACAAACCACCATCACAACCATCGACCTTCCTTATGTCGTGATTTCTGAGACAATCTCGGGCACAGTCATGGTGTCATGGTGTCACTGTCCAGGCATGGGTATCCTCACCATGCCTAGCACGGTAGCAACATCCCCTGTGAAAGTTGCATCATAATGTTTCCATGCCTACACTGGCTGTTATAGATAGGCGTACATCCCTGATATCTCCCCAAGTGTGCAAATCTCCAACCCCTCCAGCCGCATGGGCCCAGGAGCAATTTCAATGAGACCGTGTTTCGCCAGCAACTGCGCACCCGCCTGCAGATTTTGGAGAGACTTTCCGCTAAGGTATAGCAGCTTGCTATGGGGAAAAAAAGGTCCCATCTATCGAGGATATGCCTACTTATGATATTGTGTAAAAAGGGTGGTTTTCCATAGCAAACTGTTAAATGACCAGAAGGGACAGCGAGATCCAATCAACCACCAGTAGCTGCAGAGATCTTCTATCTCAAACGACACACTCCTGTGGCCAATACTAGACCTCAATTTTTGGAGGTTTCATGCCACCCATTTCTGATAGAAAGGGTTCATTTTTGGCTTCACCAGATACAAATATCTCCAAGAATTGGTCACAAAGGAAACATTCACAGGAAATCCTATATCTGGTTGGTGGTTTCAACCTCTCTGAAAAATATGAGTTCGTCAGTTGGGATGATGAAATTCCCAATATATGGAAAAATAAAAGCCATGTTCCACACCACCAAGCAGTATATGTGTGGGTCATTTCATAATGGCTTCCTGCAAGTTGTCTCTTCAATCGATCTAATGCTCCATTCAATCCATTGTCGAATAAGCAAATCCCTCCTGTTTGGTTAAATCTCCTGTGTTCCCCCTCAAACCAGTTCAATGAACCAACAATTTGGCTGGACGGGGGGGGTTAGCCCCGTTTTTACTGGGTTGCTTTTGGGGTTGGGGGGGTGGGGTGGGATGTCAACGTTCATGTTACGCTGATGATGTTACGCTGATCATC
>Ga0126342_10000758_pt1 | contig 39240 bp, 33 predicted proteins | sample Cyp1metagenome_FD_92528 | JGI IMG/M metagenome (GOLD analysis project Ga0126342, IMG submission 92528) | Coral microbial communities from Lord Howe Island, Old Settlement Bay, Australia - Cyphastrea 1 metagenome | ecosystem: Host-associated > Invertebrates > Cnidaria > Coral ...
CGGAGGGTCGAAAAGTAGGCTCGCTAAAGCGGCGGGTGCGGAGCCAGCTGGCCAGATGAGAGATGAAAAATTGCACGCCGTTGTGGCGCGAAGCAGATTTCCAAGTCAAAATGTACAAAACACCTCAGCTCCGGAGCACTTTTAACAGTTGCGATGTCGAAAAAGTGCACGCCGTTGTGGCGCGAAGCACATTTCGAAGTCAAATTGTACAAAACGCCTCATGTTCGGACCACTTTTGGAAGTTGAGATGTCGAAAAAGTGCACGCCGTTGTGGCGCGAAGCACATTTCGATGTCAAAATGTTAAAAACACCTCATGTTCAGACCACTTTTGGAGGTTCAGATGTCGTTTCGCGTGGCAGGCGCAAGGGATTGTGCACCTTGTCAAAAGTGAGCAAAACGTGAGGGTTTTGTAGCATTTCCAAAAACGGTGGCAGGCGTGGGACATTTGAAGAGGATCTGCCAAGATGAATTTTCTGTGGCAGGCGCAGTACAAGAGACATGTTTATCAGAGATGCTAGGACTAGGAGGTCCGGGCGCTGATTTCCTGAGAGGGGTTGCAGATCTTCAGTTTTGGGAAGATGATTTTGCGTGACAGGTGCAGCACTTCGTATGACATGGCATCACTTTTTCGTGGTAGGCACAGTAGTTTAGACAAATGGAGTGGAACAATCGCAAAACGCATTGGTACGAGGGCGTCAGCTCTGCATTTAACTTTCCATTTTTGAAGGAAGTCTCGCAGAATTGTTTCATTTTTGATGTTGTCAACTTCGAAAATTGAGGAAGTCTCGCAGAATTGTTCCGTTTTTGATTTTGTCAAGTTCAAAAATTGAGGAAGTCTCGCAGAATTGTCTCGGTTTTGATGTTGTCAAGTTCAAAAATTGAAGTCTCGCGGAATTGCTGCGTTTTCAAGCTTACAGATAGACAGCTAGCTAGATAGATAGACAACTACAACTACACCTGCAACTACACTACTTCTACAACTACAAATACAACTACATGTGCAAAATACTCTATGGTACACTGAACTGATTACATTACACTACACTAATTACACTACAATACGCTAATTACAGTACACTACACTAATTACATTACATTACAACTACAACTACTACTACAAATGCAGCTACACCTCCAAATACAACTACACTACATTACACTACACTACATTTCTCTACACTACACTATATAATTACACTACACTACAGTACACTACAACTACAGCTACAACTACAACTAAGACACGTTACACAACACTACAACTACAGCTACAACTACACCACAGTACACTGCGCTAATTACACTACACTACAGCTACAACGACAGCTACAACTACAACTACACATGGCTACACTACTTTACACTACACTACACTAGACTACACCACACTATACTACACTACAGTACACAACACACAGTACACTACACTACATTGCACTACACTAATTACACCACACTACAGCTACAACTACCACTACGAATACAGCTACAACTTCAACTACAACTACACTACATTACACTACGTTACGCTACACTACACTAATTACACTACACTACAGTACGCTACAGTACGGTACAACTACGCTACAACTACAACACATTACACAACACTACAGCTACAACTACAACTACCGCACACTACACTAGACTAATTACACTACACTACACTAGACTACAACTACAACGGCAGCTATAACTACAACTACACTACTTTACACTACACTACACTAGACTACAGCACACTATACTACACTACAGTACACAACACTACAGTACACTACACTACACTAGCACTACACTAATTACACCACACCACAACTACAACCGCAACTGCAACTACAACAACACACATACTAATTACACTGCACTACAACTACAAATCCACTACTCTACACTACAACTACAACTGCGCTACACCACACCACACTACATCAAGCAGTTGAGGAAGAGGTGACCACTGCAACCATTGCAGCCACTTCAAAAACACAACTCCAACCACCTTTCGGTCCATCAGTGGATTCGCTCTTCCATCCGTGATTCACAACAACCAAGCTCTCCTATAGGTTTCCTATTTTTGAAACTTCCGCCACCGCTACTGGTGCGGTACTACTGGTATCCCATAACATTCCCATAGGAGGCTGGATTCATCATTCATCCTTAAGAACACTCTTCAAGAGTCATAGTTGTTCTGGTTCAAGACCTCTACTTCGCTGTAGGTGGAGATCTCGTCAGAAGTCAACACCGTGAAATTCACGCAGTCAACCTCGGGGCTTGAAGCATCCCGTAGCTCCATGAGTTTGCAGAAAGATCAGTGCCAGTCCGATGCCAAACACAATGATGATGAAACATGATGACTTCATGACCATATCTTTTATATTCTTATATAACATATGAATACCTACAATATGTCACTTAAATCTAACAGATTTAACACTTAAGATTTTCCATAACTAGATGTTTTCAACCCAGCAACTTGATAATTGTTGAACGACTCCTGCACTGTCTCTTTGAGATCTGAGACCGACTTGTCATTCTCCTCAGCGGCCTCCATATTCAATCCATGCGCTGCATCCCAACGGATCGATGGGATTTTTTCATGCCGCGATGCCGTTGTGCCGTTCTCTGATTGAAAGGTTCAGCCGTTCATAAACTTCACAGGATTTCAATCAGATTTCATAGGTTTATCATGGGTTTATAATATTTTATAATGTCTTATCAGCTTTTGGTTTTGACATGTTTTGACCTTTAACTCCGTATCCCAAAGATCATCCTAGACATCTTAGATATCTTGGATATCTTTGTGAATTTTCCGATAGAAACAATGACCAAACTGCCAGAGTGCTGATGCCTTCAAACTGGGTGTTTTTTTAGTCGGCTTCCTTGGTCCCTTTTGTCCCTTTTGGCTTTCAGCTGACTCGGGGATGTCGTTTGTCAAAAAACACAACGTGCGTGCCCAACTGAGGCTGGACCTTGAGCCGATAGTTCTTCAGAATTCCATGAGAAAAAAAACATGTCGCCATGATGATGACTTCATTGTCGGATTTGCTGGGCTTCATTCCATGATTTGCTGATCTTTGAATACCTGAAAAACCCAGATCATGGGCTGATTGCAGTTGAACTTGCCATGGTATGCACTGAATTCTCGCGTGATCGCTAGGTAAAAAGGCCTTAAAAGTGAAGCTTCGGTGGGAGCCGCAATCAAGAGAGAGTTGTTCCTACAAAAGTATCCTTACATGAACAGAAGTATCTACATGTATCGTCAGAACATGATTCTAGATTGCTAGCCTCCTCAGATGCTGTACGATGAGAGTCGATGAGTTTCCTCTGGAATCGTGTTCAAGCGCAATAAAACTGTTTCCCTCCGGTAGTTTTGCTACCACACTGCTCAAGCACTGGATAGTATGTTATTGAGTGGCGGCAAATCTGTGGATACAACAGGACAGGCATTTGCGTATAATCGTAGATTTGTATATAATGCACACCCACTTCATCACATGTAATTTTACATAATTGTATATATACACATAATATGCAGTGATAAACAAACTGATGATGACAAACAAAATAAGAATCAATAATAGCAATGACCACAATGATAAAACCAACTTGACACACACACAGAGAGAAAGGAAACAATAACAATATACCCAGGCAGCAACTTCTTTCTCCAGCAGTGTCGGGGTTCCCGCAAGATCGAATCGACATCTTTGGTCGTTGCCACGGTCTTCATGGCTCTGCGGCCAGGGTTTGTTGTCACCTTCGAGAAGGCCAGGGTAAAAAACTGCCTTTGTTTAAACATGAAGCCAAATAATCCAAATAGCAAAACAAGTCAGTCTGGGAATAGATACGATAAGAATATGATACGTATTATTTGGGAATATGTGGGATATGTTTAGACGGTTCAACCTCCCACTGTTCATATTTGTCGCTTTTTGTCGGTCAAATGCTCCAAAATTGGGATCATTTGGGTTCGAGGAAACGTGCATTTGAGAATCATTGGTTTCTCCTTCACGGGGGGCCGCAGATGTGCCGTGGAGGTAGCTAACTGGTTAGTAGCCCCCTATACCTCGGTATAGAATAAAACAACCTACCATAACCTACCTACATACTGACCAGCCACCTAGCTCAGTGGGCAAGATGTCAGAACGAACTCTTCCATCACTGTGATATTTGGGATTTGGGTATGGATCAATACCTATTAATACCATTTTTAGGGGGATGAACATCCATTTACCAGCTATTTTGAGGTTCACCAGGGGTACAAGGTTTTGACACACTGCCATTTGGGTCTGTCTGAAAATTTCGGGGAACCGCCCTAGATCCTCTGGTTTATCATTCATTGATTCTCCTGGTAGAATCAGGAGATTTTTTTGGGTATCCATGGGTATCCACCATTTGCGAACGCACCCAAATCATCATACCCATAGGATCCATGTATGGCATATATGCTAACATTTGGGGTATATTGATGGTAAATGTCACCATATATAGCATACATGGATCCTATGGGATAGTAAGTTGGTTAATATCTCATTCTATCCCCATTAAATACACATTTGCAGACACACCCATTTCCTGAGAGTAACTCCGTACCCCCAGAAAGCTCAATGGCCATCTGCATCAGCTCACCCATGGTTATCACCCCTGGGAATTCGCCGAGAATTGTGGATGTGACATGTAAACAACTCTAAATAACTATAACATTAAACAACGCCCATCTACATGGAATTCTACAAGTACCTTTTGTTTAATCACATTTTATCTGGTTGGTGGTTTGAACCCTTCTGAAAAATATTAGTCAGTTGGGATTGTTATTCCCAATATATGGAAAAATAAAAAATGTTCCAAAACACCAACCAGTTATTGTAGGTCTTGACCTATCCCGAGCCGTAGCGATTGCGCAGCGCCTCAGGACTCCTGGCACTACACAACGCGTCGCTGCGTCAAAGGGGCACGGACATGCTCAGCTGGCAACATCTTCCCAACACAGTGAATATTGATATACCATAGATAATCATAGATATAAGAAATTGTAGATATAACCATAGATATACCATAGATATAACCATAGATATACCATAGATATACCATAGATATACCATTAGTAAACCCACATCCAATATAATCAACATTGATCCGCTGATCCACAAATTGTCACAATGCACGGTCTCGAGGTGAAGACAGCGGCATGGTCATTCCAGAATTTCTTCCAGACCTTTTCCCCAGGTTCATTTAGAAACCAAAATATACATGCCAGGTTTCAGGTTTTCTGGAGATTTTCAGACAATTCTCCAGGTTTTTTGGATATGTCCAAAATATAAAATCAACTTTCGATTCTTGGAGATATCCAATTTTCACACAAACTATGAGGACTATGAGGTTATGATCAAACATATAAAATAGGATTTTCTATGATTTTCTCTAAACTTGGATAGAAGATGATAGAAGCTGTGGATACCCTAAATCCACTCATACAGCCAATTCTTTAGGGCATCCAATTCTGAACCACCAAAGGTTCCGGTCCCAACCTCTTCCAGATCACCCTGAACTTGCGCCAGCATGCCCTGCAAGTGGTGCGGACATCATGGCCACGAGATGCTAGAAGTCACACACAAATTGGAATTTAATCAATTCTAATTGCCGGATTTACTTGAATTGTGGCTTTAACAAGTCTATCACCCAATGGTTTTTGGATGCTTAAGAAGCAAAAATATATCAGACATTGGTCACCAACGGTCACCCCAACGAAACATCGGCAAATCCTGGGATGACTCGGTGACGCCCTGAACCATGCTGAAACCCCCATGACTTGGTCGGGCCGAAAAGTCCCACCTGGATCTTGAGCATTGCAGGAATGAAGTCAGCCTCAGGAAAGCGCTAGCAGCCTCCGAGGGCATGGAAACTCCACAACGGGGTTGGCTAAGCAGCACGGATTCATATTTATATACTATGATTTATTTTTGAAAGCAGATTTTACTTTGGCATGGACATTTACTTGGTTTCGTCTACATCCAATTACTAGCAGCATGTACAACATATACTGTCAATTGCCACATCTGAGTAAAGTTACAAGAGGTACGTGCATCCGATCAAATTGTCCATTTGCCATTCATGACTTAAATCAAAACTCCATATGGAAATGGGTCAAAACCCAGATGCCCTGCAGTTCACATGTTAGAAATAGACAGAATGGTCCCGGTGTGAATACCACCATTTCGGTCGGTTGCTGAGTATAGCCTAGCTGACAAGTCTGAACCAGTTGAAACAATTTTGGAACCAAGTCCTCTATAATTCCTCATACAGATTTGTCTAAAAACAGGGTACCATGTATTATCCACTGGCTAATTACAATTTTCTGTATCAAACTGCCACAACCAGGGTGTATACACCTTTGCAGACGCACCCATATGATTCCATATGTCAATATTATGTCAAATGTCACATTAGTCGGTGGATGCTGGTGCTATATCGCACCATACGTTAGACATATTTCAAGCCTCCAAAAAGTTCGGCCGTTTAGGGATGTTTCCCTTACAGACCATCATCCGCATGTACATATGTTATATATATATATATATGAATATATTACATCTATGTCAGCCAACATAGATATGGAATATCCACCATTTTTCTGGATCAGTGATTAATTACAATATTTCACTAAACTGAAACAAGGCTTTGGGATAGTTGCATCTACAATTTCCATCATTCCAGTGACGGATGGATGAGTCCCTGGGGATACCAGGCTTCTTTTCCATAGCCATTAAAAATAGCCTTATGCCAGCTCATCATACGCTGGTTGATAGCTTTCCCTACAAATCCCCACCCTGGTATTATAGCTCACTCTAATAATAACCCATCAACCAGTGTATCTTTCATCGTTCATATCTTGGTTTACCCCCTTGCATGATGCCCAGGCACGAAGGCTATCCGTCGGAAGCGGCTAAGTTCCTGAGGAGAGGCGACGCTCTCTGGAGAGCAGATTATATAGGTATAAGTGTGTATGTGTGCATATATACTGTATATACTGTAAATATACATATATATATAATTACACATAATATAGACAAGTATAGACATTCACATCTCAGAACATATATTTATATAGTATGATACAGGTTTAGATATCTATCTTTTCATATACATATACTTATAACTTTATACAATTATATATAATGTATACATGTAGGTATGCAGTTCCGCTTTGAGTCGCTTGTCAATAGCAATACATTACCCGGATAAAAGCAACATATTGAGATCATTGTCCACGAACCTGCAGTGGGGAAGTGATTGTTGCGAAATGTTGCTGGCAAATGCATAGATACAGAATGGCTCGCTGGGCAACAAATCGGGAAGAGATGCATCACATTTTTATGGTAGAGATAGGGGTTTCCTACAATGGGGATACCCCAAGTCACCAAAAAAATACCAAAAATTGTCTAATGACTTGGATAACTGGGGGTAGCCCCATGACTTAGGAAAACCTCCCTTTTTTGTCATCGTCCCGATGCGCGATGCGCGGAGGATTTCTTCCCAGTTTCCATGTTGGCTCCCAACTGCAGATTCAGCAGAAGTGCCAGCTCCTGTGGAAAAGCATGAAGAAATGGACATCGCAAGCACCAAAAAGTGACTGGTTGGTGGTTGAGCCCTACCCCTCTGAAAAATGATGGAGTTCGTCAGTTGGGATGATTATTCCATAGATGGAAAAATAAAAGCCATGTTCCAAACCACCAACCAGGTGATCTACCATTCTTTGGAAGTGGTTGCTGGTGGAATGAAGTCTGAGATGCGAACATGATTTGTTTTTTGAGATCAATATAGTTCCCAAAGTCATTGGAAGTTGAAGGTAGCAGATGATCTCACCAAACAATCACAGAAACCATATCAATCATTAGAATCGTTGGATTTTATAATCTATATCAATCATTAGATTATATAATATTATATATATATAATATCATGAATCTTCATCTTCACCTTAAGATCCCTAACAGGCTCTTTGCGCTTCGGGTCGCCTTTAAAATAACGGGTCGCCCTGGCCGGTCCATCCCGCGCCTTATCCGAGGGATTTCGGATGCCCACCTTCGCCAGGATGGCCAAGACGTCCTGAGCTCGTCACGGTCATCTACCCGGCCTGGTAGTTTAACCATAGGAAAACCATAGGAAAATGGTGGTTTAATGGGATTTAATGGGATTTAATGGGATTTAATGGGGTATACCCTCTGGTTATGACTAACAAAAAGCTATTGAAAATGGGCATTTATAGTTGATTTACCCATTAAACATGGTGATTGTCCACAGTTATGTTAGTTTACCAGAGGGTATAGGCTATTATATCTAGCATAGAAACCCATGTAACCCCCATGTAGACCCCATGAGTACATATGATTTCGACAGGTATATCTACACATTCATATAGAACTCACCCAGTGAAGTAAACCGTACTATATAATAGACGAACTGTCCACCTTGTATACCTATACCATCTATGATGACATTTTAGTGAGGGATTACTATACTGTAGTAGCTTTTCGGAGAGTACGCAGTAAATGGGGGTAAAGAACCAACAGTTCTACTGAAATTTCTCATGGGAATATAATGGGACGTACAACCAAGATTACAAAAGAATACAAACAATACATAACAATACCTATTCTAGTAAACCTATACCCATCATTAACCATCATTAACCATCATTAACCATCATTAACCATCATTAACCATCATTAACCATCATTAACCATCATTCTAGGAGGAGCCAAATACCCAAACCATCCATGGTTCTGCAACTGGGGACTTGCCCCAAACCATTCCCCTGATGCAAAACTTAAATCATGTTATGGGGACTTTTTATCGGAACATCATATGGGACACTTCAAAAAAGTCGTGCTATACAACAACCATTTTCTGAGGGGGAGTCATGGGGAGTCATGGCGGGTTATGGAAATAATGTATAGTTATGTTATATCATATATATATATATAATACACATGTATATATACATTAACGGGATGTACAATTTCAAAAGTCAGGTGTTTTTTGTTCAAACATATGGATCTGATATGTTGTTTGTGAAGGACACTTTGTATGGGGACTATAGAAACTATACTAGGGATGCAACCCATGTAATGGAAATAAACATCCATGATATATAATGTGGATTAGACAGGTGGGTATATCATGTTACAACATAGGTTTGTGCTCCACCCATCCACAAAATAGTTGTACATGAGTGATGTTAATGGTTGAAGGTTCATAAACAATCGGGAAATTACCATCAAACACCGGGATAGTGATAATGATGAGCTTATCATGATGACGATAACGATGAGGACAGGGACAACATGAAGGAGGCTGAATCTTGTAGTGATGCTGGGAGCCCTCTTACTTGGGATTGTTGCTGGTTCCGGTGTGCTTTTTTGATAACATCTCCCACCTTGTGTCCAAACTTTGAAAACTCTTATGTCCCACATGTACAACTCTCTAGGTCCGAAGAAACATGGCAAATTTTGGATACTCTGAGATACCCTGCAAAAAACTCAGTTGTTAGCTCTTTCGCTGGTGCATTTAGTTTATAGCACAGTTTTTTCACATCCATTGACCAACCAATCTACTCCACTTTTACCCAGTCCCATGGGAAATCAGCTCCTTCACAATCATCTGCTCTTGACTTCGGCTCTGATTATACACCTGAGACCGAAGTGAGACCCCGGCAAACATCGCGACGGCGCAGTATCGCGAGCTATGTGATATTTGTTTGGGACATCGGGACAGAGTAGGTATACATATACATATATACATATATACATATATACATATATACATATATACATATATACATATATACATATATACATATATATACATATATATATATATATATGTTATATCAAGATTTTATATCAGGATTTATATCAAGATTTAAGAATCATAGATCTCCAATACTCATGTTGACCTATGAATATGAGAAAAGAAACTGGCTGACCCAGGCTGACTCTCCGGCAAAAAGAACATGGCCATGAAAACCTGTTCAAGCGGTATAGATAGGCACTATGGTCTTCATGTGGGGCGAATTTCCTTTCCTTCTGTTCTTTCACCAGTTGTTGGCCCCTTCTTTCCATGGCCAACCTTACTGTGCTTCAATGATCGTTCTTAGCTAGGTATCAAATATGCTCCCACTTACAGCTGCACATTCCGAAACCCATACCTACTTCCTGAGGCAAACAGTACAGTATGCTGGAACATATCCTACATATACATATATATATATATATATATGATATAATTATATATATACACACGTATACATTATGCTATCACATGCTATCACGATCCACATTTCAACTAACAATCTCAATTTGCAACATCAATTATATATATATATTATTTTATATTATATCAATTTACATAATTTTAAAAATTGGACGATCAAATCAAACCACAAATCAACCCATAAATTGCCATAAATGAAGGTTTCCTAATGTTTCCCAAAGTGGGGGGTACCCCCAAATCATCATTTGTTTTTTGGATTTTCCATTCTAAACGATCCAACTATTGGAGTACCATGCCTTGCGGAACTCGCGGATGACGGCCAACTCGCAAGAGTTCTGATCTGCCAAGGCCTTGGGGAAACTCCACATGGGAGCTTTATGTGAAAAGGACTAAGATTTTGCGTATAAAACTTGTATGTAACTTGCGATGTCAAAGAAATACACTTACGATACTTCGTTTTAGACCTATTCAGGATTATTCAGGAAACACTATGATATTTCTGAGTCGGTTTGGTACCATGCCCATCAGTTGCGGTTTGGTGCCCTTTCTTTCTTTTCATCAACCGATGGGAAAAGGTCTGGAATTCGTCACTTTGTGTTACTACGGCATTGTGCATTGTGCATTGTGCCTAGTCCGTGGACCAACAACATGGTCTCTGAGCCATTGTTTATACATAGCACTGGTAAATGTCATTCTTGATTCATCAAATATGCAGTTCAATACTTTGATTCATTCACTTGTCAACACACACACATAAACAACTTCGGATTGTGACATGATAATGTCATTGAGGCAAACTCTTCACTGATTCATGTCGCGACTGATTTTATTCAGGTGTCCCCTTTACCCCTGTAAGATCTACTGAGTCTACTGTTGAATTTTCTGTGATTTCACCCCAAATTTAACACAGTGGAAATTGCACATTTATGGATGATTAACCTATAAATTATCCTACAGATGATTAACCTGTAAACATATTTAACATTTATAGATGATTTACATCAATAGCAAACTGTTGTAAATTATCACACGGTCTCTTGAAACACAATTAAGCAATGTTCAAAGCCCTCCGTCATTCCAGTATACCGGCTGGTTAAGAACGGGATTCCCAGTGAAAAATTGACTACGACAACCCCCAATATGGGTAATATAATCCCCGAACTAATCATAAACCATGAGTTGTGTCTCCATAATCCCCATAAAATCCCATTATACACCCTGGTTGGTGTTTTCAACACCTCTGAAAAATATGAAAGTCAGTTGGGATTATTATATCCCCAATATATGGGAAAAAAACATGTTTGAAACCACCAACCAGAACCCCATTTATATGCCAAAAACGAGGCTATTTGGTCCTCGACTCGCCCGCTTGGTCCACCTCCATTTGCTCTTCTCGCGCAATCCTTGGCTGAAAAGCGGTCTGCGGCCTGGGGCATCCTTTGTACGACCTCGAACTTGGAAATCAAACATCTCTCTCTGCAAACGATTGAGGTATAAGGGATTTGGATGATTTGGCATTGGATCGCCACCGATAAACCATCTTCGTCACGGTATTTGTTCAATGAACAATCGACGGACGCAATGTTCATCCGATCTTGATCCATACGCAAATTTGGGTAGGCACGTTGTTCCAACCAATGATGCTGTTTCAAGAACAATATGGCGGGTCAGTTTGGTCCCATCTCATTTCCCATCATTTACCCAGATTTTTGAGGCAAAGGGGAGGAACCCATATTTTTTTCTCAATCAATATATGGCAATATATAACATGCAATAACTTCGCGTTTAGTTATGATAATTCACGGACTTGAAATAGACCCCATTTCGGGATGGCCTTCCGTACGAATGATCCCTGGATGAAAACGTCTTTCAACCCCTTGTAGAGAAGTGTTTGACACCTGGGATCAAAATCTCATTTTGGGGGATGGAAGGTACAATAGGACACCGACAATGTCACGCCCAAGTCATGCCTAGCGTGTTTTTATGTGTTTTTGAATGGCAGCTACCATTGTAAACGCGGTATCCAAAAAGTATCAAAAGTCATGCCCAAGTCATGCCTTAATGCTTTTCTGCAATAAACGTGTAACCGTTAGCATTTTTTAAACGTTAAAACCAAGTGAAACGCCAAGGAATGGATCGCAGTGGTGTGGCCCCTGACGATGCCAAAACGATGTCTAGACGCCCGAAAATGGGCCCACAGGGGAAAGCCCTTCTGAACCCTCAAAATCAGTGAAAGGATTGCAGTCATGTGATCAGTGGCTTGGGCTTATGAATAGCATTGAATAGCATTGAATAGCTACAGTCAACCTCGCGCGCAGCTCTATATCAAATATAGTGTCGCTAGGTTCCAAGATGTTCCAAACCCCACTATAAACATGCTGCCAAAAGCGTGGTTTGGGACGGATCTGTGTCATGTTTGTGTTGTACTTCAGCGGCAGCTTCTAGTGGAGGTGAGCCTCGCCGTCTTACAATTGACTCAACATACCGCAAACATCCGCAAACAAGTAAATCTGCATGGTAATAGTGTTGAGTACAGTATCTCATAAGAAGAGTTACAAATAACCAGACTCCAGAGTTCCCATCATCGCAGCTTAGGGGGAAAGAAACAAGATTGAAGCAGCAACCAACGACATTTTTTCAGTCATACCCCGGTGGTATCCCATGATGATCCCCAGATTTCTATACATTTATTGAAATTTGGACATTTTGTTGGTGAAAATCCGGTTCAAACCACCAAGCAATGCTTGGCCATTCGGAGATTTTCTGGGGGTTCCTCTTACTAAGCGTAATATATAAATATATCTGATTATAAAATATATCCATATATTATATTATATAGTAATATATTAAGTATATTATCCATTCTCTATATATATATAAGTATTATGATAATAGATATCATATACACATATCATCTGATTCTGGTACCAACTAGAAGCATGGATAATCTCCATATCATTAAAAGCCGTATCATCGATTTCCCATTGCAATTCCCCTGTGATAATTTGGGCATCAAGACCTATACCATCTATGGGGGGGGATAAAAAATCGACAGCTGTCCGAGATGACAACCGCAGATATTCGTTGCTCAACTAGCGATGATACCCTCCAGTGTCATCAATTCTCGCTGGAAGAGCCACCACAAATCATCGTTCCATGATGTTGGGAGATTTCCACGCAATCGGCATGTTTGATGATCACTGATCACACCGGAGGGTAACTCATAACTCTAATAGTTGCTTGTGTGTCCCTTAAAATCTATCCCATATTGTCACCATTAATCAACATCTATGCTTGGGTGGTTGGGATGTGTCTTCCTCTTCCTACGTCCTCCGTTCGACTAACGGAAAACACCTGAGGTCTCAGCTCTTTGTACGTGGCTGTCATGGCCTTGGCGGTAGGAATGTTTTGAAAAACACAACCAACAGTTTTTCCATATATACTATCAACTGTCGGGGATATATATATATATCCATAAGAAGAAAATGACCATAATAGTTACTAAGTTACTATAGAGGTATATATGACCATAATGTGACAACAACCAAAATAGTTACTATAACTACATAATATTAATGATATTTAATGATTATAGTCACCCACCCCAAAAGAATCAAACTTAAATAGAGCATAGTAAATCATCCTTAAATTTCACTGGGATGAACAGCCTGCTCCAACTTCTTGACTACTTTATTTGTTTATATGTTCTTACATCTACAAATACTGTAACATATATGTATTATGTATTATATATTATTATATGCTGTAACTTACTTGGGATACATATACATATATAACATATATATGTACTGTTACATCTGCACATCATTCATGTATTGACCCCTCATCGACCGTCGTGTCTCGATCCAAAGAGCCAAGAAGCCAAGAACTCTTCGAAGAGCCAGCCGCCCTTCTTGTGCTTCAGCGGGTTCTGGATGCCATCCACCTATGGGATCATCAGCCGTTTCTGATCGGGATCAGCGTAACGCCGTGTTGGATGTTCAACGCTACTTTAAAAAGATCAGCGCTGTTAAGATAGTTTCACCATCATTCACTTTTTTAAAATGGATCTAATTATATGGTTCTAAATGTAATGGAAAGCTCATATTAGCCCAATACATACGGGTTCCCGAAGTCTCCTGCATCTTCCTTCGAACCAATCCCATCAGGCACTATTGGATCACGGGCGATCAGGCAGCTCCGCTGCGAATTGGTTTTCCAAGTAGATATCAAGCAGAAAAAAACATCTTATGGATTCTTATGGTGGGTTTCCGCCAGTTTCAGCACAATCTTGGATCATTTGTGATATCAAGTGGCATTAGCATCTGATAGATATCTCGTGCTGCGTTCAAATGGATCTCTAAACTGCATCTGAAGCTCGTAAGCGGCTGCTTGGCTATTTCAACTTTCAGCGCCCTTGAAGAATGTCAAAGTGTCACTTGGGGATCAAACCATATCTTTGTCTGCTGAGACCACTTTGCTCTTTATATCACTTTATTGATTTGAAAGCACCAGCTCTGGCGCGTTCCGGAGCCTCAAAGTTCTTGTCTTCTTTGCGATACTTCTTGATCACAAGTTCTTGCACCTGGTGAGAACGAACCGTCTCGAACGTCCCAGTCTTGCTGAACGTGCCCCAGATCAGGAGAGTCAATGAAGCATCGTTTTCCAGAAAATTGGATGAATGGAAAATCCAGATAAAACCCCAAAGATGCATAGATTGGCATAGATCATAGAATAATAAATCGTATATGTATATAATGTGTATATATATACATATATACTTATATATATATAATTATATATATATATAAGTATATATATATATATATATTACATATTGAGATGGTCAAATTAATTCCCTCAAATCGTTGGGTTTGAACAAGCTGGGGCATGAGTCACCGGATTTTCCATCCGAACGCGCTCCGGTCTTGTGAATTCCACTCACAGAACATGTTCTGGCAGTGTCTGAGGCAAATCTGTCCATTTCACAAAGGGTTTTGCACTACGCACTATGCATTTGGAGGGATGTTGCCTGCCAGTCACATGGCTAGTTTCCTACCCAAAATCGGTCAATTAGTATGTCCTCAAACCTTTGGACCTCTGATTCAAAACTCACGTCTGGCAAAGCATCGCAGCGGTGGTGGTGGAGATTCAATTAATTCTTGTATATACATTGTATCCTGCATCATCCATGCCAAAAAAACAAGAAAAAGGCAGAACCATGGTATGGATATCTGGGTTTGTCCAAACATTAGGGCATGATTACTTGGAAAAAACACTGGTTTAAAAATTTAAAAATTGCTTCTTCCCCATCATTTCATGGCCACAAATTGGGAGATAAACTATAAATTGGGAGATCAATCCCCAATTTTATTGGAAACACCCAGATCATATTGTTGGTCATATGTATATATATATGTATGTATATATATATATGTATATATATATACACTTCTCCATCGTCTGGTGGTAAACATCCCCATAGTTGTTGGCTAACTATAGCCTTTATCATTCGTTGGGAAAAGCCTCAAATCCAAACAGGTCACTGGACAGTCCCATCGCCTCATTCCCATCGGTTAAAACCTTCATTCAATTTCACATATGGGAAATGAAGGTTTTAACCAATGGGAAATTGATATATATATATATTTATTTATGTATATATGCCTCAATCTTTTATGGCCATAAATAACCAAATTCTTTCTGGTAATCTAACAGATTGCGACAAAACATGACTCAAAAATTAGCTCGATGACTGAGAAAAAACAATCTTAAAAATGGTGATGTTCCAGAACTATGTTCAACTACCAGAGGGTACCCAAACGGGTAAAGTAACATAGATGTGCAAAATCAACCACACGTGCAGACTATTTTTAAGTTTTCCTGGGGAAGCTATGGGTTTTCCACATCTACCCTCTGGTAAACTAACATAACTATGGAAAATCACCATTTTTAATAGGTAAACCATCTATAAATGGGCCATTTTCCATGGCTATGTTAAATAACCAGAGTGTATGTTAAATTACCAGAGGTGTTTTTCAGGCACCTGCTTCATTGTTTGCTTTTCTCTGAAGGTCTTGGGCCGGATCTCCATCTGCCATGGTTACCCTGGTTGAGATCACCGTGGCAAATTCATAGCTATGATAAATTCCAGCAAATTGATAGTTCCTCTGTTGAGATCATAGATGTCTTCAATTTTCTATGGTCTCTCTTTGAGACACACACAGAAAAAACACATTTGCCATCAATTACAAATATCAAACACAGAAAACATCTGCATACATCTGCATACATCTGATTACATCTGCATACATCTGCTTACATCAACGCAAATCTGCATTGCATTTAAAACTACTGAAAAGTATACATTGCCATATCTTTGATGCCTGATTCTGCCCGGGAAACGCACAAAGGCGTCTGTGGCCGAAACCCATCAACAAGCGGGTAAAGTGCAACCAATTTCAATCAAGAGCGCATCGTTCCATTGAAAATACTAAGTTGGTTTGCAACTTTTCTGCTCTGATGTTATGATTATTATTCTTCTTGCCTTGGTTGTTTTCGCTTCTCTGGTTCTTTGCTCACATGAACAGTGTCAAAAACCTGGGAGGCTAGCGACATTCTGAGACTCATTCGGCTAGCGACTGAGCCACCCATTGCAAACATGGTATTTTTTTGCTTCAGAATCTGAATTGCAAGAAAAGGAACCTTGAAAAAGATATGATCAAATGGGTATATGTATACATATATATATACATATCATGTAATGTCATATACATAATATACACATATATATATGTATATATATATGTGCCACATGTCAACATCCAAACAGTTACTTTTTCGCCATGGCAACATGTGTTGATGACTGGCCCATCTCTGGACTCCTCTGCAAATCCTCGGAGAAGTGCCTGGCGGGCGGGTTTGATGACGACGACCCGGGAGGGTTCAAATGGTTTACCACAGTAATGATCATTATATAGTGGGAATACCATCATTGTGTATTGGGAAAATTATCACCATTAATGATGGATTTTTTGTGGGATTATAATGGATTATATACTGGGATGAATGGGGATTAATGATCATTGGCAAATTGGTGATTAATGATGACTTGGCATTGGGTTTCCAACATTCCGAACATAGGCAACAACAGCTTCAGTCATCTTCAGTCGACATAGTTCCTCCATACGGTGACTAAATCTTATATTCCCAGAAATGGTTTCCTAGCTTTGGGATAAACTCCAGGCCTTCGTGTAAATTTTCGCATTGACCAATCCGTTGATTCATATGTTTGGTACAAGGAAACATAATGTTGACCCCGGAGGTTGTTCAACCCTGTGGTAACCCCCCAAGTTTGAGTCAACCATGGTAGATCTTACCCCCCGGCTAGGATCATCAAACGACATGTGCGGTGCAACTATCTAGCAACATCTGGATTGGATATACTTCACCCATTGTATCCCATTACCATCCACTGATCCACTGTTCTGTTTCTTAAGATCACCCAACAATATACTTCAGCCCCATACTTTGATGGCTTAATTCCACAACAGCTGCGAAAAGTCAGGACCAGTTCTGGTTGGTTGTGAACCCATGTTTGGGATTTTAGGGATAAGCTACCAGTTCTTGTTACTTAAAAACCCAGCTGCATCTTTGAAGGATGGAACTCGTGAAGCATGTTGCTAGCTTTCGCCCCCGTGTACCTTGCTGCTGAGGTGACCGGGCGTCGTCTCGGAGTGCTTCAGGAAGCAATTAATGATGGAATCCTGCTGGAAACTGGGATTCAATGCATGTGTGGGAAAAAAAAAATACAGAAAATAAGTGGTAGCAACAGATGTAGTAACTACCTTCAATTTTTTGCGGGCTAACCCTGGATTGTACAAGTTTTTTCAGGAATTTTGCAAGCCGGGATGGGTCGTAACAGTCAAACGTCCTCCGAAATCTGTAATTTGCAGGGCCATTTTTGCAGCCGGAAGTTGGGGATACGCCGCTGTCTCGGGGCCCAGTTGGATGAGCGTTCGGAACATCTACGGGACAGCTTCGAAATGTCAACATCTTATCTATTCATACATGACTATATATGTAGATACATGTAGATACTATATATATATTATTATTACTAATTATTATCATTATTATTGTTATTATTATTGTTATTATTATTGATTATTATTATTATTAATAATAATTATTATTAAATGTATATATATATATATATTGTATATTAAAAATTATATATACACATGTATGTATACACATTGTATATAACAGCAACATTATGAATGCGTCTGCATACATGAACACGCCTTCTCTGGGATGTTCATCTTGATGATGGTCACCGCATGATCCAAGATATCCTGGGCCACTGGGGAATCCAATGGGCGCAGGGGTATATAAAGAAACCATACTTCATGATTTAGCTGGGAAACTTAATGTATATTAATTGAATATCATTGGATATTTGATGGGGATTTAATATGATTTAACGCGAATACGCTGGGGATAGAATAGGATCCAGAACCAGCACTTAGACTAAGTGAGTTACCCTCTGATACTCATGGCTGGAACATCGCCCAAATGGAGCTTGTAATGGGACACATATGATTTAACACATGGGAAAAATCATCAAATGGCGGATATTTCCCAGATGACTTCGGCGACTTGGGGATGATTTCCCTAACTTTCCATGAATGGTGAGGTCAAATGGGGTCTCTTTGATCTACTCAGATTCATCTTCGGTTCAAATTCTGGTTTCGTTGGCCTGGTGATACCGGGTATCAGAGCATTCTGTTGCTTCACATCCCTAGAGTGTCCTTATTCTCCGCAGGGGTGGTTCAAAATACTCATCTCACAGGGCTGGTGATCTATGTCCATGTGAACATCATCCGCATGAGTCCGCATGCGCAGACCAACACTTGGGAGGCTGCACAATTGAAGTGTGAGAGCCAATTGTTCCATCCAGTGCTCCCACATTCCAAGTCTAAGTTCTCAAATTAAATCATCTTGAGTTGGTTATTATCCCACCTTAATCCATCTGGAAAGTTTGTTTCATGTCCCAGCATTTTCATGCTGAAATTCCCGCTGAAATTCCCGCTGAAAACACAACCCGAAACGTCGTCAATAGCCATCGCCCAGTCCTGCAATCGCTCTTCTTCATCAGGGCGAGAATACCTCAGGAATCTCGTCCATAGCTGGACAGGATTTCGTCACCAAAAACATCCAAAAACTCTCGTCCGTTGATGCATCATTGGTGGTACTTTAGTTGTGCTTCTGATAACACGGATGATTGGTGGAAAGTCTAGTTACTTCTTGATTTTGGCTCCAGTTTCATGGAGCAAGATAATGTTAAGAGATGTTAAGAGTGGTGATAATTCAAGATCGCCAGAGCTCCCACTTATGCTACACCTCCTAAGTCATTTAATGTCACAAGGTGGAATGGATATAAACAGGGATTCCAAATGTTCAACGACAAGGCACAGCTGATCCACTAGATTGTTAGATTTGCACCTCCGAAACTGGAGAATCGTCTTCCAAAGCCCATCTCAAGTTCCATGGTCGCTTCCAGAGCCTATTTGTTCCCTTGCGGACAAGAGGATGTTTTTGAGTTCTCCTTCAATGTCACCCTACTGTGGCGTCAACCAGTGCATAGTCTTTACATCAGTTGCAGGTCCCTCTTCTAATCCGCAAGTAGGATGCTACGTAGTGCTTGAACAAATCTTGGTGTGGAAAGATCCCTCAAACTATAAGGATATATATAAGGATTCTTAGTAAGTGGTGCATATCATGGCGTAGAACCCCCAGAAGCTGGGATACATGCAAATATCAAATGTACTATGACATATCCCTACACTGTGTAGCCAACTTTTCCGGGGATGGTTGCAGATCAAAACGAGCCTTCTCATACTGGCTCCTTGCCCCTTGAACATCCTTAGGCGCAAGAGTTTGGTCAAAACATGGCCAGGGACACAATGGGATTTCATGGGATATCACGAAGAAATCATGAGTTGGGGTGTTCAACATATAATATCATATAATGTTGGAGCATCAACAAAACCAGTCACCATGGCACACAAATACGACCCGACGTAGAAATGCTGGACCTTGGACCGACTCAAGATTCATAGAGCTAGAAATTCGTATCGGTTAATGATTCAAACCGATAAACCGCCCATGTCTCACAGTATATACTGTATTATATATATATGTAATTTGTTTCATTTCACCATCCAATAATGTTCGATCATCTAATCATTTACACATACAACTTAAATAATAATGTCATATATATATATATACGGAACCCCAAACAACATTGATCATCTACTTCATCCTAATCTCCTGTTTCAAAACAACCCCAGTCCGCTTGGATTTCTAGATTCTCCATCAGGTCGATCCCTATTTCTGGTTGGTAAAAAGACTATGACTCAAGGATGATGAAAAATCCCACGTGGTACACCATTATTGTTGGTTACATATCGCAATATATACCATTCTTCGTGGTTAAAAACCCGTAGTAAATGACGGTTATACACAAATCAAACAACCATAGATGATACCAAAATCCATGAACATCCCGGCCAACAAAACACACACGAGTAGTACATGAAATGGGTTTGTCTGAAAGTAGGGTACCCCTGAATCCCTTGTTTTCCATATTGAATGACAATTTTACGGGTATATATTGGTATACCCTATTTTCAGACAGATCCAAATGATTGTAAAATCCCACTGGGGATGGTATAGTAGATGCCAAAATAGTACTAAAATCCATCCAAAATCCCAAATTTAATTCGGAATAATTATATTTCATAGATTTTTATACTAGTTTAACATGATGGTAAATTATGATTATATACATATATAACATGATGGTATTTAGGACTCACTATTGAAATTAACCAATTTTTGGGAATATGATTGCTATGATAACCAATAATTTAACATTAATCATGGATTATTTTTGGGATGGTACCATTTTTATGGTTTACCCTCTAGAATAAACGTTTACGTAATGGAAAATCACCATTTTTCATGGCTAAATCCACTATTTCGACGAACGGGCCATTTTCAATAGCGAACTGTGGCAGTTTACCAGAGGGTATATCCCATTCATATCCCATTTATAGATGGTTTACCTATAAAAAATGGCAATTTTCAATAGCTATGTAACAAATTACCAGAGGGTATATCCCATGATGGCCCCGTGGTCCATCATGGTCCCATCATGGTCCCATCATGGTCCCATGATGGTCCCATGATGGTCCCATCCCAGGACATCCCAGGCACGAGGTCCGTGGTGTCCGCTTGCGCTGCGACGTTACCGCCGAGGCGAGATCGCTGATGAGGTCGTTTTCGGGCGGCATCCTGCAACGAAGTCGGGCGCCGTTGATGGAAATGTAGTTTTTTTTTTTTGACCAATCCCTAAGGATCCATGTATGGAATATTTACCTACATTGGGATTATTTTAAATTACTTTAGGGGTCAATGTAGGTAAATATTCCATACATAGATCCTCTGGGAATGATGATCAACGCCAGATGTTCGGATTTCATGGAGATGAATGGGGGGTTTTAGTGGGGATTCAATGGGTTTGAAATGGTTTGAATGGCGGGATTTGACGGAGATTTGATGGGAAAAAACATAGGGACATTTCATGGCCCATGACGGATCCATGGTGCTGCTATATATGGTAGCATGTATACCAGCACCATGGATCCTATGGATGGGGATTGATGGAATACAGAAGCAACAATTCGACTTACCCTCTGGTAATCCAAGGCTGGGAAACCACCGAAGCAAATGGAGCTTGTAATCCGTTGCCATCGTTGCCATGGAGATGGAGTGCCGGGTAACAGAAAAAGACGTTGCCTCATGAAAACGAAAGATTTCTCCTTTCCTTGTGTATCATTTCCCCTGTACTTTTTGGAAGTTTTACTTCTTTTTGACGACATTTTCTATTTGATGCCTTCTGCTTGCTTTGAGGATCCCACCTCAGGTCTCCCAATAACTGTTGAGGGGCCCGAGGATGACTAAACAAACATTGATGATCTCAGATTCTGGGTGGATACGTCTCCATCGACAGTTCGGTATATGTATATTCATGTAATTTCGTATACATGCCAATCAAAAACATGCAGTTTCTTCAGGGACAACCATCAAGATCCTTCATGATGTGTCTGTTTGTAACTGCCAAGTCATTCAGCAATTGAATGGGAGGAAAACCTCATTGTATTGCGTTCCTCAGTTTCGAACACACCTTGATAGACATATATTTGTTGCTATTTGCTCACCCTTTCGTCATCTTATAAATCTTATATGTTCTTATATATATATATATATACACATTGATATAACTTTTTACCCAAAGCATTGATAAGTATATGTATATAATTTATCACATCCAACAATAAAATTGAGGGATGGTAATGAAACCTTCCCTCGGTGAGGGAGATCTGCCACACACACATGTTCTGTTTCCGATGGTCGAAGTGGCTCTTAGCCGGCAATAAGCCAACAGTTATGGAAATTTCGATCTCTTTGCTGGGAGTATTTTGTCAGTATCATCTTATGTAATCTTATATATATATGATATATATATATATATGGGGATTTTGATCTATATAAATGTTGAGTTATGTTGAGTCATCAAGTCCACAGCGGCACGATTTGGGTGGTTTTCTTTGGTTTGTTTCTGAGCTATGTGGAGTACTGGGTTCCATCAAACCTTTCGCGGGAACATTGGAGTCAGAATCGTTGGAAATGGTTCAAAGCCTGAAACCAGCTTAGAGGTGCCAGTCCAAACAATTACACAGTTTCTCCACAAGAACCGTTCTTCCAAGTTTCAATTCCTAAGCTTTCTACAACACCAATCCACTTGTATTGCTACACTAGAAACAGTATATTTGTATATGAACATTCTAGTTAAAAATATGTTAAATTTGATGAGCCACAAAAAAATATGTGCGATTCCTTTAGCAAAAAACAGTGTTCGTATATTTTAGTGAGGAATGATTTCCAATCTTGAAGCAACAATGGCCATCCTCGTGTACAATCCCTACCAGGAACTTTAGTTCAACTCCCATATATGCCATATCCCAGAAGGTCCCCCGTTTTTGTTCCTGAACAGAAAAACCAGTTTCATTGGTGGCTGGAACCTCCGCATTTGGACACAACTGCAACCCACCCAGCCTTTCTTCTCCGTCTGTCTGCGCTCTGCTCATCTTCCTGGCTTTGTATTGGATCTACTGATACTTTTTTGGGGCCCGTATGGGCCCACAAGGGGGAATCATGATTTGTGTGGTGATGGACTGTATCAAAAGTCTCACCACCCACAAGTCAAAATATCAAATGGCGCGTTCCTACAACAAAAACATACTGAACGCGAATGATGTTTAGGCAAGTTTGCCCAATGTTCGAATCAAACCCACAACAAGTACATGTTATGCTGGTTTCTACCCTCCAGTTAATGAACACAGATATGGGAAAGCCACCATTTGGAGATCACTTTCCTCTGGAAACAATGGGTGTTCTATATCTGTGTGAGTTCACCCAGGGGTAGACTATTTGGGAACACTAACCCTACAGGTTTCTGTATGATTTTGACCCATGCCATAACTCACATCAGGTCAAGAATCTATTGCAACATCTTCGACACACTGGTTGGTCAATGGGGGTTATCACTTCTCCCACCTGATCGAAATTCGATACTCCCCAAATCCTCTCCAATGTTTTGGTAATATACTCATTGGTTCTTAAGTTTTGTTGAAACTGACTCCCCCGCCTGGTAAATCTCCTCTCCATATTGGTGCTCATTCTTCTTCGAGCACCTTCCTGCCATCAGCAGAACAAAAAAACGCCGCTTCGGATGCATAGTTTATTCATTATTTATTCTATGAAACCGAGAACACAATTTCTGGCTGCCATCTTTAGGCCTTGAAAGGATGTGTTGTTTTTTGTTTTGGATGTTGTTTTTGTTTTTTTGCGGGTCCCTTAGATAGTTCCACTTAGTCTCCATCACCTTGATCGTCAGCCAGGGCGTCTCCAGGGTTCACAGATGGCCTGTTTCACAGAAATCTACCTTCTTGATCCCCATCTCAGAACAACACTGAAATAATTATATAACGGTAATTCAGTAATATTTTTATTAAGTAATAATCATAGTATATATGGGATTAATCATGAATGCAAATCCCATAATAATCTTGCAATTATATAATTGTTTTGTGCCTAGTTCCGTTTGCAGACTTCGTTCACCTTTTTTGTTTTCATTCATTAAACATGTCAAACAGATTCAAACAGAAAACACTTTAAAGCTTCAACCCATATGATCTCCACATATCTCCTCCTCCTTTTTCTTTCGATCTTCCGTCTTTTGCAGCAATCTCAGCGCCCACGCAGAAGGCCTGGTGCCAGCCATTGCATAATGGGAAACCATCAATTTTTTTTCCATTGCCTATTTTCAGACACACCCATAAAACATGGAAAACGTCCTGGCGGTGTTTTTTGCGGTCGACTTGTTCACAATGGTGCTTGAGTGCTTGATGAGCCATGGCATGCCATGGCTTCATGAAAACTGGAGAAAGATCATTCGAGATGCCATGGGGGCAATCCATCATATTTCTTGTACCCTCTGGTTATTTAACATAGCCATGGAAAATGGCCCATTAATAGATGATTTTCCCATTAATACCTCCATTTATAAGGAATTCTCCATGACTATGTTAAAAAACCAGATGTTTATTTGATAAAACGTGTTCAAAACTGCGACTGATGATCTTTTGATTTTTTTTACAGTACCTCAGAAGGCGTGTTTCTCTTGAATCCTACCGTTCTTCTGCCAAACCGACAGTAAAGCAAACATAAACAGGTCCATGCGTAGTCCTCATATATTCATTCTCAGGATATGTATAATGATATCTTTATAATATGGACACCATCTTTCTACATATCTACATAACCCTTTGAGATAAGATACATTTCGATAATCTTAGATACATAGATACATGATGATACATGGAATATGCAGATGTACTCGATATATCTACAAATCCTATACCCTTTATCTGTAACTTCTGGGCCCAGCTGGGACTGATTTTTTTCGCCATCCCTTTGGTCAAAGTCACTGAGAGCTGAAGTGCGCTACAACCTAGCGGAAGGCCATTGAAATTGCAAGCGGTTGGCCATTGTCTTGGTCAATTTCAACCAAAACGCTTGGATTTCGTTGGGTAACCTAGGGTAAACTAATTGAACAGTCCATAAAAATATTGGATCTCATAATATCTCATAATGAAATCGTGGAAATTATCCATTCCGATATTTCACCGCTTTGGAACATGTGAATCATGAGTCTTTTCCCAATATGAACATCTGGGTTCCAAGGGTTCCAAGGGTTCCTTCCAACCATCGGATCCATCGGCTGGAAAATTCATCAAACGACACTGTGATGGCCTGAGATGGCCATTCCAAACGAGTTTTGCCGTCATTTGGATAGCCTCTGGTAAATCAGCATAGCTGCTATAGCTCTGTAGTCATTGTGCATTTTAAACATTTTTAAACCGCGTCACTAAAAACGCCAAAAAGAAGCAACTCGTCTGCATTCGTTGTTGGTGGTCTCAACCCACAAATCTCTATATATATATATATATATCTATATCAGCCAGTGCAACCGTCCATGGGGCAAGAGTCAAAGATATCTACTACAGCAAATTGCATTATAATTAGATCCTCACATTCCTGAAACCATCTAAAGCCCAAATCATGTTCTTGGTCGCATCTCCCTTATTATCCTGTTATGTAGCCACAAAATACAGCTACATATCCCACTAGATCCCACTATCCTATCAACATAGTTGTGTATTCCAAAATATCATATAAATTGTCCCCATAAAACGGTGTACATAGAATCCACAAAACATGGATTTGGATAAAACATGCCAGAAATGTTGTGTACTGTACCCCATTGTACCATGCTTTGTCCTCAGTTTCCCCATTAAAAACGCTTGGTTTTACTTCATACAAGGTGATGCACAGTTCTAAATTGGTTTATATATCTGTGTAAGTATCAATAATGTATGGATAGCATAACCCCTACTTAACGTAATGGACTAAACCAATTTAGCTAACGATTGGGGGCACCAACTTGTCCATCACTTTGTCGGTGAACTTACAACTGATTGGTGAAGATATAAGTTATTGAACATATTCATTTCAAATAATTATTTGACACATATGAAACCACCAACGTAAAAAATGTGTCAAACAAATAAACAGCATCACCACCAACATCACCAACATCACCAACATCACCAACACCACAAACATCGCCAACATCACAAACATAACCAACATCACCAACATCACCAACATCACCAACATCACTAACATCACTAACATCACTAACATCACTAACATCACTAACATCACTAACATCATCATCATCATCACCACCATCATCATCGTCATCGTCATCGTCATCATCATCATCATCATCAAACTATTATTATTCATCATCTGAAATAACATTCAGTCATTGGAGTCAACATAAACATGTGCCAGATCGCCAAACTATGCTATATTGGTTGTGGTCATCCATTATCCATCCCATTATGGCAATCACAATCAGTATATCAAATTCCTATGGATTGATGACCGTCACCGAATTTGCAATCCAACATATCCAACTATTGACCATCGCACATACGAACATGTTGGTGGAGAACATCATGGGCTTGTGGGGCAATAATTACCCCGATACCAGTGGTTGATCTCAGTATGTGTTTGCATACATACAGCTCGGCGATTTGGGGGTTTCAATCCACCATTTTCAGAGACCCCCAAATCGTCTCAAGTTGTTTATCCTATTCTATCCCCAGCAGAATTCCATATTAAAGCCAAACAAAAACAAAAAAGGCACACTGGGAATGTAGGTAATTACCCTAAAATAGCTGGTTAATGGATCTTTATCCACCCAAACAGGTTTTGACCCATCCCCAAATGACGCCAGGCCCCTTAGAGCCCGGCAGGTGGAGGCGGCCAGGGCTTGTTGTGGGACCACTTGGGCACCACCGCCAGGCCAAACTTGGCCGCCTTCTCGGGGTGAGCCTTCACCTGCAACGAGGGCGACCAGGGCCATGGGTCCACGTGGGAGATTGTACTGGAACATGATGGGAAAATCTGGACGCATATGGGGATTTCTTGAAAAACCACGAATATTCATCGGAAGAGATTGAGGCCATATTTTGGAACATGATTTTTGAGTAACCGTAAACAGTGAATTTTGGGAGAATGGATTTGGTTGAAGAGGTTAGCCCGGAATGGAGTAAGTAAGGGGATTAATTGAAAAAGAACAAGTTATGGGAATCTGGAATCTGTAATAGCTGAATAGTGGAATCGGAATATTGAAGCCTCCCAAAAGCCACGTCGTAGAGCCATTAATTATTTGGATCCCTGAGATGCGTGCTGAATGTGTCTGAATTTTCTTGGGTTTAAGCAACAACGAAGCTTTGACAGGGGTGTAGCACCAACCATTTGACAGGGGTAGTTGTGTTTGTCATTGTTTGTTTGAACATATGGGACGTACCAGCAAATTTTATCAAATTGGCCATAGAAAAAGTGAGGAAACTGATTCATAATCATGAGATTCCTGATCATTGCGTTGAGAGATTGCAAATATCCACTGAATCCATCCCGGTCCAGCCCTTTTCGTTGATTCTCAGCTGCTGATGTCTTCCAACGATCTGGGATATCCATGAGAGCAAACACTTCTGTGGTTTCCCCTCAACTTGCAAACAGCTTGATGAAATAGTCCCATAATTCAACAAACATGGTGATTCAAGTAATCATCATTGAGATAAGGTGCTAGCACCAATGCTGGGACATTTCAACAAGAAAATTTAAAACGGTAAACTAGCGCAAACACAATTGATAATAGAGAAGTGTTTAACAAAGCCAGTTTGTTAAGATCTCGTAGGACTGCAGTTCTGTACAATGCTGCTGCATAGTGTGTTCGAATCTGTGTTTCTCACGCAGAGGAAGGATATATACCATCTGGTTATTTAACATACCATGGAAAATCCCAACCATAAATGGAGGTTTCTAGCTGGGAAAATTATCTATTTCTATGGGCCATCTATTACCATGGCTATGTCAAATAACCAGAGGGTATATATATATATACATATATATATAAATATTACAGTGATATTGTGCTGCCATGCGGCCATAAAACCAATCAAAACCACTATAAACTAATGTGTTCATTCAGAATGCCAGGCCAAAAGGGGAGAAACTCTGCTCAAGTCACGTTCGTCACGTTCCTGCAGGGTATTGTAGAATCTTGTAGAGTCTATGTCCAATGATAGCCAAACAATACCAACATTTTAAACCTATTACAGGGATGGCTCCAAATTTTTGACACCAAACATGTGATGGTTTCAGCACCTTTAAAAACTGATGAGCCACTTCTGGGTCAGTAGCCTCCAATTTCTAGCGCCAAGTTTCAAAGGGTTTCCTGGGCATTTTCCTGATCAAATCTCCATCCATCCAGCTCTTTTGGTGAGGACACCCTTCTGTTTTAGGATTGAACAACCATAAAAAAAGACGCATATTTTCAATAGTTCAACTTCAATCTGCAGCGGTTCAACCCTTGATTTCAATGGCTAAAGTTAAATTGCAATGTTTAGTAGTTTTTCATAATCTTGTTAGCTCCCTTATCCTTGGCTCAAGTCAACATGTTCCTGGTCTTTCCAACCCGTTTTTGGTACTTCCAAATCCCTAGTGGCCCTAGTTCCAACCGCAAGACTAGCCCACTGCGAGCCGCACCATCTTGCCCAGGGTGCTGTTGGCCAGCACCTGGCTCAAGTCCAACCATCTGCAGCTGGGAGGAAACTCTCTGCATTGGCAAACACCTTGGATGTACGTACCTGTACGTATGTATATGTATATGTGTACAGTGTGTGTATATATATATACACATACAGTGTACATATTGTATAATATATATATAGATAGATTTAAGACACATACTAAATCATACAAGTAGTAATATAGTTTGACCGTCACTTGACCCACACAGTTGAAATATCGAAGGTAAATATCAATTATATCAATTTCCAGTGGTACATTGCGGATTCTGTGCTGGAAAGTGGAAAGATCTACGCCATGCGTTCGGCATAGATTCCCGCAAACTTTTTATCTTAAGCATCCACTATTTGTGGCTGGAAGGGAAACCCAAGATATAAGAGGCCATTTTGGGGGATTTAAGCAGCAAAAACAATTGTATACAGCCATAATTTGCATCGGCAAGAGCTGTTAACTAATTGCAAAAGGAAGCAACAACACTGAGAGTGCATCCATTGTAAACACATCAAAAAATCATCCAAAATCATGAGGCTGCGGCCTTTTTTTTTGGGACACAAGACCCCACCACATGTTGACAAACAATTTACCCCTATGCCTCTATGGTTTAGCAAAGATGTTGGAATGTCAAAACAGTCCCCCGGTCTGGAGTCTGGAAGATGTATCCATCAACCAAGCGCCTTACCCTGAAACGCGCCTCTCTGAAACGCGTCTGTTGAATTTTGGAGCCTCAGGCTCTGGCGTGAATCGAGATCAATTCAAAGGTGCTTGCACCCGTTGTTGTTTTGGCTCAATATGGTTCAATGCTCCTACTTCTTTCTCATTTCTGAGTGATAGAACTTTGCAACTGGCACAGAAACAGCAGTTAACATAGATGGATTTCCAACATGAACCGTTGCGTTTTCACATGTTTCTGCTTTCGACATGTTTTAATGTCTTAAAATACTGTTTCCATCTCCAACATCCCTTGGGTGATCCCACTCAACACACAGGTTTCTGAAACACTATAATTATACGTAGGTTTTCCTTGTTGGCAAATAACATGATGATTACATGTTTGATCACTGACAACCAGCATTTTGGGACAGGCTATCAGTTATCTAAATTGAACACGTATGAATCTGAGGTTTCTAGTGGCGCCATCCAGAATGCCCGACGGTGAGGTTGACGGAGAGGTCGACGGAGAGGTTGACGGATCCGTCAAAGTGTCCGTCAAGGTGTCCGCAGCAAGAAATAAGGCAACTAAATGCGACCGGGGTACGACAAAGTTCCAAGCTAGGATTCTAAGGGGAGAAGGTGTGCAGAAAAAGAAACGCAACAAACGCAACTCTTGTCTTACCACTAGTGTATTTGGGGGATGTTTTCATATACCTTCACCATATCATATCTCGTATGTTCCATGGTCAAGTCAAGAACTGAAATAGGTAGTCTGGCCATCCATTCCACAATCTGACATTATTTACAATGGGTAAATCAATCCGTATTGGATTCATGAAGTGATGAACCATGACCCTATATTTGGTTTACCTTACCTCATCCATCGTTTGAATATGGCACACACACAGACATGCATCAGATGTATGCATGCATGTATATGTACAGTTCATATATGTAGGATTGTTGGAGTACCCTCATGTACCCTCATTACCCCGGGGTTTATCAGCTCTTATGTATTGGTATTCTGTTGAGAGGTAAGAGTACCAGCACTATACGCCAGACACATCCAAAAAGCATTAAACTGGTTATATATCCCATTACATATCCATTAAATACCCATCAAAAATCTTCAAACCAGCACGCATCTATTGCTAGTTGAATAATGTTAAATAATAATAACAAACAAAACACAATAAACATAAATATACAGTTAAATAATTAGTGTTAAATAATAAGAAAAAACAATAAACATAAATATGATATCCCAATTATATCCCCATGTAAGTTGGTTAAACCATATCTCCACGATATCCCCAGCTTTTCTGCCCTCGCCACGCGGCTCAATTTGCAGCTCTTGGCTGCGCTGCTTAGCATAGCCTTGGGATGGTGGCCAATTTGTGGCCAATTTTACAAGGTGGGGGTCCTACTTGCCTAAGTTGGCTTTTATGTATAATGTAATATAACAAAGTCTTATGGTAGATATACCATTTATACCATGATACATCTATGAGTTAATGAGGTTATACACCTTCGCCCCAGAAGAAAATAAGTGACCAGTAGTCTTCATAGTCTTCCAACCCCTATTTAGAAGCATCTCTGTGAATTGGGTGGATGGTAGATCCCTTGCAACAACGTGTTCATCTTTGGCTGAAGAACGCAAGAACGAGACGAAAGATTAAACATAACGATAAGAAACCAAACGCAAACAAAAATAAGGAGAATAAAAAGAACAAGAAGTGGATCATGAACAACAACAACAACAACAACAGAAACACAACAACAAGAACAACAACCACAAAAAAAAAACAGAACAAAGAACGACACGGACAACGGCAACGGCAACAACAACAAAAACAACAGCTACAACTGCAACGGCCACAACAACAACAACGACAACAACAACACCAACAACACCAACACCACCAACACCACCACCAACAACAACAACAGCAACAGCAACTGCAACAACTGCAACAGCAACTGCAACAACGACAACGAAAAGCACAACACACAACTCAAACACAAAATCAGGACCAAACAAATACTATCTATTAATTACTAGCCTGAATGAAACAGAACCAGAGAAGGCTTTTATGCTCTAACTGGTCTCCATGACGCTTAGGTCTCACCATCCCAATCTTTAACCGCTATGTTTGTGTCAGAAAAAAAACATCAGGGGTCCCAACGGTTGTTTTTGTTCACGTGCTGGAAAGTAGCCTTCTTGGCTGGTTTCTATGTCCTTAAAAAAAGGGGGCCCTTTTCTGGCCAGGTGGCAGCTAAGGAGTCTCGAGCAGCTGGCGCCTGGGGGGTTTTGGCACGTGAAACATGTGGACAGCGCAGCCACCACAGCTATCACCAGCTTTCACTGAAAACATGAATCAACCAAATGGGGATGTTGATGAACAAGGAAAGGGAATATCACCAAGATAAAGGTTCTGGGTTAAAATTGCAGAAATGGGTGCGCACAGGTTTAGGTGGTTGTTGAAGATTAATCATCCCTGGTGTCACTGAAAGAAAATTACATGTTCATTCTAATATGAACCCCAATCACTAATCCTGCGTTTTTAGAGGTTTTTAGTATCTGGTATTATTCATCGCTGTCCTTGGGAATTCAAATCCGGTCCCGATTCCCAAATGATGTCATTTTCGGAGGCACGGTCACATCGGATCCCCCAAGTTATATCCCAGGTCACGTCTGAGCAACCACCCATAGAACGGCCTCCTCCTCCTCCGAGCTTTCGGAAGGCCTGCTCAAAAACATGGCCATCATTAGAACGGGGATAAAAACAAATTGGGGTAGAACCGAGTTCTGATTGGGGCCATGTTTTTTTTTGCAGCATCAAACAGCGCAATTGAAAATAAACACGGAAAGACCAGGGGAAACTGGGCCTTGAACTTCCCCGTGTCTGCCAGGAGGAAATGAAAACAAAATTTGATCAGACCATTCTGAAACAACGGCACCGACAAAAAGAACAAAAGGATATGGGAACCTTCAAGTTTCTGCACAAGACCAGTGTCTACCTAGGGCGTGGTGGCACGTGGTTTATCTGCATATGCAATGCCAAGATACACACTTGCTTCCAAAACTGGGCCTTTCGACTTTTGATATTTCCTACAATGCAAGAAAACTAATTAAGGCACCAAACATAACTGGTTGTTTTGGAAGCCCTCAAAAACTTGTATAAAAATAATAATTAATCAGGTAGGGCGGAAAGAAACAAATGCCAAACCACGAACCAAACAGTGAATTTCACCATGCTTCTATCTTGAAGAATAAATCTCATCAGCGCTAAAAATTGCCGGACCAATTCATGGCCAGGGCTGATCTCAGGATCCACACTGAGGCGTGTTGTCTGTCTCCATGGAATAAAGTGATCTTGGGCTACCTGAGAGGCAAGACCAAGTGGATCAATGCGAACCTCAAAACTGTGACAGTGCATGATAAATGTAATTTTCCTTGGAAAACATCATGGTTTTGAAATTTTAAGGATCCAAATCAAACACTGCACGATAGCTTGTATCACCGGGATTTCACCGCGCTGGAACAACTGTTCTGTGGCCAGTTGGTGTATTGGCACTCGGTAATGCCTGGTCTGTTCAGCAAAATAACCCAAAAGACAATTGTACGCAATGTAAAGCACGCCAATTCTGTATGTGGTTTGTCAATCCAGAATTTGGGCACATGCATGCGTAGATATGAAAGCATGTTCGAACTGAGCCATCCAGGCGGAATTCCGGTTGTGTTGTTTGAGTTTGACCCATCACTTCGGTTCCGGAAAAAAAACGCCTCAAACACGGATAGGAAATGGAGGCACACCACACCAAATGTCCTCTTGATCATGTGACTTTGTTGTGTAATTTTTATTGGAACAAATGTAATTTGCTTGTCGCTCGAAACTATCTACCCTGAGCAAGTCGCTGGATTGACCTTAGCATGATCAGTTTTGTTGGTGCATCAGTGATACTTGATTGTTGAACCATACCCTCTATAAAAGAAGCAGAGAAGGCCTACACAACTTACAATGCCGCCGGGGCCGCTTGGAGAAATTGCTGCGCTGTCTCCTTTCATCTCCTGGAGCGACAACCCGCGCGCTGCCCGTGCGCATGAGCAGATGCTTCCGATGTAAAAAGCATTGGAATTCTCTGGGACACGCCATGGGGTTGGTTCTGATGTGCCCTCTCCTTGCCTGGTGTGTCCAAAACCGAGCTGAGCGATTTGGGAAATCTTGGGAAGTGAATGCAAGGAATTGCACACTATGCACGAGGCACATGCGATTGTAGATGGGCGATTCTAGGCCGGCCGCAAAATGTCTTCCACAACGCACAATTTGGAGGAAAACGCATCCAGCTCTGGGTTTGTCCCAAAATAGGCTACAGTATACACCAAAATGGCAGTTCCGAGGACAAAGCAATGCTACTCAAGTCCCACCGTGACACCGAGTTCTGAAGCAGTGCTAGACTCAAAAGTTGTTGGGGACCCGCAGTACAGCTGCCAAGAAAAAACAAACAAAAGACAATAATACCCAAAATCCCAAAATGAAAAACCCCACGGTGATATTTCGAGCAAAAAACGTTTTTCTATGTTATCGTGTTGTGCACTAGTATACATAACCTGTGTATATATATACATAGACATATATAAATAAATAAATAAATAGATGAATAAATGAATGCATAACTAAAGAATATATATATATATATATATACACTAATACGTATATAAAGAATTGGCTACACATATAATATAGACATACATATTGAAATATGCATGTATACACATGAGGATCTTCTTGGTGCTTCGGTCCTAGACTGGGTGACTCGACCTTCATGGAACCATGGCTGATTAGCTGATTGGTCTTCACCAGTCCATGGATGTGTCAACACTTCAACAGTGGAGACATGGGATCTCCCCAAACCTGTTTGGTGATCTTTAACCACCGCAAACAAAATCGACTTTTGTCCACCCCCACAAAAACACATGGGATCGAAAGCCGCACACCATGGTATCCACCGTCTATCTTGGCCATAGTTGAGAGAACAGCCACTGGTTGATGGTGCCAACCCATCAACCAGAGATGGCAAGTACACACACATACATTTTAAAATAATTTAAAATATATACATTATACATAGGATAGGTTTGGAGGTAGGTGTGGATAGACGATCTTTTGCTGTCGAGTACAGTACCTCGAATTTAGGATGTTTGTTATTAACACATACCCACGTAGACCTAGCAACCAACTCCAGCTGAATTGTCAAACTGCCTTGCCTTTGGTGACCTCTAGTCAGGATATTGATTGTCATCTACCATCGTGTTATTTCTTTACGCAGAAACAGATGAAGGATATTTGGCGGTCCCGGAATTTAAGGTTATAGTGGTTGTTAATTGTTGATGCTCAGCCCAACAGCTCCGACCAAACTCGATTCACCGTTTCCGGTCGAAAAATCCTTGCAACTTACCAGGTTACCAGGAACTGAAGCTTATTCCTTAGCATGGAAGCAATAGTGATGACCATGGTCAGACTGAGATGACCATGGTGGGGATGTCCAATCGCATGGCCATCCAATTCTCCATGACTCGATCTATGGACGTCCTCACAATTTGCAATCGCTAAATATCGGTAAATCTCTTTTATATATATATATATCATATTATATCATATGAATATATATATATACATATATATATAAGTTATATTATATATATATGGACATGGAGCATTTTCCATAGCTATGTAAAAATTACCGGAAGGTAGTTGATTTATTATGATGAAATGGGTTGCCCTGATGCTCACCATGCATCAGCCCACGATCTCCTGGTCCTCTTGCTGTCGACCTGCACGACGATTCGTGTGTCTGGGTGTCTGGGAGCCATTCTCCTGGAGAAATGGTAATTCTTGGGTGATCTTCATCACTGGCGATTTGAAATACCCTCTGGTAAACTAACATAGCTATTGAAAATTGCAATTTATAGTGGATTTACCCGTATAAAATGGTGATTTTCCATAGTTATGTAAGCGTTTACCAGAGGGTATCTCGAAATCACCAAAGAAGTCTTAATATATGTCGAGTCTATGTGGCTCCAAGTGAATCTAGGCCCAGCCCCCCTTGGTCGGCCTGCTGGAAGGTGAACCAGCTGCCGAAGCGCTGAGGCCACTGCAAGGCGCTGGACCTCACTGGAAGAAGGTCCAATGGAAAATATTTTTCTTGGAGGCCCCAATAACTGGATGGTTTACCCTCTGGTAATTTAACATAGCTATGGAAAATCACCATTTTTAATGGGAAAATCCACTATAAATGGCCATTTTCAATAGCTATGTTAGTTTACCAGAGGGTATTTATGTTTATTCGTGGAACATCCGGATTTAACATGGATATACATGCGGGGACCCCCAGACGAGGAAACCTCCATCGAGGTATAATACATTATAAATTAGAAATTATAGTACTATATATAGTGTTACGGATGTTACGGGAATTGTTATGTAATGTGGTAAACCCAATGCCATAAACCATCTCCAAAAAACACAAGTTTTATGGGTGGTGTAAACCATCCTTGTGGGTGGCAAATGATGGATAAGAATGGGAAATAGAATAAAGGATGGTATCACCGTCTGGTGTGTATGTTTACGACGGTTTGATTGGAATGATAATTATCATTCATAATTGTCATTCTCAACCAATTATCAACCCCTTTATCATACATAATTATGCACAATAGTTTACCGGCGATCATACATAAGAGCAATTGTCACTGGGGCGCATCAACCGTTAGTTGGCATTTGGGTGACCCAGGGGCTTCAATGGGATGTTAACCATGATGCAACCAACCAAAATATGGGGATTACACAAAATGCAAGCTGGGATTGGATGTAGGGGTGATGCTTGTCAATTATCGCCCGGTTGTGAAAATGGGCGTTGCCTATTTGCCTGGAGTTACCTTCGCGCATTTGAATTGCCTATTGATCATGTTGAAGGGCACATTTAAAGGAAGCCAACGTTTTTTTACCCCAAATTCCTCGGGGTTCGTTCGCATGTTGAACAGAAATTCTGCGAAGCAAGTAGTAATCCAGGAGTTTCCATGATTTTAATTATGTTACCCTCTGGTAATTTAACGTAGCTATTGAAAATGGCCATTAATAGTGGATTTTCCCATTAATAGCATGGTGATTTTCCATAGCTATGTTAAATTACCAGAGGGTAATGAGTTTCAAATCTATGACTTCAGATTCCAGTCTTTAAGTGTGGAAGTTCAGGATCCCATTGGGAATCCCCAGACAAATATCATCACTGCATTGCCAAGAATCCAAGCCATAAGACCAAGCCACCAGTTGACCATTGGTTGAGTTTATGTGATTCAAGATGGTTTTGTTCCAAAACAATATGACTTGGTTTCATCTTTCGCAGTCTATTGTCACGCAGTCATGCGATATATGTTGTGCCTGCCACCATTTTGACTGTGACTTTAAGTGACTGCTGAATTGGATTGTGTGACTTCATATGACTGTAACTAACCCATACACAAACAAATAGTATACATATACACACATATGGAGGTTTCCATAAATGAGGCAATGGGGGTACCCCTAAATCATCCATTTTAAATCCTTTTTTTCCATTATAAACCAACCATTTGGGGAATCTCCCATTTATGGAACCCCCCCATGTTGATATTGACTGGGGTATTTTCTATAGGTTCCATCCCACGTGTGTAAGGATCAAAGCCATGTGTTTCCAATTTCGATGTATAGCAACCCTACATAAACAAATAGAAACTTAGGTAACATCTACTAAGAAAACATAAAACATGACAATTTATATAGTTGGTTTTTCGACTTCCAAAGATCTGCAAAATGCCAAGGCTTTTGCTGCGATATTTTCATAAAAGGGTCAAGGAATCCATTGATGTCTGGATGTCTGGATTTACAAGACATCTCAGAGCTGATTTCCCCATTTGTAAAGCAGATTTAAGATTCACATGGCTTCCAAAAAAATGTAAGGATGATAATTATAGCAAAGTTCAGATTCAAAGTCATCATATACCGAGAAGAAAACCATCAACTTGCCCAGGTTGCCACACCGCTTTGACTCGGATACCCAAGGTCACCTGGCAGGCGCTTGCTACAGCTGAACAAATTCACTCGGGGATGATGGGCATGTTTTCGTACAAATGTATAACAACAATGGTTCACACAAACAATCCCACACTGTATCAGTTAATAACAGTTAATACTAGAAATATATATACATATATACATATATACATATCTATATATATACATTGATATCATTGTTTGTGTTTACCAAACAGTTGATATCATAATTGCACAAACAATGATATCAGTATATATATACATATTATACAATATATCTGGTTGGTGGCTTCGAAACCCAGCTAGAAAGAAAAAGTCACGTGGGATCATCATCGTAGGTAGAACATATCACATATTTTTAAACCCAAATCAACACTAAACACATATCATTATATATATATATTGACATATATATATACATATGCATATATATATATATATATATATGTTTGGGTTTATCTATGTACATTGCTTATTTTTTGGGTTCAATGTAACAAAATCAGGGGAATGTAGTGGGGATATCATGGCATGCACTTGGGATGTACTTTGGACTTAAAACCAACAAGATCTGGACTATTCTCACGTGGGGGATACCCAAACATTATTGGAAAAGCCCATATCTCAGGCCAAAAGTGGGATATCATGATCCAGAACTTAGACTATTTCTTCAAAGCATTCTTTCCACGATACTCTAACAAAAGGTCGCACAAACTCCAGGTTTTCTTCCGCTATTCGAGGCTATAAGGAGATCTCCCTGGCGGCTGCAGCACATGCCAGCGCTGCAGGGCCACGCGCTTTCTCACCTGCCGGGGGTGCTGATGAATGATGGAAATTGCTATTGAACGCGAAGATGTTTATATTATCAAGGTTTTGTAATTGATCTGGGGTCTCTGGACATGGATTCTTGGTTTTAGATATAGTGGAATTAGATTGTATTGTAGGTACCTTATTATTTCCCCTATGAGGAAACCAATTGATTGATTTAACGGGTATCATCTTACCATTGGTTATTTAATATATCTATTTGTTCTCTACCATGCTCATCGATAATCATATGTGCATTATTATGTTCATTCTTAGGCAACCAATTGGTTGATTAAATTGATATCATCCCAGTATCGATTACAATTATTTTTTCTATCATATTCATTGGAAAAACAGGGGTCCACTACCATTTCCCTTAAATGGTACCCGACCAATTGCTGGATTAAAATGGAATGGGTATCATCCCTTTATAGGGTATGTACTATATCTATTTGTTTCAACCACACTCATGTTTCTTCTAGGGTGGTGTTCCCATATACCTTTGGTATAAAGCCATCAATATTATCCCTGATGATCACTCTTTTATTCAAATACTAA
>Ga0126342_10000759_pt1 | contig 39234 bp, 48 predicted proteins | sample Cyp1metagenome_FD_92528 | JGI IMG/M metagenome (GOLD analysis project Ga0126342, IMG submission 92528) | Coral microbial communities from Lord Howe Island, Old Settlement Bay, Australia - Cyphastrea 1 metagenome | ecosystem: Host-associated > Invertebrates > Cnidaria > Coral ...
CTTATATAACGCAATTAAAATATTGCCAAAAATGGCAGTTCGAAGCTTACCCCTAATTGCTAGAGTAGCCAGGCAGCTTGGAGTGAGGGATTGGGACTAGGCCCCCCTAATACTAAACACCCCAGGGTGAACTAGTTTTTAGTATTAGGGGGGAGAACCCACAAATGGTAGGTTGATTTTTAATTGTTTTTTAAAGGGGATCAATTACAAGTCAAATTGGCCAAACTGAAATTTTCGGAAATTGGAGATGGATGCCTGTTTTTAGTATTAGGGGGACGTTTAGTATTAGGAGGAAGGGATTATACATGGATGGCCAGAAATTGAATTTAGCCAATGAATAGAGATTTTGCCAGAAATTCAAGGGATAAGTCATTCTGATTTGAGTGAACACTCAACTTTTAGCAAGAATTTCATCATGGATATCATGGGGATGTTGTGGGATTTGCCCATGAAATGTAGGGATTTCATCATGGACATCATGGGGTTTAATCGTCAACTGGAAATCCATGGGGATTCACCTAGCTGGGTCAGCAAAAATGGCGGGGAAATCCAAAAGTGTCCCCATGGAGGTTTAGTTCACGATGGTTTAGTTGGCTTTGAATCATCGAAAACTCGGGATTTTCCGGCCCATGTTGCAACAAAGGATGGCATTTTTTTGTGATTTTTTCTGGTTGCCAAGATTCCATGAGGTTGGTGTTCCAAAAGTCCAGCATGCTACGATTTGGCGACGATTTGGCCTCTTTTTTTGGGGGGGATCGTTTGCCAGACATGACTGGCAAACGACGATTTTTTGAGCAACCCAACATCCTTTTTTCCAGCCCTTGGTGTGGTGTTCATGTCCAGGGGATTGGTTCGATATGTTCGATGACCATCGGCCTTCACAGGACGTCTAGAAATTCTAGAAGCAGGTTTGACTTCCTGAAAACTGGGATTGAAACATATTTCTATTCTGCTTCAAGCTATACTATCTATACTGGGATCTAAAACAGAGTACCAGGGAGAGGTTGGTGATCAGATGGAGTTATAGACGGCCTTGAGTGATGACAAGAAATGTAAGGTGAAACCTTACCTACCTTGACTTTGCAACCTTTTGATGAACTCAGAAGTTCGATAGATTGGTCATCTCAGACCATCGTAAATGCCATCGACACAACCATACCGCTGACCGTAGGTATTTCATGTTATTCTGCCCCAAATTATAATATTAATATTAATACTTCTACAGACAATTACGAACAACTTTTTGGTTATTAGTAATAATAAACACCAATTACTAGTTCCAATTCCAGTGGTTGTTTTTTTCACTCGCCACTAGCTGAACGCTGAACTCTTCGAGAAGGCGATGGAGAGAGAGAGAGAGAGAGAGAGAGATAGAGATAGAGAGAGAGAGAATGTTCATGATCTTCAAGCCCTGAATAAGCAACCAGTTTTTTTCTGTGGAAAAAACCCCGGAGATCCTGGATCATCCCACCAGACAGCGAGATCCTAGGTAATCCTGAAGCGCCTGAAGCGAGAAAACTCGTGGCGCTTCGGAACTTCTCCCGAAGATGGTCGCGGGCAGGGGAAAATAGATGGAGATGGATGAAGAAAATGACGCAGCAATGCATGATAATATCAGAATTTGGGGATGAACCCGTATTTTACCTTGTTTTTCTGTTTGGTGCGAACATAAGGCTACCAGGGTAAGCAACCCGAACCCATTTGGAAGATGTCATGATATCTGGGGGTGTAATTCGGGTAAAGCAGCCATGAGTTGGAATGCAGTTGCTGCAGTGGGCATGCTGATAAGCAATGAGAGGAACAATGTAGATATGCTCCTGTACTTTTTTTTCTTCTATAATTTCCTTCAGGGAATGCATCATGAGACTCAGAGCACCCACTTTGCCGCAGACGCCAACTTTGCCGAAGCCAACCTTGAAGATACAATAACAATACATGGGTGCGTCCGAGCGTTAGTTTAGTCCATGTAGGTGCTCAGGTATACCAACTGGTTATTTAACATAGCCATGGAAAATCACCATTTTTAATAGGCAAACCATCTATTTCTATGGGCCATGGCTTCCATGGCTATGTTAAATAACCAGAGTGTACTGTAGATGGTCTCTCAACTTCTTGTTTCATCGTGGCAGATGGCTGATGATGTTCAACGCCTTTGCGGTCATGAAATGGCCATGTTGCTTGCAATTTTCTGGCTTCAGATTGCTGCAGTCTTTCCGCTATGCCCTCTGGTCAACTAACATAGCCATGGAAAATCACCATGATTCATGGGTAAATCAACATAAATCAACTATCAATGGCCATTTTCAATAGCTACGTTAAATTACCAGAGGGTACTCATCCAGAATATCTCCAGCTCAGACGCTTTCACTACGGCAGTGGGACGAATCCAGGACGTACCTCCTCCAAACAACGATCCGCCACACCGCGTCGCCAGCTTCGTCATGCCAAGCGTGGCTGCAGTCTGATTCTGAGCATTGTAGGGAAGCCGTCTGTTCTGCAAGGGCGGACAGTTTTTGGGGAAAATTCGAGTGAACTCATGTGGAATAGCATTTTTGGTGGGGAAATCTATACGATTTAGATTGATTGAGACTAGTGACTATCAGATGATTTTAGATGATGCTAAAGTCAGGCAAAGTCAACATAACATAACAATACATAACACAACTAAAGACATCTAAAAACCCATGAGTTCAACGGCTCGCCGTTGTGACCATAGCACCTGGCGAGGTGCAGCTACACTTGGGGGAAGATGGACCGATCCGTTGGTTGTTTCAGGTCTGGTTGCCATCCTGGAAGCCAGTGGGGAAACCACTGAACATATAGATCTGAAGCGCGAAAAGCATAGGGAGTTCAGAACGGGATTCTGTAGAGCTTTAAGTGGTCAAACATAGAGAAACGTACTGTTAAATCACTAGAAATATATTAATCTATGGGGATGTGATTCAGATGATTGATCAATAATGGCTGTATGTTCTCTTTACGGGGTTAGTACGTAGTACTACCCAGACCCTTTGTATCACTTTTTGTGGATGCTTTGTTGTTTAAATGTGTTCCATCCAAGGGCTGGGAATCCCCCCATAGAACATGAAAATTAACCTACATAAACAATAGAAATATAGTCGAATCAAACGGCAACTTTTTGGCCAAAACCATTGCGTTTATTTCCGACACTTCGAAAATTCCACCAGCCTCTTGGAACAAAAAATCCACCTGCGATCTATGGAAAATTCGACAAGAATGTAACCAGGAGTTCCAATACGTTCCAATGTTTTCATGGAGAAAATGAATGTTTGATTAGTTTGATTCTCCAATTCCTGGTTTATGATGTTTATGAGAATTGGGGCTTTGAGACTCCTGGATTTTCAACTGGTGCCAGGATTCCCTCAGGATGCAGACCGACTTACGCAGTCTAAGCAACTGGATGGTCCAAGGCCGCCAATGGCCTTTCCGCCCACAGGATGTGTCGACTTGGAACATGGCAAAGGAGGCAGCGACCTATTTCCAAGGCCGACATATCGCCTGGATTCTCAGCGGTTGGATACAAAGAGATTCGAGAATGGCGGCAATTCACAGTCTTGAAGAGCATTTTGATATATTTGGGGTGCTAAAGTTACGTACATATACGTACATATAAGTAATATATAGTAATATAAGCTCACATAAGGATATAAGAATATAAGATGAATATAAGATGAATATAAGTATATCGGGTGTCATGTGGCGGATGAAAAACATCTACAAATTGCGTCTTGTTGGATGCTGAGCTCGGCAGACATTTGGTTCGATCAGTGAGGGGCGCCGAAAACGCCCAAAACGCGTCGCATCGCGTCGTATCCACTGCACCCGTCCCGAGCCATGGAGGAGCAGATCAAGGAGCGGATTTCCAGGGATCATCCCCTCCAGACGTCGGCAATCTGCTGAATGATCACTATATCTATCTCCGGTTAACGGACGAATCATGACTCAAAAAACATAGTGCCATGGTCATATGATATTGCGTCATATCATGCGTCATATCAGATATCATGTCTATGGTATTCCTATGTATCAGATTGTATCAGTATCTATGGTTACCCCACCTATCCAACTATCCTTCCGGATCTCTCTGCAGCCTGCTGAGGAGCTGGCTAAACGCCTTGCTGAGGGCATTCCGGACCAGCTGGGAACGGGGACATTCCACTTTTTTTAATCTACATCTGTAGGATGTTTCATGGATTCCCGTGTTGGTGTACCCCAGGGAAGAATAGTGACTCTCAGTTGTTGTTACTTAGCATGACACATGAAAATCATACAGTGCCGGCAAGACGTTGACTTTTTTCCTATGATCTCCCGTTGTTTTTTGACGTGCTGTGCTGATGGTTTTCACAGATGTCAGCGATGTTGGCCCGGAGACAGGAGTTGGAACAACGACTCGCCGACATTGAGAAGAAGTCAGACGGAAACAAGCAGGAGACCCGGGGTGTTTTTGATGGTTGACTTGGACAATGTTCAATTTAATGGGTAAATCCACTATAGGCCATTTTCAATAGCTCTGTTAAATTACCAGAGGGTAAGGAAAATGATGATCAACCGCCAATGGATTTTTGCTGGTTATTCGCGACGCCCGACAACGATTTTTATGTTCAGATTGTGGTCAGAATCTGTCGTCTCAAACAAAAAGTCAGTTCCTTGCATTTTCCCTAAGCCTCTAAGCCAAATCTAAGACCTACATTTTCCCCAAGTTTCTGGCAATTTGTAGCATTTTGTGCTTTACAGATCTCAGTCGTTTGCCAAGTTCTGGATTTGTTGACCAGTTCATCCTCAACCAACTTCCAGGAACTGCTTGACCGCATCATCGCCCTGGAACAGAAGTCCGGTGGCGCTGCTGGTGGTGGTGCACCCGCTGCACCAGAGGAGTTGGACATATAGCTGGTGTAGCTGGTGTTGGAGGATTTAGGGCCATTTGATTTTTTGGTTCCCCTGCCATTTTTCCAGACATCATCCATAGAAAAATTGCCCAGATTTTAGGGATTTGGTTGTTTCTCTGCTCAAAATTCAGGGGAAGTCTAGGGGAGTTGGGTTTGGAACCCAGGCTTTGTTGCTTGCTTTGCGCGCGCCTGTTTGATGGCTCCAGGCTTCTTGATGAAGCATGCCCATAGCGGTGACATAGTAAAGGAATGAAAAGGACATCAACAAAAAACATGTAAAGTAGCCTTGGCCAAGAGGACTAACCCTTAACATCCGTCAACTAACCTGGTTGGTTTCACATTTTGGACACATTGATTCTCCATCCCTGGTAAAAACATGTAGAAACTATACCTGGAATCACCATTTCGTTGGTCGGACCTGCTGGTTACTCCGAAGCTTCAGCTGGCCCGGGGAAGAAGTTGCCAACGATTTTTCCGGCCACCTTTGATTACTGATTATATCTGGTTCTATGACTGGTGTATGATGGTATTATTAGCGTTTATTTTACTTCCGTTCCTTGCACTGAATGAGGAATTCCAATTGCTATTTACACCTTGTACATGTGCTACATTTCCATAGTTCCTGGTGATTCTATTATTCCATCATTATTCCATCATATTCTATGACTCACAGGGTGGTCATTGTCCAAAAATCTGACTCCATGGCTGCCTTAGCCGGCCCTTCTCTGGCCTTGTGGGCCCGGCCTCCACCCCTGCGGCCCCTGCGCATGTTCTCCTCGCCGCGCGTCCCGCGTCCCGCGGCCTTGAAGCCGCCGCGACGACGGGGCGACGGGGGCGAAGGAAACGTGGGAAACTGGGCCGAAACGGGGGAAGTCATCAACCCTTTGAATGGTGGGGACCCGGTGGGGACCCGGTGGGGACCCGGTGGGGGACCCGGTGGGGGACCCCGGTGGGGGACCCCGGTGGGGGACCCCGGTGGGGGACCCCGGTGGGGGACCCCGGTGGGGGACCCCGGTGGGGGACCCCGGTGGGGGACCCCGGTGGGGGAACCCGGTGGGGGAACCCGGTGGGGACCCGGAGCCAAGCTTAGCTAGTTTAGATATATGTTTATATACAACCTTGGAATGTTTGGATTTTGGATGTCCCATGGGATGGCTAGATATGCCCAGCTTTTTGACCATGGCACACATGGCACACATGGTTCACATGTTTCTGTGATTTTTGAGTTTTTGAGACTTTCCAGCTCCTTATGAAAGACAGCCAATCAAACTGTTGTGAAGATTCATGCTGCGTCTCCAACAGAGCTGATTTCTGATTAGTCATGTTCATGTTTCAACTACTTTCCCACTATTTAGGGGGGCAAATGATACTGTAAGCCTCGAAATCAGCCCATATTTCCGGTTCTTTGCCCGTTTCCCAGAAGTTACATTTTTGCTTCCCCCTAAAATTCTGGGGTATCCTGTATCCAACGATTTCGATATTTAGCTCCCCCCCCCAAAAAAAATTGAAACATCTTGAAGCCCAGGGATTTGGGCGAAAAACAACTCCCCAAAGAAGTTGGAAAAGACCTTGTGTTCGTGGACATCGTGGACCATGTTGGGTCCATTTCTGTTTTTAGGATGGGATCAACTTCGTCATTTCCTTCATGTAAGTCGCGGCTTGATGACGCTCCTGCTGTGGCCCATACTGGTGCATTCGCTTTTCACATTTACGGATGTCATGAATCGTTGCTGGGTATGTTTGGAGAACTTGGGGCGACCTCATGCGACCTTCCTGATGTGACAAGAGTGGTATTGACATCTATGGAATACTAGGGGTTTCTAGGGGTATGGGATTGTTTGAGATTATGAGTATCAATGGTTGTACATTGTAGATGGGCAATATTTCAAAAATTACGCACCTTGGGCCCGCGGGTAACGATACGTCGGTGTCTTAAGTCCAGTGACTACATGAGCTCGTCACATGTTCCAGTGGGGCGAATGTAGGCCTTTGAGACGCCAAAACATGTCAAAACTTTGGCACACTCTAGCGCACATCAACATATTGTCGCATCGAAAAACATGAGACTTTGAGATGTTTATCCCCCCCCAGTCCAAACGTTTAATACAAGTTTTGATCCCTTAATGTGAACAATGTTGTCAAACATGCAGGCTTGACATTCACCACTTCATTCACCAGTCTTTTTTTACACATTTTGATCCCAGTGGGATCCCCTTGACATTCCCAGGTTGGGATCGAATGTTCCACCACCATATTTTCGTCCGCATTGTCGTCTTCATTGGCGCAGCTACGTGGCTGATGAAGGCTTCGTTGACCATGAACTTTGAGAGAAGCACTAGGGCCCTGAGTCAGTCCTTGGCTGAGACCTTTGAAAACTTTGGGCTGCAAGGATGGCTGTCAGCGAAAATATCCAGATTTATCATCACTGTGACTTGGAGAAAATCGTCAGCTTGAATGTTGTTGCGGATATGTTTAAGTACCAAGGAAAGTCACAATCGCAAAAAGAAACCTCATCTTTTATAACTGTTTATAGTGAGTTTCATCATTTACCCAAACTAAGTTTTAATACTTCAATATCTATATCTATCTATATATCTATATATCTATATATCTATATATCTATATATCTATACGTTTTTTTTTTTAAAAAAAATAAATAAATATATATATATAGTCTAGTTCCATAACATGTCATCATGAATTGATGGATCATCTCCCCATACATTCCCCACGAGGTGATCACAGGCCTGTCACGCACCACCCTGGCCTTAGCCGCGGTGAACTTCGGAGTGCGGGTGCTGCCGGACTGGTGGTCCCTAGACCTCACCAACTCAGTTTCTTGGGGATGAACATCTTAACCGGAAACCATTGGGAAACCATGGTTTTTACCATGAAATATAGGGCTTTCCGGTTTCAATGTTCCCATCCAATTCTATGAAACATGATGAAACTCTTTGTTGAATGGATTTTGTTGACTGTTTTTTTGTGGGAAATATGTTTGAATGATCAAAGTGGTAAGCCTATTTTTTTCAAACAGATATATACTTTGAGATATTGATGTTCAGCCGTGTTTTTTTTATCCATGTTTTATCGCCAATTCATGTTCAACCATTGGAGAAAAGTCCTGATTAATCATTGATAATGATGACTTTGTTTAATTCGTTCATTTTTCGGTTCTTTTGGACCCCATTTGGTCGATGATGAGTTTTGGGATTACATCATGCTCAATATGTCGACTCCATCATACAGGGGAATCCCTTGGAATTCCCTTCTCAGCCAACCAGTAAAGTTAGGGACGGCACAGGGTTTTAACACTGCCCATGTGGTGATGATGGGTTTATGGGGGTTAGTATAGATATGATGGTGATGATACGGATCATTCTGAGGATGAGGATGATGAGGATGATGATGATGATGATGATGGTGATGATGATGATGATGACGACGATGACGACCCTACTAAGAACCACTCGGCTTCGAAATTCTCCGGAGAGATCCGGAGAGATTTTCGATGTTCGAGACCTCGGGGCTTCGTGATGCTTCGTGTGGGTACCGCTGTCAGGATCCATACTTCAAGCTACTGGATCTCAATGGTGATGGAGTGATTACAGCAAACGAGGTCTATGGATATGTTCCTACGGCTGCAAGCTGATTGGCATGTATGTTATAGGATGTTGTAGGCTATGTTTGGTGATGCTGTTTATGGTATATGCCATCTCCAGGGGCATGTTTATGGTATATGGTTATGGATATGGTTTTGGTGTTCTGGTTGGTTTTCCTTTGAAAAAGATGGGGCGATGTTGTTGGCAGTTGGATGCCTTGTGGTTGGGGCTGGAAATCAATGTTTTTGTTGGGGCTGGGTTTTCCGGGTGGTCTCCATCTTAGCAATCCATCGTGGGATTGCTGAAGCACCAGGTGTTTAAATTGAGCAACCGCATTTGGCAAGCCTTGATGACATCCATCGTGGGCTTCAAACTGCTGAGTTTTCTGAAACCTCCAGCGGACAGCATCTCTTGGAGTGAAGTGAAGGAAAGGGCGAGACCACTGTAACTGGCTGGCTTCAGTGAAAACGTGAGATTTTTCCATATGTGTTCTTCGAATAAATGGAATTGTGGGATCGCTTCCTATTTTTTGTAGTGGCAAGGTATGGTTAGATTGGCAGTGTCCTCCATCGGAGGGATGGTTTGGACGGGGAATGTGCACCAAGTATCCCCAAGGCATTGTCATACCGTGTCATACCTATACCTATAGTATAGATCAGTAATATACTGCCATTCTCTTGCAGTTGTTTTTGTTTGGCCGTAGTTTTATCGACTTTTGAGTGTTTCTGTTTGTAATCGCGCCCAGATTTCCTTCATATTTCAATTATTTGGTAATTTTTGTAGCTCTTTCCTATACATCCTCCGTTTTTTTCCCATCTTTGGCCTTTCATGGCCTTTCCTACTTGGCAATCCCCAAGAAGTGGACCTTGGCGCGACCCAGTCGACCCAGGCAAGCCTTGTCCAAGATCGTCTTCGCCATGCAAAATCCACGCAACGCCGAGCTGAGAGTCCTGGCGCGGAGAGTCACCATGGCCAGTCGCTTTGTGAATTTCTTGATCGAAGCTGGGCTGCAGGGGTTTGGATGACCTGATGATTTTGGGATTTTTGCAGATTTTTCCGAAAGTTGGGTGGGGAAAGGTGTTTTTTTTGGTGGAAATCTGTTAGTTAGTGAATATGACGTTTGACTTTTTTGAGGATTTTAATTTTCGAGGGTTCCTCAAATCCAAGACTTTTCATGACTTTTCACTGGATGATTTCTGGGATGGTATGCCCTAGATGATTTCAATGTGACAGTCACCCAACATTATATTAGCATGACATGTTGCCCGAAGCAAATGCCAGAAGCCTTGCGGAACAAGGGTTAACGGCAACACCATGCAACACCATTTACCCTCCAGTAAACCAAATCATGTGAGCCAAGTAATTCGTATTGGGTAAATCATGTGTAAGTGGGCCATGTTTCATCGTTAATTATGTTATAAAAGTATGTCAGTTTACTGGATGGCATTTGGTTTGGCAGGAATCATTTCATCTATGAGTCATACAATGACATAAGCCCAGCCAGTAAGCACCAATCCGCACCAGCTTGGAAGTTGCTGCATGAACTGTTTTGCCATGGGGTTCTACTTCTGGAGTTTCAATATGCCCTCTCCATCCATCTCCCTGAAAAGATTCAATTCTAGAGTGTATTTATATAATGAAATGGCATATGACAAGATCAACAAAAGTCACCCGGTCTTAGAATTCTTAAAATGGGACAACTTACAAGAAAGAAGCCTGTTTCAACTACCTTTCCCAAAAAAAGATCAACCCCAAGAATATTAACCCCAAGAAGTTTTCCCCCACAATCCACCTATCCGTAGGTCATGGCATTTTTCGTCTGGCCCTGGGCCTTTCTCTTCGGTTTACGTCCTCGTTTGATCTTCGCCTTCGGTGGTGTGGGGGGCTTGGCTGTGGGTCTGGCCGCGCGGAATGTGGTGGGGAACCTCATCGCGTCCTTTTTGATTCAACTGAATCGGCCCTTTGTGGAAGGGGATGAGATTCAGGATGCCAAGAAAAATCTCATTGGAGTGGTGGAGGAGCACAACATAGAAAACAAAGGTCGATTTTTTTTTCGAAGTTTAAGTGGGTGGAAATGTGAGCAAAGAGGTGTGTTAAGAAGATTGAAAGATCACATAAGATCGCATAAGGCATAAGATCGCTGTTGTGAGGACATTCATGAATTCACGTGTATTGGTTTAAATTATATCCAAGTTTTCTCTTAAAACATGTTAAAGCAAAAAAAAAAGAACCTGAACCTATTAAAAAATATTAGCTGGTGCAAGCAGTGAGACTTTGAGGAGGTGGGGATCATCAACACCCACGTGAATAGCAGGGAAGGTGTGCTGGTGCACGTTCCAAATCAGACTTTGTTGGATGACATTGTGGTGAACAAGTCCATGAGGGATTTTCGGCCCATCGAGGAATCAGTACACCTCATTCCCTCAAGCGTCCCGGATTTGCCCCAGCTGATCCAAGAAATTCAAGAAAGGTTGGAATCATTTGAAGGTTTACTGCAACAGGACGATGTTGAACGTTTAATACGCTTGCGCGGTGGTCGAATCAAACTCTTTCGGCCTCTATGCATGTTTGATGGCTATTGTGACCTGGGCTTGAAACTGAAAATCTATGCCTTTGCCCGTGGCAGTTTGAGCCGACGCTCCTTTGCCGCTTTGAAAAGCCAAGTGTTGCTGCTGGTTCATGACTTTCTGACGTCCCGGGGAGTGGAGATTGGACATTTGTCCGCATCTGACAAGCCCAGAAGGAAGAAATCCAAGAGAACTGAAGCTGAGGAGAAACCTTCTTTAGGACCTTTGGAGGCAATCGGTTGACTTTTTCGCTTGCTGTGACACCAAAAAGTCCAGGTTTCCTGTGTGCAAGGGGAATGTGAGGATATGGGGTCAGTGATGCTAGTGGATGCTGTCAGATCCTTTCTACTCCCACTTTGGAACGCTTTCGAACACCAAAAACAACAAATAAGACCAGCTCAGGTTCGGCATTTTTTCCGCCAAAAAAACCCTTGGGAAAAAATGGTACCCTCTGGTAAACTAACATAACTATGGAAAATCACAATTTTTAATCGGAAAATCAACTATAAATATCAATTTTCAATGGCTATGTTCGTTTACCAGAGGGTAACTATTTTGACTATGGCCTGGCCTGACCTTGTTGACGCCCTTGCCAGGAGGTTCATCAGCGCTTGTCTGCGATCGAAACAACTCACAAGAGTGAGCGCGAGGAAGCAGCTGGGGCAGAGTCGGGTCTAGTAATCCCTTCCTGCTAATATGAAATGCCGGCAAATACCCTCAGAACCTACCATAGAATCCCATAGACAAGTATGGTTTAGTATTGGATCCTTTAATTTTGGGTATAAGAATAAGTATAGAAATCATATTCAAAGGGAACCTCCATTCCATGTCTTTCCCATGCTCCTTTTTCCGGCGCAGGAGATGGAGAAGAAGCTGGAAAGCAACAAGAAGGTGCGGTTGGCGGAGCCTGACAGACATGGAGTGCATCCATTAACGCCAAACATTCGCCAAATCTGGCCTGTGATGCCAACATCATGGTGCCAACATCCGTTAAACATGCCGAGAATCTGGATTTCAACGGGTTGTTTATGGTTGTTTCCTGCTTTTTCCCGGCATTTGGGAAGAGTTGCCAAATTGATGGGAGATTTGCGGACTCCAAAAAGGTCCATGCAGAGTCCCATGTCCCAAGTGTCCCAAGTGTTCCAAGTCCCATCGGACATCACCCAAGTCCCATCAACTCCTTTTGCTTCAGTCCTAGTAATCCCCATCTGGTTGATGGTTTGGAACATTTTTATCATTTTTTTATACCTTTCCATATATTGGGAATGGAAAAATCATCCCAACTGACTTTCAGTCCATCATTTTTCAGAGGGGTAGGTAGGTTGAAACCACCAACCAGATTATTATTAGCCTTCATTAACCATATGCCATATAATATCCATATATTAACCATTATTATCCATATAATGTTAGGTTGAAACCACCAACCAGCCATAGATGTGACACACATCCCATCAGTTACCCGCTGGGTAACTCATGTCAGCGAGCTCAACTTCCATGGAAAATGGGCCAGAAAAATATCGAACAGCCTGATATGTGTTGCTAAAAACCAGATATAAAAGCATATAAAAACATATAAACACTTATAAAAACATACAAAAGCTATATAAATATATAAATAAATAGAGATATATATATAACTATAACTATATAAGGTATATGGTTTCCCCAATGTTTCCTATGGTAAAAGCCATGGTTTCGTGTCACTGTCACAGGAGCTCCACGACCTCGTGACCTCCCTGGAGGAGAAGTTCGGATCCGGCGACGGCGAGGTCAAGAAGGGCGCAGAGACACAGATCATGAAGAAGGCACCCAGGGGGGTTGGGATTTAATATCTTCATAAGATTCAATAAGAATTAATATCATGAGATGTCCAATCATGTCAATAAGATATGATTAGAACCTATGTTTAATATCTTCAACAAGATGTGATTAGAACCTATGTGCAGCAGCGTAGCATGACGTATGTGTGGAAGTGCAAGAGAACGTGCAGCAGCGTAGCATGACGTGGCATGACGTATGTGTGGTAGTGCAAGAGAACATACTGCGTGGTTGCAGTCGCAATGACCGTTAACATCCCCCCCACCCCCCAAAACCCAGCCAACAAACACAAAGACAACAAGCACACAGAAGAGAAGAATGAAGACAGCACACGGCCCCTTAACAGCGTCGACACCATAAACATTAATATCAATAATTGTCAAATGGATTCAAATGATATACGTACGAAATTAAAACCAACAAATGATAATCATTGATTATAATGGGATTATCGTATGATCATTGCCGGATATATAGCCATGGGATTATCATGGGATTATCTTGATAACAATTAATATCATTAATTCATTTCCATTCTAAATAATTAATCAATATCATGCAATACCGGCATGATAGCAATGATTAAGATGCTAATATCTTGATAATCATTGATTACCATGGGATTACATTCATTAATTAGTGGGTATTACATGTTTAAATGAGATTATAATCATATGAAAATCATTGATAGCATATTGATACCAAATAAAATCATTGGATCATCAATAAATTCCGATGGTTATATCTAGCATAATCCAATTGATAATCATTGAGAGTGGCAGCGCTAGTGGATAGGTAGTGACAGCCCTAAGGGCTATCCGGTCCTGAGGGCTATCCCGTAGATATCATAGAAATGAATTGATGATAAGGGTGTTTTTAAAATAATCCCATGAATGAGAACATGCCATTAATTAAATGCATATCATTACATTAGCTTTATATGAGATATGGAATGTACCAATATTGATATGTAATTTGTTGGGGCGCCTGTGATATCCCATTATATCCAATCATTAAGATATGATATACGCCTATAATATTAATGTGTCATAGGTATTGTTATAATGATAGAACGCCGCCAGTTATGATGCTTTATTCTGATGGATATAAGGATTGCTGCAATGAGAACATCTATTTTAATGGGATTTTAATGGGTAACGAACATGTACAATGGCCATTTAACATGTTTACATAGCAATGGGAACACATATTAGCCATGTTTTTTAGATATGCAATTGTTTTTCTGATGGGTATACAACGGTTGGCTATCATAGATTGATGGGCATAGCCATGGGATTATCATGGGCTTATCATTTTCAATGGGACGATCGGTGAAGATCGTTTCACACAACCTTTGTTGGGGGGCAAACATGTTGCAAAGTCAGATGCAAATGGGTTCCTTAAAAACATTTCAGAGAAATCTCAAGAGATTCAGTCAATTTGGGACATAGTATGAAAAAAAACAAAAGACCCCCCAGAATCTGCCAGGAGAGCCATAGAAAATCAGAAACTTGGGGAAAAGATGGCCATATATTGGTGGTTTGGAACATTTATACATTTTTTATTTTTCCATATATTGGGAATGTCATCATCCCAACTGACGAACTCATATTTTTCAGAGGGGTAGGTATACCACCAACCAGCCACATATGCTGAAATCTTCATTTGTCTGGGTGAAGGTGGCCACCCGCTTGCAAGACTTCGAATCTCAGATTACGGCTCAGTACCTTGGTTCAACCGAGGAGATATAGGGATATTGTAAGCCGGTAAGCCCCAAAAGCAGGTAGAACATTGACACAAATTGAAAAATCTAAGTTTAACTTTGATTTTTTAGTATATTTTGAAGTCGGTTTTTGTTTTTGAAAGTTGGATTTGATTTTTCGATTGGGCAGAAATCTATCTGCCTATGGGGATTTTAGATTTCCGGAACCAACTCACCGGAGCCATCCCTATGCCTGGGCACTTCTTCCATGCTGCTGCAAGGTGGCTATGTTCTATTTTTTTTTGGGCGGGAAGGGATTAGAACCAAGGAAAAACCATTTAAGAGATGAATCATCTATATATTTTTTAACATTTTTGTTGTTTTTCACCCCTTTTGCGGCATAAAAACATGGCTGGAACATCCATTTCCTTCGCTGATATGTTGATTGATGTGCCCGTTGAGATGCCCATTTCGATGGATTTGCTCATCCCAGCTCATCCACCCAAATCATAGGCAAATGGGAACATAGGGAAAACCATAATATAGTTTCAAACTACGGCAAAAAAAAACACATGAAAATCCACTATCAATGGAGGTTTTGATAGCATTTTATAGCCAAACCCAGCAACCCAAGTGATCCACCTGCTGAGGTTGTCGCATGTGACCACCGACTTCGACAAGAAGTTGTCCCACGTCCATCGCTCGTCAGGGACCACCAAGGCCATCGATGGCGTGGGCCCTGACACCGGCTTGGACACCATGGCAGAGGTCCGAAAAATGGCAGGATGTGGTAAAAACTGAGTAAACTGGTGACCAAAAGGTGACCAAAACCTGATTTAATACCTGTTGATATAGCTGGTTGATGCTGGTTGAATGGAGGGATGTTGAGGTTCCTTATCAATGGTCAAAACATATGGAACAAACATGAATATGAACAAACACAATGTTTTCATGAATGCCTGCTACACATCATGGTTCCTTTCATTTCTTGTCCCTTAAAAAGCGACCCGGACTGTGACGACCCCGACAGTAGGACGTTGACCAACTGAAGTTCGACGTGGGCGAACTGAAAGACCTGTTGACCAACAGCAAAGGCCCGGGCGGAACGGTGGGAAATCCCTGAAGCAAAGGGCAATTTTTTTGAAGGGAACATCATTGGTTACTGACTGGGGGATTTTTCCAGCAGGCCATGGTTTGGGATTGTTTGCGTACCTGAGGGCAAATGGGGATAATATACAGAAATGGATAAAGCACGATAAAGCGATATACCCTTGGGACTATTTGTGACCAAAACCTGATTGGGTGGATTTCTTGTTGGCATTTGTTTGGTTGAAACCAACAGCAGTAGTCGGGCAATCGATTTTTTTTTGGTCAGACCTCTGTCTGAAGATGGATCTGTCTGGAGCTCTTGATCATTATGGGGCAACTCGAAGGGCCCAATCCGATGAAAAAGGGGGCTACCTCCGAAAAATCGACATCTCCTTAGGATCCAGGGGCCCCGGCCTGGAGAAAGACCAGGGGGGGATGACAGAAGGTGGGCAATGGAAAATCAGCCATTTATAATTAGAATTAGATGGTATTTTCCCAGCTATAGCCAGCTATAAACCTTCATTTAGATTCATTTAGTTCGGTGATTTTCCAGCTTGCCATTTCTGATTTGTGCCACATGATCCAACTTTGCCCTGCCCGTGCCCAAAAATACATGTCTTTTTGTATGTGAAAACCCCAATTTCCAAATCACAAGAAGAACACATTCCAGACACCTCATCATCCTCCCACATTTTCCCGAACAAAAATATCCCATAATATCCCAAAAAATCATGGAAAATCATGGGCATTCCATATAATCTCCATCCATCTCATCCCATCCATCCCATCCATCTTCAGGTGAGGTGAACCACATCCGTCGCATCGTCCTGGCCTGCGAGCGCGACATGGAAGACTTCACGGCGGCCATGGACGCGGTGAACGTGGACCTCGACGAGATGCGGGCGCGCGTGGACGCCACCCACTCCATCATCACCTCGCGGCAACGGGTGGAGGCCACCATGACGGCGGAGATTTCGACCATGCGGCTGGATATTGGGGATATCCAAGAGGCCTTGAAGAACCATGACAGTGACCTGGGATGAATGATGAATGGTTCGGGATGGGTGATGATTCATTGGGATCATATATAAGAATGATGATAAAATCAGGAAACATCTGGTGTGGGCTGTGTCTTTTTTGTATGTTTGTTATTTTTTGGGGGTTGGGGTGATGATATGGCAGATTTCCCATTGAGTGTCTTTTTGAATGAGGATCCTGATCCACTTAGTGCTGGTTTCTGTTCAGATGCCAGTGACGCCCAGATGGCCAGAGGGTAACCCTGTTGTTTTGTTGATGAACTGTTGATGAACCATCAAAATCATTAGATTTTGTCAAAACACTAGTTACTAGCTGTTGAATTTCCGATCTTGCTGGCTGAACTGCCCATGTTTTTCCGGTTCTAAGCTCGCTTCAGACAGAATTTTGCTGGTTGAATTCCCTAGTTTTGGTTGAATCACTCCATGGATTTGCCATGACATCCCCTTACCCTTGAACCAAGGTTGGATGGAAGACGTGTCCAATACCTTGCAACAGATGCAAGAGAAGGAAGACAACACCACTGAAGATCTGATCAATCTGAAGAACGTGTCTAGATGGCGATCTTTCAGATGGCTTCAGGGCGCGGACATGGCATCGACAAAGGGAGAAGTGGTGATAACTCTTCCATACAAAAAGGATGCATATGGATGCATATAAGATCATAATAGATCATATAAGCCTTCTTGTTGATGGGAAAATCCGAGCGGAGATTTTGAGAACGGATACATTTTTTGATTGAGATTCGGAATACTCGTTTTGGTTGACCTCATGGTCTGAAACATAAAAACCTCATTTTCCCAAGTAAAACGCCGTGTTTGTTTGATCCATTTTGGGGTAAAGTAATCCCAATTCTAGCACAGAAACCATGATTTTGGAGAAGGGATGGCTTTCTTTTCGGATTGGAACTGCCTCCGTTAAAGGAGATCCGTATTTCTTTTGATCAGAAAAGATGTTCTTGAACGGAAAAGTTATGGAAACCACACATCCATTATGGACTTGGGACATCTCCATTTTCGGAAGGCTTCTAGGCATTGCCAGTCCACTCCGTTTCAGCAGCACCTGGCAATGGAAACAACTGAGTGAATTGGATGAAGTTGTATCATTCGGAAAGATCTACAGAACTACCATGAACTACCATTCGTCTGAGAATGAATGGATATGAATTTGATATGAATGGATATGAATCAGCATTTTCACCCTGTAGATTTTCCCCATGATGTTCCACCACTTTTCACCAATCGAGAGCTCAGGAGTTCACCACCAAGTTGGACGGCAAAGTGGACAACGTGGCATGGAAGGAGGTGTGTCCCGGGCCTGCCATCTTTGAAGTCGTCACCATTTTTGGCAACCAAAAAACGGACCATCTGGAAGATTGGTAGATGGTAGGGTGGTTTATGAAACTGACATTGGTCAATGGATTGGTTTAAGAGAAAATCTTAACCGGAAAGCCCCATATTTCATGGGAAAATCATGAAAAATCGATGGTCTCCGGTTAAGATTTTCCCTTAAACCAATCCATTGACATGGGTTTTTTCCCCATCTTCAGTAGCTTTCTGGGCCCAACTTCCCACCTCCCTTGGTGGCGCTAGGCCAATGACGACTTGGATGCGGCCATCAAAACGGTGCGTGACATGATCAGCTCGTTGCGGTTGGATGTGGACGCGCGCCGTCGGAAGGCCGAAAAGTCGTGAACATACTGTGGATGGGCCAGCGAAATCCTGCACCACCAAAAGGATGGTTGAAACATGTTGAAACCCTATAAATCATGGGATGTTTACCATCTATCAACTGGTGATTCCATCTATCAACTAGTGATTCGGATTTCGCTGGCCCATCCAAAGTATGTGAACATGGCAATTGAATGGACATCTTAAACACAAAACTGTGGCACCTCCCGAAGCATCGCTAGTGGTTATCATTGGTCACGTGAATTCATAAGCTACACCCGTATTACGATCACGTTTGACCCAGGCTATGGTCAGTTAAATCCATGATATTCATGATATATTCATGGCTTAAATCATTTGAACTCCTCATGTTCCATGATTTTTCCTGCTTTGTTGGTGTGATATGGTTTCATATCCCCCAATTTGTTGGTGGTTTCATGGCCAAAAAAGGGGGCGATGTTTGCCATGGAGGTCGATGAGATCCTCTCCACCATGCGCCATGATATCACCTCGGTTGAAACGAACTTGGAGGAGTCCAAGGCGAAATTGGCCATGGACACCGATCACGCGCCTGGCCATTGCAGCCATTGCAGATTCGGGTGGGAAAATGATGGGGAAATGATGGGTTTTTGCAATGGTGCCAACATGGAAAAACACGGTGAAATCTCATGGTGAGTGGAGAATTTTACATATCATGTTGGTTCATGGTTACCATATTTTCAGATTGCCATTTTGGATATCTATAACATCCCTACAGTAGTAAGCAGATGTTGCCATTTTTGGCAACATTTGGGACGGTTCGGCATCGCCATCGCCAAGGCGATCAATGCGCTGAATGGTCGCATCGACTTCACCAACAAAGACCTCTCGGCCACCCAGGAAAGCCTGCACACTACGCAGAACTCCCTGAGTGACTGCTTCAATGAGGTTGGCATTGATGGCCAAACTGTGATGGCCAAACTGTGATGCGGAAGATGTGGATTCTTATGGATTCCTCCTTGGTTTTGAAGAAAAGATAAAAACAAAAACATAAATGATGCCTGGGTGCCCACAAATTCACTTTGTGAATTGTCAGTTTCCCAGCAGCCATTTTGTGGATAAAAAGGCTCGATTTTCTGCCAAAAGCATTTGATTCTTGGGCCACCCCAGCACTTGCAACGGGTTCTGCTTGACAAGCTATTTCGATCATGTTCCCATTTAAGCACTTCTTTACAGGGCATTTCCCCAGCTAGCCATGTTTGACACCGGCGGGTACCCCATTCTCAGATACACCCAACTATCACATATCATATTCTTGGTTATCATAACTTACTTTCCATTACACGCACACACATATATATGTATATATAAAAATCTTATATATATATATTATATTTCTATATCATGTCCCAACATGTGTCCATATTGTTTGATGGTTAAACTCCGTAGAACTCCCATGTGAAGCCCCCACGATCGCAACGGGAGCGCGGGAGCCACGAATTTCAAAACAGGTGGCGGTGGTGCGATCGGACTTGGAACGTACCGTGGCTGACACGGAGGCGCCATCAACGGCCATCCTGGTGACACCACTTTTTGGCTTCTGGTGGGGTAGAACCTACAGGTACCCTCCATGGCAATAGAAAATCCACCCCAAAAATACATGATTTTCCGCTTGAAACACCAGAAAAAAATAGTGGATGTTCAAGTGCCACGTTAGATTAGCAAAGGGTAGATCGGTCTGTAAGCCAACTTATGCCCTTGCTGTGGAAAGTCTGGAAAGTCATCATTCCTTGTTGGTAAATGATCGAACAGTCGCCCACTTTCGTAGGCCATGTTCGGCGTGAAAATCACCGTACGACATGTTGTGCCAAACAATAACAGGAGATATGGAAAACGACCGGCTTTCAGTACGGAGGAACAAAGATTCTTTGGACACAACTTAGATGGAACAGGCTATTTGGGATTGGACTCGACAGCGACCGCTCGACAGGCTCGGGTGAAGAACGATTCGCGTCAAAAGCAGCAAGAAATCATGGAGAAGATTGGGGACGTTGAAACTTGGAGATTGCTGGAATGATGGGTTGAATTTTGCTATGTAAAATTATGTAAATGTATACAACATTATACAACTATTCCCGGCCTTATGTCAGATTAGTGAATTGTCTCGGTTCAAGTGAGGTCTGATTTCCACATGGAAATCAGGCCGCAAGACATGGCAGATTCAGCCAAAAAACGGCATCGGAAGCTTTGGACTCTTGGTGCCTTTTTCCCCCATGTATTGTGGTCACTTGGCCAAAAAGGGTATGGCTCAAAATGATTGTCTAAGTCTAAGTCGGATGGTTTCCAATCCAAAAAAAGCGACTTTTTGTTTGGGCTTCAGCTTCGGGAGATCTCCAAAAAGAGGTAATTCGCAGAAATTGGACCAAAATTTGATCCACAAAGATCTTCAGCTCCCCCACTGGTCTGGAGGCTGTCTTTTTCGCCATGCCATCCCAGCCATCCCAGGAACAGCAATCCGAATTGCGCGCGGCTGAAGCTTCAAGGCGCTTGGGAGCTTTGGATCTTCGCACCTGGGACGTCGGGTGAGGGCGCTGAAGCAGTGGGGTATTATCCCCAAATTTTCATGGTTTATGATGGAGGTTTCATGAGGTTTCCATAGTCATGGTGGTCCCCCAAGAGCTGGATATAGCTGGATGGTTTATGATGGTTTATTGAAGTTTATTTCATTCCCCCAAGAGCTGGATATAGCTGGATGGTTTATGATGGTTTATTGAAGTTTATTTCATGGATCATCCTATTTTTTCAATGTTTACGTTCGCCGGTGGATGGAAATAGGATGATCCTCAAGGTATGGCGTTGAAGCTTGGGCTTGCTATCTAGGGAGCGAGCGATTTGGAGCTTGGGGGATTCATAATGGGGAGACAGTTAGAGCTACAAATTGATGTTCCCAACCACATGATAGGTTGCAGAAAATGATGGAAATCTGGGGCTGTTTCTTAAGATATGATGAGACACTAAATGACACTAAAATCATCCAAACTTGGTCCTTCACATTGGAAAAAATCATAAAGTTTTAGAGGCAACGCAATTTCCAAAAAACCCAGAGATGTTAATTCTTTGACTTCAAGATGGTTCTCAACTTAAAATCCAACTTGAAGAACTTTTTTTTATGGGCTAATTCGTCGACCTCGATTTTTCTTAAGCAGTGGGCCCCAGGTATGAGTGGTGTCCAGGGTGGCCTGGGCGAGCAAAAACGTGACATCCTGAAAATCCGAGAGGAGGCTATGGGCCTTGGACTCCCAGTTGGATGTTTAAGCTGGTACCCATTGTACAACTAATTTATAACTTATATATAACTTATTTGATAACATCCTGTATATGATCTTAGATGTATATAATATAATGTACACAACAATAATAATAAATAAATCAATATATAAATATATATAGATAAATAAAAAAAATATATATCAGATGTATCAAAGATATCACTAGGATAAAACTGAAATAATGACTATATAGGTGGATAACATGGTTTTGTTTCCAAGAAAGGGGGTTGGGAAGTTCCAAACCAGCCGTTTCTTGAAATGAAAGTGATGAAAGGTCGGGGGAGGAAACCCTTGCTATAGAAAACAGCCTACTTATAGATGCTTTGCCTTTGAAAAAAATGTGATTTTCCATAGTCATATTCAAGTACCAGACATTAGCTGATTCGAACAAACCCTTAGCTCTTGCAGATGCTGTTGCTGGACCGGGCCAACTGGGTGTCTGCCACTACAGTGCCACTACAGTGATGTTTGGTCTTTTGGACCTGTTTCTGGTTGAATCATATGTGAGTCCGTTCTTCCTCAGGAATCTCAAGATATCTCAAGAAACCTCAAGATCCAGATCGACATTTGCAGAAAAAAAATGTGAAAAACTCCACGTGTGCTCCCCCAGACATTGCCAATTGCCCGTGGACGTTGGGACCCTCTGACGTGGCTTTTCTGGTGAGCTCGCCAGCCACAGCGAAAACCAGGTGAATGGTCTCACGGTGAAGAGTGCCAGCCATGAAGTGGATATCTCAAAGGTGGGCGATGTCACTTGGCCGTTTCGTAAAATTTCAGGCCTAATAAGAGTCGTTGTATCATGTTGTATCACCCCTTTCTTTGTGAGAGTTTCAGCACCAAACATCATTTTAAATTACACACGCACATATATATATATATATATGTGTGTGTTATACATAATATATATATATATATATATATATTTATATATATCCATATACATGTTTACCAGATACTTGGGTGATGATGGCTAGAGTTTTCTGCCATCTTCAGCTATCTCTGGTCATTGTTGGACCCAAAGATGGTGCACTCTGTCTGAGTCCGTCAAGAAGATGGAGAAGCAACGCAACCTGGACGCCCAGAACTTAAAAGCGCAGCTGGATTCCATCCATGACGTGCTCGACACCAAGGTGCCATGGGATTTTCATGGGCGGTTGGTCAAATCCCATGGGGATTTTCATACGATTTCTTGGGACATTTTGGGACCGAAGTGAAAATCTCTGATGGGCATCCATGGGCATCCCTAAATCCACTGCATTTCAGTTGATTTGATCATTTTTTTCACTAAAACATTTCCAAAATGAAGCCATGGCCATGTCATGAAGGGGACGTAAGTCCACCGAGATGATCTGTAGATATTTGATATATTTGTAGCATCCTGGAGACTCATTCAACTCGCTAAATAGCCCAGGATATGATCGACAACTGGTTGTATCAGTTGTATCAGTATCACTTTGGTTGAGTGGCCCCCCAACCAAGCACCTTCATCTGACATCATTGCTGCCATGATGTTTTTTCCCCAAAACCACCAGTTGAAGTTCTTAGATCTGGGACACTCTGCCGCCGTGACCGTCAGGTCAATGAGAAGCCTTTTGAGGATGTGAAGCACTGCATGTCTTCCCTGACCAAAGGCAGCTGTGGATTCGCTGATTTTTCTGCCAGAAATAGAGCATTTTTGGACTGCCCCAAAGAGTTTGGGACTAGACCTAGGCGACCTAGGCCAAGTGCTTATATCATTCAACATGCTTGGAATAAGCTTAGGCTGAAGTAAACAAACATCCAACTCTTCACCCCTTCATTCAACATCATAAAAAATAATCCGGTTCAACCCAGATCAACCGAACATCATTTTCCATCTAGCAACCCATATGGATATATATATATTGATATATTATATTATATATTATTATGTTATATTATCCGTGAGCATTATATGTTTGCAACCCATGGTTTGCAATAAACTATTATATATAAGAGTGCCTTACACCAACGCCCAAAACTGCAGTTTCCACGTATAATCTTGCTTGGTCAAAGCCTTTGGAGGATCAGTGGGATCATCCTACTGACAAACTGGTGAATTAGTAACCATAGTTATACCGTTATACCCTCTGGTTATTTGTTACATAGCCATGGTATGGATGGCCCTAATCGAAATAGATGGTTTACCGAACTTCAAAATGGTGATGTTCCGTGGCGAACTGTTAAATAACCAGGTAGTAATTCCATTATAAATCCATTTATACATGGGATAAGGCAACAAAAAACCCATCGAAAAAAGCCATGGCTCTAACCCCGGGGCTTAACCCCCCGGGGTTTCCCGGCAGTTTCGCCAGGGCCCTGTGCGGCCCTGTGCCCCCGCCAGGTGTGGTGAAGTTCGCGCAGGTCGTTGGGGTCTTCCCAGGTCCCCGCTTCGATGATGCCGAGGGCGAAGCTGGAGAAGCTGATGTGGAGCTATTGGGATGGGAGGAGCCGCCAGGGATGGGGGGGAAGATGAAAATTGCTGGGAAAAACAGAAGGATTTGATGATGGATTTTTGTCATGATATTCCATGTGCACCCAAAATATGATAGGTTTATATAGATGTTGATGTTTTGAATGGTTTTGAATGGTTTTGAATGGTTTTGAGCGAAATCCAAATATAGTGGCCAACAATATGATGAAAACTATAGCCTTGTGGAGGGGGACATTTCTTGATCAACCCCTGGGGGAGCTGCGGAACTTAAATAGTGATGATTTGCTCTACTAACCCCCAAGTTTCAGGCCACAGTCCAGGTCTTTAGCACAAATTTGGGCTTGTGGACATATCATACTCATGAATTTTAAGCGCTAAGTTCATAAAAGTTCGGCAATCAAATGGATCACTTCACCATTAGCTACCCTTAGATTCACCATCATGAAACTAGTGAGGAAAGATTTTATCCCATTATCGTTCATGGTAAATTTCCCCTGATTCCTGTAGATTTCCACCCAAAAAAAAATGCCCAAAAAGTGTGAAACCAAGATGGTACTTCAATGATCCATATCGCCCCACTTTGATCCATATCCAGGTTCCCAAGCCTATGAATGGAGATGTTCTCCTTTCATTGGCAGAAAACGTCCCACTTCCATACTAGATCCCCAGGAGAGCGCCGAAACCTTCTCCTTCCGCGTGGACAAAGCTTGGCGCCAGCGCTGCTCGCAACGCTTCCGCAATATACTGGACATGATCGCCAAAAAGGCACCACAGTGGCAACTCACCAACAAAAATGCACAAGGCAACTACACCGCACTGTTTTATTAAAGGGTGATACTGCACAGGTACCCTCCAAGCACTCCCCCCCAAAAATGTTAGCCTCTAAAACTGTAGGATGTTGTTATAGGATGTTACAGGGTAAAGCCACATTTTGGAGGGTACAAACGGAGGGTCTAGGCCTAGGTAGTTGAAATATGTTGATTTTTTAGGCCTCCTTTGTGTCCTCAGAGTTCCCATTTTTGGGTCGATTTCCAGTTGCCACGTTTGCCAGAGGGTAGCTGGAATTCATGTTCAATATCAGATCCATGTTTTTTCGGTCCCTTATCATGGGATGATGACCCTTTGGATTGATGTGATTTGTAAACTGACTTCTTTCGGTTGATGTTACTAGATGTTTTTGAAAGGCATAGTTAGACATAGTTATGCCATTCAGTATTCAGTAAGGCTGAGGCAGACCTGAAGGCGAAGGAGGGAGAGAGAGAGAGTTAGACATAATAGTTGGACGATGTTACTGTAGAAGTTATATGTTTGAGTTTAAGTCGTTTTCTTGTAGTTTAGAATCTGGAATCATGTATATATATATAACATATTAATACATATTATATTATGTTAAATTTTGTGGCAGTGTATCCCCGGAAAATATCCATCAAGAAGGTTGGCCCAAGATGAATCAAGGAGGAGAGGATTTTTTTCACATCGACAACTCCTTTCGGTTGGTCGATGTTAAATGGTCGACAACATACCCTTTGGTAAACTAACATAGCTATTGAAAATGGCCATGTATAGTGAATTTTCCCATTAAAAATGGTGATATTCCATAGTTATGTTAGTTTACCAGAGGGTACAATTACTGTAAGTCTCTTTATGGTAGTTGGGAGTATTGGAACATGGATCGTGGGTATATTTTGATAAGAAATCTCGTACATTGGTAGTAGCCGGGTATTCGGAAATTTCGGAACAGGTACCAGATTGGGTATTCATTTTGTCAATAGTAACCAGGCAAAGTGGGTCTTAAATCATGAATGGGGTTGTACCTAGCATGATTAATCCGCCATAAGTTTGGGATGAATTTGGAGCTTGGCTGGCCAAAAATCGTATGTAGCCACGATTGATTGGGGATAGGACGAGTGACGCTTTCTGTTGCGGACACTCTTGGAGATGGCCATCATGCCTTGCTTGGGTGACTTTGCAAGTCACCAATTGGATGCCATCTTGCCATATCTTGTCTGTTTGTGACACCCAATGGCAGTATGGCATGACCCACATGGAGCTCATATATTGGGCTGAACCGCCAACCATCAGTGTGGTGCAGGCTGACCACAGCGTGCTGCGCTTGCTTCAGATCTCTCAACAGCATATCGAATCGCAACTGGTCCGTGGGCGGGGGAGTGCCTGGGTGTGCCTGAGAAACGATGATGGGAATCTGACAATGGAACAGAGCCATTGACATCCAGATGACTGTTCTATCGAAAGTGAAGCTTTTCCGTTGCCATGTTTGCTTACCTGAGAATACTTCTAATGGTTCAGAGCTCGTAACTTCTGCCATGAGCTACAACTGTCGCTACTAAACTGTCGCTGGTTCCCAGTGCTGCGTGCTGCCCAAGATGTTCTCCGTGAGTTCGATCAAGAACAGATCCACAAAGCAATGCTTGGTTTAAGCTGGGGGTTCCCAGCTCATGGATTAGGACCAGGATAACTTCCAGTATATTTGCTGGGAAGCTGAGCAGAGAATGATTCTTTTGAACCTTTATATATATCCAAAAGATTCCAAAAGAATCATCATAATTTTGAACTTGGAACTTTCTTACGATACCTCCATAAATATGATAGTGGTCCAACCACGCTACACCAACTGCTTAACTGTGTTGACACTGCTCAGAGTCGTCCATCCTTCGCAGGAGCGTGTGAAGCACGAAAGGGAGCTGTGGAAGGAAGTGGTGGAACGTCGCCAGCAACAACCTTTGCAACTGGCGCTCTCCATGAAAGAGTCCCTTGGCATAGATGTCCCAAATTCCCATTGGGTGGTTGATGAAAATAGAGGGTTTTGAAGAACCCCCGGAAAAACAACAGGTTTCTATGATGATAGATGGTATATGATGGTATACCAGCTCCCGTTCCCTCTATTTTTACCAAAAGGACTTGGTTTCTCCCTTGGTTTCTCCACTCGCCATGGGTTGATGATGGGTTGCCATCCACTGGCCATCGCCGTTGATGGCCCCCCAGAAGGCCGTGCCGGTTTTTTCCGAGGCCCGCGACGGAGGGAAGTCAGACCGCACGGGGACCCTTCCGTGGATGATGCAGCAGGAGCCACGGCGGCGGAGGTTTCCCGAGCCAAAGAGGGTTCCATCAGTTTCTTATGGACCTATGGATTTTCGATGACTTTTCCCACAGGATTTGGAATATCAAGGAATCGATGTAATTATATATATAGTAATTATGATTATAACAATAGCAACACAATAATAATAACAATAATAACAATAGCAATAATAATAATGAAATATAGTATAATATAATATTATATTTTATTATATAGTCATAATTTATATGATCATTTACTATATGATAAACTATATTATATGTTACTATACTATAGTATGTGTCTCACCTTTATTCATACTACATCTTATGTTAATATTAATATACATCTTATGAATCCGTAAGGCATGTTTTTTTTTTTCCAGTGGCAAGTCTTTGAGGGTGGCGCCCGGCTTTCTTTCGGTGTCGAGACTGCGTAAGTCCGCAACTTTGATCATGAGATATCATGAGATAAGATTATGAGAGTAACTGGTTGGTAAATGATATAGTAAATGATATAGAGTATTACATGGATTAAATAACATTTACTAAATGGTAACATATAATCATTACCAACATCATTATTAAATCTATGATATAGAGAAATGTTATGATAATCATTATCCATGATATAGAGTAAATGTTATTAAATGAACATTATTATGAGAGTAACTGGCTGGTAGTTGGGAACATGAATTTGATTTTTCCATTCAGTTGGGAATTTCATCATTCCAACTGACGAACTCCATCATTTTTCAGAGGGGTGGCTCAACCACCAACCAGGTAATGTTGGTAAAGCAATAGGATCCACCAGCCCCAAATTCACCATCATTTAGGCTAAATGATATAGCCATCAAGATTTTTTGGGTGAAAATAATCATCATATTCCTTTACTAGAAGATTATTAGGTGATTGGCCATGATGATTCTATCCATCCACCCATTCCCATTCCTGGGCCAGGAATGATGAGAATGGAGAAGCGTAATGCGACCAACATGCAGCACGATCCATTGCTTTGCAACCAGTGCAGTGACAGCAATTACTGTAGTGCAGCAATCTAGAACCAATCCCAGGATTTCAGTAAAGCCATTGAAACTAGACATCCACAAGATCCCACAACATCAGTAATGCTGATGTGATTCGGACGTGCGGACGTGCACTAAAATTTATGCGATGGTGCTCCCCTTGAATTACTTGATATGGTGCCTTTTCGGTTCCAATCTGCCCCAATTTTTCCCCCAACATCTTCCTTACTGGAGATGGGGATGAGCTTTGGCATGGTTCGAATCCAGAGGAATTTGGCGCGCAATCGACCCCTGCTTGGAGTTTTTGAAGCATAGAATGATGATAGCGGGGCCTCACTTAGTGGGAGACATTGTCCCAACGCCATTTTTTATATAAATCTTGAACTGTTGGAGTCATTGAATTTGGCAATCCTGAAGGCATCCTGAATGCATCCGGATATATCCTGATCATTGAAGCCAATAAGATTTGATGACGTTAGAGATGTCTGACTTTAAGCAGCACTTTCAAAAAAGGAGGATCCTGAAATCACAAAATGATCATCCAAAAAAACCTGCAAAAAAGCAGCTGATCATCGACCCTGACCATCCTGACCCATGCCGAAGCTACCCAAATCTTGGCTTCTCTCGTCACGTTTGACGGGGCTTTAGAGTTGATCTCGCAGTTTTGGGCCGAACTTCTGCGGATGCCCGTTGTGACATGGTGCAGCTATGTAAGAAAAGCGAATTGGCTAGCAATGAACTGTTTGTTAGAATCTATATGAATCTATTCATTTATCCATCTATATTCCATCTATCTATCCATACAGTGATCATTGATGATCATTGTCTATCTCTCTCTCTCTCTGTCACTATGTGTCTACCTACCAATTTTCAGTATTTTTCCTGTCAGCCAGCCTTCTTTCTATCGGTCCGTTGATCCGCGTTTCTTTTCTTTGAATGATGCTCGAATCAGCACTTTGCAAGACAGATAGCTCAGTTTCTTCCTCCCTCTCTCTCTCTCTCTGGAATGTGTATCTAGCACGACAGAGATTATCGTACTATATCGTACTATCAAATCTATATTCTTACACATGTCTTTATCTCGATCATGCTTTCATTTTGCTGTTTTTTTTACCTTGTTTTGAAAGCGACAACATCGTATGAAAATCTTGTCTTGATAAGATCTGGCAGAAATTCGTTGGAAGTTTGGCGACAAAAAGGAAACTTCCGACCCAATTGAGGATCTGCAGAAGTTACACCTCTTTTTCCCAAGAATTGATTTGAACTGCAAAAATTGGGATTTAAAGCGTCAACATCTTCAGGATTTGACCAACATTGATGAGAAATGGATAGAACTGGGAAGTTCAGCAAGCAACATGTGGTTTTCACCGGAAATTCATCTGTGAATCTGTGATGGGACCTCATTTTGGGTCAGGTGTTTTCGACATGTTTTCCAGGGCGCCCCTAATTGGGGGCCCGGTCTTTTCTTCTCCAAGGGAAGGCTAGAAGAGTTTCGAGCTGACAGGCAGAAAACTCATGGTCATTCATGACTTGGAGTTTGGTACCCATTATAGGAAACACCCATATATTGTTCCTGTTTGGTGGTTTGGAACATGAATTTGATTTTTCCATTCAGTTGGGAATTTCATCATCCCAACTGACGAACTCCATCATTTTTCAGAGGGGTGGCGAAAAACCACCAACCAGGTTCTTTATTTCATTTACTTCAAAGGATGCAGCGGATTCTGATGGCGCCCTAGCCTTGTCACAGGACCCAGATGGACCCAGATTCCCAGGGCAGTTGTTTCATCGCCTCGTGAGCTCGGACCAAAAATCACCACGCGGTCGCAACACCTTCTCGGTTTGCCAAACAGCTATAGGCTATAGGTCATCCAGGTCGGCCAAGTTACAGAGAGATTCACAGCTGCCAAAAGGGGGATCCTGCTGCGGGTTTTTCCACGGCACAAAGAGAAGGGATCGTATGGATACCTTGCGTTGCGAGCGTTGGTTAGCAAGCACTGCTTCGCAGAGAAAAACAGCGCGAAGGTTGGGTAGAGTTCATCCCAGCTGCCTCTTCCTAAGAAGGCACAGCTGGATCCATAGGGAATGACATAATGTGAGTCTGTCGACAGAAACAGGTCCAAAAAATACCCTAAATTTACATAAACTCACTGGTTCAAGATGTTTTTTTTGCAGCAGCTCAGGACGCACCTGAGAACTTGTCGTTTCCTCAGTCAGTCATTGGAATTTCGGGAGGCCACCCGAGTGGACGTTATTTTCTGAAAATTTACTGGGACGTATCCAGCTGGATGATAGCATGATGATCTTAAGTGCATAGATTTATGATGTACCCTCTGATAAATTAACAGTTGGACCCTGAAAATAGCCTAGTTTTAATATGGAAACTAATCTTCCAACCCCGATGACTGCCAGGGTCTATGTTAATTTACCAGAGGGTATATTGATATCATATGACACACAACTGGGTTATCCAGCAATATCGTCAATTAGTATCCAGAGCAATGCCTCAATGCCTCTCAGAGGCATCGTTTTTCCAATGGCATCCCTGAAGGAGGCTGGCACTTTCCTTGGATTTTTCCCCCCACATCAGGGCCTCTGGATTTTATAAAAGTTATATGCTTCCTTCCTCCTTCCTCCTTCCTTCCTCCTTCCTTCCCCTTCCCTTCCCCTCCCCTTCCCCTCCCCCTTCCCCTTCCCTTGCCTTCCCCAGCGAACCAGATCTAAGTGGGCACTGCCGGACATCAACTGCGAACTCCAGATCGCAGTGGGCACTACCTCACTGCGACCCTTGCACTGGCCTGGCCATTTCCAGACAGGACCTTCCGTCAACCGCAGCTGCGTCAAACCGGTGCTGCCTTGCCTTCTTCCCTTCATGACTTCCCGCATGCTGATCGCAGTCTCAGGGATCCCTGGCACCCTTGCTGCCATGTCTTCCAGCCCTGGTTTCGTTGCCCTTTAAACTTTTAGAATAGTTGGGGCGATAAGCTTATGAGCCTCAGGCCGCGGGTTCAATATGGTTCAATATCCGCAAGGAACAGTTTCGTGCAATGAGGTTGCAGTGCTGGTGTGGCGCTGTGCATTGATCTGCTCAGGATAGATGCGAGATAGAATGCCAGGAGTCTATGCCAGAAAGAGCGACAGAATATAGGCATTTACATATACTAAACTCAACTAATAAATTAAATAATAGATCAGCAAAGATTAGTCAACAAATAGATACATAAATAAATCAACAAATAAGATAGATAAATCAGTCAACCAATCAGTAAATATATTTAAATATATTTGAATATACCTGGCTCTTCAATCGTTACATTATTTTTTCCTACCCTGTACTTTGGGGGCAATCGAGCATATATCCAGGATCGTTATCAAAATCAGAAATAGCGAGCATTTTCAATACCAGAGAGCGATTTGGAGCAAAAAGCATGGCCGCAATTTCGGGCGCAAATAAGCGCAATCGAGCGCAAATAAGCGCAATCGTGCGCAAATTCAGAAAAGAAATCTGGCCAATAGAGCTTACGTCAATTTCTAATCGTTATGGACATTTTGGAAACGAGCAAATCTCAAAACGAGCAACAACATGTAGCAATTGAAGATCCAGGTATAATACACAAATAGATATATTTCAATATTTAAATAAATAAATAAACGAACAAATATATATATATATATATATAATTATGAGAAAAAACATATATCCCATGTTAATTCGAGTTGGCATGTCAGAAATTATATCAGAATAATGTGTCAGGGCGGAGGTTACTCGAAGAAAGTTATGTTAAGAAAAGAATCACGGATCCCAAAGCTGACTTAGTGGGCCATCTAAATTTCGAGATACCCCGACAAGCTGGCTAGCGATTTCAAGTATGGATTGTTTTTCAACACTAGATGACAATTTAAATTCATGAGCGTATGCATATTTTTCATTTTTCAGGGAGGCTGAAATCACCCCAGCAAAAAAAAGTTGGAGAATGTTCCCAGCGAACTAAAGTTCCCAAATAATGGGGTGTATGTCCCTATCATTTGCCAAATTTTCCAAAGAGTTTTTTTTTTTTAAAACCATTAACACTTCCATTTATAGAGTTTTTCAATGTTTTTCATACCTAGGTCACGGGGATTTTCCCCTTCATTTGCTATGTTTGACATCCGGTGGCAACCCCCACTGTATCCGCTGATATGTGCGCTGAGGTCCAAGTGGTTGAGGTTGGAGTGTGGAGGTTTGCCAGACGAGACGAAGGGTTTTGCCATGTGGAAATGTTCCATTGTTTTCTTTGGGGGTTCGAAGCAATATCATGTCCTGGTTGCATTGAATATGTTTAATTTAGAATGCGAGTGTATTTATGCATTCTGCGGTATATGAATAAAATCAATCATGACGCGCCTTTCATTTTTAGGGGGTCACTTGGAGGATAGGCATTGAATAGTCAGCAAATCATGGATAAAAATCACAGAGGCTGTTTTGCTGTGGCAAGCGGCTGCGCCTCAGAGACAGTGAAGGAAACATAAGAAAACAGCGCAATAGACAAAATATCAGAACGCTCACGATGCAGAAACAAAATGCATGTTATATAGTATAGCACGTACACAAATGATAATAGTAGTGCTAGTAGTAATTGTAGTAATCATAATTGCAAAAATAACAATGATATGTATATATGTTGAATGAAGTAGATAGAATGGAGTGGATATATATATATACATGAGGTTTCCTAAAATGGGGCACAACCAAGTCACCATGGGTTTCAATCCTAAAATGGTCTCATGATTTGGATGATTTGGGGATGCCAATGATTTTGAACACCTCCATATGTATTTCAATATCCGTACTAATCTATATGTATGTGGGCTCATGTGGGCATTTGTCCTTTTTTTTTTCGAACATTGGATGCCAAAAAACATTTCGATGGGGATATTGGGCACAGAAGCGGCTTCAGGATGCGCAGAAACCTGGCGTATTGTGAGTCGACCAGTGTTGCTGGATTCTGCCTGGGGCCTGAGTGCTTCCAAGTGGCTCCGACTGAGGCATCTTAGGAAACAACGGTGTTCTTTGGGACCCAGAGACACCCACGGATATCTAATTATATCTATCTATATCTATATCTACATCTATAATATATATATATATATATCCCTGAGAATCGTGGGGTAGTATATAATATATCTCTGTGTGTGTGTCTATTTATTAAACGTATCTGCATTATCTGCATGCATATTCTGAAGCACACCATGGGTGTTTCGAAACCACCTGTCGCCGTCACCAGGAAGATGCCTTGGACAAGATCGTCTTTGATGATGGACCCGGCAGGGGCATCCAGGGCACCCAGGGCACAAAAAGGGCAGCCCTAGGGCAGCCCTATGACCAGCGGTTTCGAAGTGTCATTTTCCATCCCTACAACTGAGATGATGGGTTATCAATATCCATTTAAATCATTAGATTCAATCAAATGACGATATTCTGTCATTCAAATTATTCAAATGAAATGATTCTCTGTCAGTCAAATTCATGTGATAAAGCCAAAAATCAACCATCCCCAAAATCACCGGAAATGGATGGTATAAACCGTCCCCAAATGGAAGGTTTATAGCAGCCAGGGAGATCCCATGTGCACCCCTGAGGCCTACTGCAGTTGCACGTCTTCGCATGGGCTGGGCACTTCGTTTCGTCGCTGTTTGGGCCGATTTCCTTGGGGACTGGGGAATCTACTATAGGGGTATGTTTGGATTTTTTTTGGCATTTTTGGATGGTTCCCTTAAGCAAATCCAAGATGACATGGCATGGTGATGAAGATGTTTTCACACTGCGAATGATGCATGGCATGATCCATCATGATCGATTACATTTAATTATCTGCATTTTCTCTGAAGTCGCCAGCATCCTTACAAAATTACCTGTCAGTCATGATCGACAATGGATTCTTAGTGTTATCCCTGCTGGGAACATGCAGTTCCACAAATCAGTGGTTATATAACCGTGGCTGTACGAACTTATGGTAGCTATTACTATTACGGTTATGCCTATTTATAACGCCCTTTAGACCCCCAAGTGCTACTATAGCACCCACAAAAATGATAGACAAGTGAAACTTTGAAGAAATATATGTGTTTCATTGTTTTTCTATCGTTTTGAGGGCTACAGTACTCTTTTTTCACACACACACACATATATATATAATTATATATATACATATACATGTCATACAAATATACATCGGCTCCCGTTGAGGTCTCCTTTCGTGCAGGTGCTGCTGCCAAGGTGGCTGGTGGTATTGGATGGACCCTGGATGGACGGGATGTTTTGACCGGCAAAGGGGGCAAAGGGGAGAAGAAATCTGGGTCCCTGGGAGAATGTAAACATGATGTCTTGAAGGATGTAGCTGACGGCTATCATGACAGAAACATGTTTTTTTGATTTTTTTTGATCGAAACATGATGTCGGCAACCTGCCGGCTGGGTGGTGATGGTTGTGGCATTTGCTGTGGAAGCCAACTGCTGTAGCTCATGCGCAACATAAGTTGCTGCTTCCAATTGCCACCAATGCCTGACGCAGCTTTTAATTCATGAATGTTCAACTCATGTTTAAAGTGTGGGGAAAAGCTTAGCTTGGGCGCTTCAAACCTGATTTGGAAGGATGAACTCGCTTGATGCCGATGTCTTAAGGGAGGGGCGATCCGTGCCGCAGGGTTTGCATTTCGATTATGAGGGTGACGGGGCCTCAGTGTTCGCAGGATCAAAATTGGGGTCAAACTTCTGTAGCAGAGAATTGGAGCTAGCTCAAGAATGAATCTTTATTTTTGCTTCAGTATTAGAAAATACCCCTCCAGAAACCATTGTTTGGTATCCAATGATTCAATTTTGCGGCCCATTTTTTGGTGGATTCTTCTGAATTCTTCTGTTTCCAAAGATTCATGGACCGACGGATTGAAGAAATCTCTTTGATCAAACAAAAACTCTGTGTCATAGTGATGATTTATGGATAGTTACTTGACACCGTGGGTGCCAGTGCGAGACCATCGCTTTCCCTGCTCAGCTTCGACGCTCCTTGAACGCCCATATGGACCCTACAACGAATAAACCAACGAGGCCAAAAACGGACCACTTGATCAAGAATTAGGAATGAAACTGACGTTAGTCAAGCAATACTAAACCCCAATCTTACCATCAATGGATGGTATAAACCATAAACATATTGAATTGGTGGTTTATGTTTTAATTACTAAGATTACGGCGAAACCATGGCATGTTTCATCACTTCTGAAAGTGTTTGGCCAGTCTGCAGCCGGGCTCTCAGCTGGGCCGCAGTGTTTTCCCTCGGCCACTTTTGAGGCGGCCAGGTGTGCTCAGTTCCGGCGTGGCTGGGACCGTGATGTGTCCCTGTGGAGATCTCTTCAAGTAGGAACTTTATCATGGATTTTCAATGGGTTTCTGTCCGTCTTCCATGGTTTAAATACGTTTAAATCTGTAGTGGTTGCTGGAACTGCCATCGTGGTCCTGAATGGTGCTCAAACAGCCGGGGGATTTTCCAGCAAGCCATCTTTCTGATTACCAGAGCATATGGAGGATTCCTAAGTCATGGGTACCCCAAATCATCTAGACCTTCTTTTTGACCATGACATAGTAACCTAGTATTGAAAGCCATGGTAACTTCGGGATCCTGCCACTTCAAATAACAAGTTTTTTTTCCCAGAGACCGGCTGCATTCAGATTCACTGGATTTGATAAGCATGCTGTTGGGAAGGTCAGAGATTGTAGCAGCCCACGTGGTCTCAAAAGGTCGGGAATCCTTGCAGCCTGAAACCAGGATCACAAGCTTTTTATCCAGGTTGGGGATGGCCACTTGGTCCTCATGAAACCAGCACATGTAAGCCATGCAAAGCTGGGAAGGTTTAACGTGATTCTCGCATGTCAAAGCCGTGATTCTCGCATGTCAGAGCCATGTTGACATTTCGCCGATGTGTTTCTATTGGTTTGGCCTTTCTCTGCAGCGTCTTTGCCACTTTGCCCAGTGCAGAAGTGGAAGCTTTGCGCGAGATCTTTCAAGTGGCAAGCCTGCCCTGGGAGCAGGGGCAGGACCCATGCGGCCTTCCTCAAGTGCAATGCGATAAGGGCAACCAGACCACAGAATCGTTGATCCTCAATTCACTGAAACTGACTTGGCTGTCTGATTCGATTGGACGGTTGCAGTCCCTTGAAAGCTTGCATTTGCAAGACAATCAGCTAAGGTCGCTGCCAGAGTCCATTGCGCAATTGAAATCCCTAGCAGTGCTGTTTTTGAACGGCAACCAGTTGACTGCTTTGCCGGTGTCCGTTAGTCAGTTGCCATCCTTAAGGGAGCTTTGGTTGGATAACAATTACCTGACCATGCTCCCAGACTCCGTTGGACAGATGAAGTCACTGACATCCCTGTACCTGAAATCAAATCAAGTGACTTCCCTACCCGAATCTATGGGACAGCTGCAGCTGTCGATTTTGGATTTGGACGGCAATCAGTTGACCATGCTACCAGAGCCCTTGACGAATTTGCCGCTGAAGTACCTCCTCTTAGCGAGCAATCAGCTGATGTCACTGCCGGAATCCATTGCAGCGCTGCAATCGCTTCAGGTGTTAAGGTTACCCTCCAACAAGTTAACGTCCTTGCCGGAGACCATTTCGCAGTTGCAAAACCTTATAAACCTGGATCTTCACAACAACCGGCTTGCTTCACTTCCAGACTCTATAGGTAACTTGAAAGCTCTGCGAGTCCTGAGTTTAGATTCCAATCGATTGAACTCATTGCCCGAGTCCATTGCCAATTTGAGTCGTCTAGGAAGTTTGTTCCTAGATTCGAATCGTTTGACATCAATACCGCATCTAATGTCGCCGTACTTGCTGGAATTGAGAGTTGCCAAGAATCGGCTCAGCATTCCACCGGATTTGGGTCAAATGATGCGGTTGCACGTGCTTTCCCTGCACAACAACTTCTTGGAAAGACTTCCTCCCCAAAGTTTGACCAGCTTGAAGCACTTGAAAGTTGCGTTGCTTCATTCTAATCGGATCCGTGAACCTACTGAGATTTGTCAACTTGGACAAGGTCTTCGATTGGAAACACTCTACTTGCACAGCAACGCCCTGAGAGGAAAAATACCCCCATGCTTGAGTCAATTCAAGTCCTTGGAGGTTTTAACCTTGCACCGCAATGCCTTAACTGGAGAAGTGCCCAAAAGTCTTCTTGGGCTTCCGAATTTAGGTGTTCTCACCCTGCATGGGAACAGACTCTATGGCAATCTTCCGCTAGAGCTGGCAACTGCGCCAAAGTTGTTTTTTTTCTCAGCGCACTCGAACCGTTTTGAAGGTCCCATCCCACCATTACACCTTCGCAAAGACTGTGTCAATGACGAATCTTTCCTGTCTGACTTCGACTCTTGTGATGACTTTACTGTGTCAGGCTTGTGGGCATTGGAATGTCGCAGTGCGGAAATTGCACTGCGATGTCCCAAGGCGTGCGGAATGTGTGACAATGCCAGTGCCCGGGGTCCTGTTTTGCTGCTGCACGACAATCGGCTGTCATGCACCTTGCCGGAAGAAGTGACAGGCTGGCCCAAAGACGTGCGTTCAATCTCCCTGGTTGGAAACATGCTGGGGAATGGAAGCCATTCATTGCCAGATTGGATACACACTGATGAGCATCAACCTTTTCTGTATATATCGGACAATACGTCCATTGAAATGTTGAAACGGGCATTCTTCCTGGCCTCAATATGCACATTGTGTTGGTTGCTTTTAGTCCCACACAGTGGTTATGGCCACATTTGGTTGTCAAAAGCAGGCACCGAACTAACTCGTAAAGCCCACAGGTTTCTTCTTCAAATGGGTGGCATTTTGTCAGCTGTGGCAATGTTTTTGCTTGTCCTCTACCGCGCAGATGCAACTTATTACTTGTGCGGCAGCAGCTTCTCATCAATTACAGTGAGCAATTTTTCGAAGCCCTACCGTGGCCATGCGTTGATCGAATGGGCGTTGGCAATTCTGTGGGCTGTCTGGATTGCAGTCGGAGCATTTTTTCTGAGACATGCTCCCACACCTAGGGTGGCCATGGTAGGAGAAGCAATGTCCTGGTTGGAATGCTTCCTGAAATTTGTTTACAGTTGCTGTTGGCTGTGCGTCGTGGCTGTGTTATCATTCCCCTCTGTGGCCTATGCTGTAGTAAGTGCCATCCCGCACAACAATACCATGCAGCTGTCTGCTTGGTGGCTACAGTTCTTCCACTATCAAGCTGCTTTGGTCATGGTCTTGGTGGACATGTTCATCACTCCCAAAGCAGTTGCATTTTTTGCAGATGCCACCGGCATGCGAAGATCCATGTTATTCATGGCGGCGCGTTTGGGGACCATGTGATTGGCCGCAGTGCTGAGCACCATCTATTTGACCACGCATTGTATGAACGGCTGGACCCAGTTGTGGAAGGTTTCTGGGTGTGTTTTTGTTTGTTAGCTTCGTAGGCCAGGGCCAGGCTAAATAACTTGCCTTTGAGTCGCAGAGTGTGTCGATGTGGTATTTATTTCTTGATATGGGTATGGATCAATACCTATAGATACATTTTTAGTGGGATGAACATCCATTTACCAGCTATTTTGATGTTCACCAGGGGTACAAGGTTTTGACCCATCCCCATATAGGTCCTAGGAGTGTCGCTGTAATTTTCAGATCTTAGGAGAATTCTCTCTGACTTGCTTCTGAGAAACGAACCGGGGCAATCCGGGCCCCAAATCTTTTCTTATTTTGTTTGAACGTATGTTTTTTCTCGCAGGTCAACCACCACTAAGGTTTGTGATGACAGCACGGAAGACTACAAGCTCTTCAACATCAGTCTGGGTGACAACCCGATTCTTGAGCCCAAAGCGGACCTTTGCTCAGCAAAGGAGTCTTGGTGGAGTGACAGTGCGTGTCCACGAGCCGTGGTCAACACCATGGCACCTCTGCTGGTATCGAAGATGGTCAC